>Ga0180431_10003268_pt1 | contig 21013 bp, 37 predicted proteins | sample SS_ome_11_FD_132459 | JGI IMG/M metagenome (GOLD analysis project Ga0180431, IMG submission 132459) | Hypersaline lake sediment archaeal communities from the Salton Sea, California, USA - SS_1_MS_1 metaG | ecosystem: Environmental > Aquatic > Non-marine Saline and Alkaline > Hypersaline >...
AAACTAGTATTTGAAATTTATAAAGAAGCCGGAATAATACCGAAACAAAAAGCAACTAACTAGATGGGTAGTTAATATCACCCTACCCTATTTTTTCTCAATAAATTTAACACCTAAAAAAATATGAGACTTGCAATAATACTTATCTTATTAAGTATTGAGGAAACAATCGGAAAGTTTTGTCTTGGAAAGAATTACACCTCTCTGGAAATGACAAACTGGATAGAGGGACTCTTTTACTTTACATTTTTTTTCCTTATACCATTGTGTCTTGATTTAAAAGATTTATTCATGTGTCTTGATTTAAAAGATTTATTCAAATAATCTATGTATCCTGAAGTAATTGGAACTATTATCTTCTTAATAGGTGCTTGGTTATTAACATCTGAAAACTCATCCGACCCAGCCAAGAGGGCTAGGGCATACATTGTTAAAGGGGTTGGAACAACCATTATAACTATCACAACAACCATCAACCAATCATTGTGGATAATCCCCAGCCTTGTATTAACAGTCTTTTATGCAAGGGGTATTTGGAATTGTTATCGGGAAGATTTAAGGAAAAAATAAAAAATGGAAGAAAAAGATTCTGGAATTATACAACTGGAATGTCCGTGGGCTTATCATTTAATTAAAGCCCAAAACCCAAAGACCAAGAAAATAATCAAAAGAATGGCTTATACTTGGGATGATGCAACCACCATAATCGGACACCTTGAAAAGAAAAAATACAAAATAATCTTTTATAAAACATTAAGCCCAGCAGAATATAGAAAATTTAAAAAAAAGTATGGTAAAAAAAACACATAAATTAGATAGTGGAGATTTGGTAGAAATTAAAGAATTCTATGATGGCACTTACGGAAGCGTAAAAGCTTTGGCGAAAAGGTTTAATGTGAGTGTGGGAACAATTAAGTGGCACACAAATCATAATAATTACAGAAAAGAACAAGACGAGAGAAACAGAAGATGGAGAAAAAAAAACCCTGAAGCTTGGAAAAAAATAGTTACAAGGGCAAGTAAAAAATGGAACAAAAAGAACAAAGATAAAATCAGAGAAATAATCAAGAGGTACTATGAAAACCACAAAAAAAGAATCAGGGAATATCAGAAAAAATACTATCAAGAAAACAAAGAAAAAATATTAAAACAGAAAAGAGAAAAATATAGAAAGAAAAATAAAAACAAATGAAGTATTATTAACTATGCCAAAACCAAGACACAAAAAAGGTTACAGCAAATTACACCAAAGAAGCATTAAAAAAGTAAAGGAAAAATTTAACATTGATAAAGAAGATAAATCCTATAAAGAATATCTTAAGGAAAAAGCCCAAAAAGATAAATTTTACAAAGAATATCTGGAAAAAAGAGCTTACCCCAACGGACATAAAAGACCGATTCATTTTGATTCTGCTAAAATTAAAAAAAGGTTGAGCCAAAACAAAGACATCAATAAAAGAAATTTTTAATATCTATAAAATATGAACTTATTAAAAAAAATAAAATCATTTTTCCAAAAGAAATGTCCCTATGCCAATGATTGTCCGTATTATAGAAAAGATGCTAAAACATGCCAAAGTCCAACTGCAGAAAACGGATATTGTGGTCAATATAGAGAAAGAGAGAAAAGAACTTAATTTAAAAAAAGAGGACAAGGTGAATGGGTGTTGTTAAGGGTAAATAACTGTTCCCAACATGCTATCCCATTTTAAATGACCTGAATAACAGATAAATGGTCAGCCGAAGTGGGTAACACCATCAGGGGGCAACCCCTGTTCCTCTTTTAAAAAGAACTCGTGTTCAAATAATCAAATATGAGAACAATTTATACAGACGCCGGCTATTCAATGAAAAAAAAGAAAGGATGGCTTGCAGTAAAAAACAATAAAGTAAAAATCAAAGAAGCAAAAATTCCCCATATTGAGGGGCTAAAACAATACAACAATTATTTAGAATTGAAAGCCTGTCTCTGGGGAATGAAATCTACAAAAGCCAAAGAGGTTCAAATAATTGTAGATAGCACAGTAACAATGAGCTGGTTTAATCAACCACACAACAATCTCGGCAAATTCTCTCAACACCACTACCAACTGAAAGAGGAAATTGAAAAAGAAAAACTAAGATTTAAAAACATTAAAGTAGTCTGGAAACCAAGAGATAAAAATCTGGCAGGAATAGCTCTGGAAAAAAAGTTTAAAGTCTAATAAAAAAAGTCACTATTATTAAAATAGTGATTTTTCTTTTCTTTTATATATTTTCTTTTCTTTATTTTGTAACTAGGTTTCTTTTGTAGTCTTTACTTTTTTCAATTGAAATTTTTTCAGAGGTTGCATTAACCCTCTTTACTTTTTTCAGAGGTTGTATTGACCCTTTTTAAAAATATTTTCCCGAGCCGATAAAATATTTTCTTACCAGCTCTCTTATCTTTTGTGTCTAAAACATTTCCATTCTTATCCCTGGCTTCTATCCATTTTTCTTTAATACAATTATCAATAGCTGTTGATAATGACCTTGATGTTCTCCCTGTTAATTTTTTTAATTGATTATGACTTATCCAATCCTCTTCTTTCCTCATTCCTGTTTCAGGGTTTTCTATCCACCCCAGAGTTTTGCGTGTAACTATTAAAACAATCCGGAGCTCTGTATCTTTCATCTTTTTCATCTCTCCATTAAAAAGACTGTTAGGAACTTGCGTTGTATTTGGAATCATAATATTATTGGAAATTATTTAATATTTTATTCTACTCTCTTTCCCCCAGAAGGTCAAAACTACCAATTCTCGGGAAGCTTACCTCCGTCAAAAATTGATTGTCCCCCAGAACTTATTGTTTTTGCTAAATCTTGGGGGAGAAGAATTGAGAAAGCTAACATAGCTAATGCAACAGACCAAAACATTTCTCCATGACCTAGCTTGGTTTCAATAGCTATCAGGTCGTTAGTTACTTGGGAAATAGATGTTAGTAAATTTTCATGTTCAATTAATTCTAATTGTTTATTGGTAGCAATCTTTTGAAAATTGGTTGCCATTGAGTTTTTGTTTTTAAAGGTAAAATTAAGAAGTTTCATACATTCCGGAACCAAACTCTGGTCTTCAGCAGAATCAAACTCCGAACGGGTATTGTCTACATAAAATAAATCAATATTAAAATTTTTAATTAATTCCTTACAGTATTCTAAAAGCGATGGTCTTAATGGGTTCCAGGGCTTTCCGGTGAAGTAAGGCCAACCCTTTACCATTCTCCAATGCCTCATAATTGCTTTATTATCCACTATTTCAAAAACACTAATACCTGCGGGGTGTTTTTTCTTACCAATATCCAAACCGGCTACCACCCTATTCTCTGTATGAATTCCCTGAGAAGCTGGGATATTGCTCAAGTCTTTATTCACTACATTTTTCCTCAAGAAGCTCTTTTTGAAATAACTCTCTTCTGAATAGTATGGCTCACACATAATTTCTCTCTGCCAGATTTTTTCACCCATTATGGGAATTTCGTCTTTTAATTCTTTAACAGTATAAAACTCTGGCCAGAGAGGAACTTCCTTGCCATTCTCTTCTACAATACCTGGAAATTTTTTAAAGCTGAATGTTTTGTGGATTTTAGGGTCAAGAGTAAAGTCTGCATAAGAGAGGGGGGTACCTACTACGTGAATTTCTCCGCCCTTTCTTACTGATTTTAAAAGAACTGATTTAAAAATATAATTGATTCTTTTAATGGCAGTTGGCTTTAATGGGTTTTCTGGGTCTTTGAAGGGGTCATCAATGCATAGTATGTCGGTTTTGATACCACGAGAAAAAGACATTAATCCGTGGGGTTTTACTGTAATTTTATGTTTTCTATTCCAGCTACCAGTAATAATGCTTTCTGCTAATGGTTTGTAATCAATAAAATCCTCAAAGAAAGGATTGCTTGTCCGGTAAGATTTAATTTCTCGGATGTGAAACGAAGATAGGTTCTTGTTAAAGCTAAAATACCTAATGTCTAAATCCTGATTCAAGCAACCATACATCATTTTCCACAAAATATAAGAATATAGGGAAGTTGATTTAAAGTGACTGCGAGCCGCAATGTCAATTGTTCTTTTTTCTTTCGCTAACCGATTACACCTCTCTTTAACATAATCACCCCCTTTGAAATCATCAAAGCGGGTGCTCTGGGAAAATATCTCTGTAGTGAATTTATAAAAATTATTTGAACAAAGCTGTATTGTCCTTGCTTGTTCTTTTGTTAGTTTCATATTTTCTAAAATCCCCCAGAGTCGTTTTAAGAAAAGTTTTAACTCTAGGGGGATGAGATATCGAATGAGATGATAAAATTGTTATACTGGGCGATTAAGCCCCTCTCCTGTTATTTCTGTTTCTTACTTAATGCGTCTAATACGTTAGTAACGGTAAGGTCTCCGGAAAGATTATATTTTTCTTCATACATTTCCTGCAGTTTCAGTAACAATGTTTGTTCTGCCCTGATTTCAGCATTCAGTTCTTTTACATTCCTAATTGATGGTTCGTTTCTCTTTTTTTCTTTTTCTAATAAATCTGTTAATGCCTCTATTCTTTTTCGAATAGAAAAAATTGCTCCATCTAACAAAGCCTTGGGTGGAACTTCTATTAGGTTTTTACTAACCCACTCAAGTGCTCTGGAAACTGTAGATTTTGAAACATTAAACATTTTGGCAATTTCCCATTGTGGTCGAGAGAAATAATTATAAGCAGTCCATATTTTGATATATTCTGCTTGCTTCTCTTCATTTTCTTCCACACTTGGTCTGCCACTAGCACTTTTTTGCGTATCTTTTGTCATATAAAAAGTTTTCCACAGGTTGCATCCATTGACAACCACCTTAAAATGTGTATACTGAAGACAGGGGAAAAGGTTTGTTAATTTAAAAATTGTAAGATAGATTAGATTTCCCCTGTCAGTTTTATTTTACAATTTATAGTGTTTATAAGTCAAATTTTAAGACGCTAACAGCAATCAGATACATCGGTTTTGTAAAATGCGTCTTGATACTAAATAATTAATAAGACCCTGACAGCAACCCCAAATTAAACTTAAACGTTTACCAAAATTTCAATGGGTCTTGAGATAATAAAACTATGGACTACCTAAACAACAAAAAATTCAATACAGGCAAAAAAACAAAATCAACTGGGAAATTTATTGATGCCCTTTATAACAACACTTCCAAGGGGCTCACAGAAAATCTGGCAGTTACCTATACAAGGTCTGGTTCTTCTCTTTTGGATTTTTATGCCCAAGCTGGGGCTATGAGGAAAAACCCAGACAAGGCTTTAGATTTATTTAAGAAAGCGTTTGCGGAAGACAGGGAGAAGGCAGTTAGGATTTTATTTTATTTAAGGGATGTAAGGGGTGGGCAAGGTGAAAGAGATTTATTTAGAAATTGTTTTGGTTGGCTGGGAGAAAAATATCCTGAGATTTTCGATAAATTGGTTGGATTAGTTCCTGAATATGGGAGATGGGACGACGTTTTCTTTGATAGGGAAAAGTGTTTTGAGATTATTCTGGAGCAATTAAAACAAGACAGAGAAAATGAAGAACCATCTTTATTGGCCAAATGGCTTCCAACTATTAATGCTTCAAGCTCCACAACCAAAGCCAAGGCAAGGTTTATGGCAGAAAAGTTGGGAATGGAAGAAATTGAATACAGGAAATTGGTCAGAGATATTAGAAAGAAAATGCCCATTGTAGAACAAAAAATGTCTGCCAATGAGTGGGATGAAATAAATTATTCTAGTGTTCCAAGTCAAGCTTCAAGAATTTATAAGGACGCTTTTGAAAGACACGACGAGGAAAGATACCAGAAGTTTATTGAAAAGGCAGAAAAAGGAGAGGTTGAGATTAAAGCCAAGACCCTTTATCCCTACCAAATTTATAAATCAGTCCAAAACAATTACTCAAGAACTTTGGAAGCTCTCTGGAATCAACTACCAAACTATACACAAGGTAAAAACGCTTTAGTGGTAGCTGATGTTTCTGGTTCAATGGAGGGCGACCCAATGTCGGTATCGGTTTCTTTAGCTCTCTATTTTGCTGAAAGAAACAAGGGACAATTCCAGAATTACTTCATCACTTTTTCTGGCAATCCAACCTTGCAGAAAATCCAGGGAAAAGACCTTTTGGATAAAATGAACAGCATTGAAGACGCTGATTGGCAAATGAACACAAACTTACAGGCAGTATTCAATTTAATTCTTGAAACAGCTCTTGACAATAACACTCCTGAAAAAGAAATGCCGGAAACAATTTACATTATTTCTGATATGGAATTTGATTGTTGTTGTAAGGGTAGAACAAACTTTGAAGTGATAAAGGAAAAATACAAGGAAGCAGGATACAAATTGCCCAATCTTGTTTTCTGGAATGTTGATGCAAGGAGTGGAAGGAATCTGCCGGTTACTAAAAGCGAAGAGGGTGTTTCCCTTGTCAGTGGATTTTCTCCTGTAATCTTTAAGATAGCTGTGGAGAATAAAACCCCAATGGAAGTGATGTTAAATACCATTAATCAGGAAAGATACAAAAAAATTACTATTAAGTAATTAGTATCTGAATATGAATAAAAATCAGCTTATGCCAGAAGAATTGAGAGAAGTTCTTCAAAACAAAATTAAAGAAACTAATTTTATTATTAGTAAATTAGAAGGTGAAGCCAGGAAGCAGGAGGAAGCTTTTCTGGCTTTTTTAGAGGAGGAGCTAGAAATTGTAGAAGAACATATTAACAATAATAGGGATTATTAAAATATGAGCTGGATAAATAATTATAAAGGAATAAGGTGCGATGAGTGTGGGAAAATATGTAGTCCCGTTGGAGTAGATGAATATGTTCCCTTTGGTTGTCAGGGGCCAGAATGCTTAGAACCATTAGACGCTGAACATATTTGTAAAAAGTGTTTTCCAAAAGTAAAGAAAGAGTGGATTAAAGAATTTAAGGAGGGTTATAGGAATGGAGATTTCCAAAAATCAAGAGCAGAAACAGAAGCTGCAGAGGAGTGTGGGCTCAGGTGGGTAAATTCAGGAGTTGGAATATTGGGAACAAGATATTTTTTAGACTCTCACCAGTATGTAAACAAAGAATTATATGAGAGTATGGAAAAATTACCTTATTGGGGTTGGTGTATGAAGTGTGGAAGCGAAAGAGATGGTGGTTATTGTTCTAATAAAAAATGTGATAATTGTTTTGAAAGTAAAAAAGATATAAATGAAAAAATGAAGAGTATGCATAATGTTAATTATGATGTATTGGGGGGACTAGTGGACATAACAGAACTACCTTTTTAAAGTCAAAATTAAAAAACTAAAATAAACCTATGGAGAAAGGAGAAATACTTAAAAAGACTATCAAGAAAGCGATTAAAAACGGATGGAAAAAAGGTGAAAGGTTCTTAGAAGATTGGTGGGACGAAACAAACAGTTTTGAAAGAATAATATATTGGAAAGCATATTATCATCTTATCTTTTCCCACGATTTTGCTAAAGCGTTTTGGGGAGAGGAAAAAGTAGATGAGTTCGGTTATAAATTTGAAGATATGAGTGATAGAGAGATACAGAGTAGTTATCCAAAGGGATTTATTTATAAAGCAGGTGAGACTTTATATAAACAAAGGAACTATGATGATGCTCAGCAGTCTTGGAAGTTTCACCTACAACAGATGGTTATATCAGAAGACCCCTTAAAGTATTTAGAACATTTTTTAAACTAAAATAAAACCATGGCTAAAAAAGGCAGACCAAAAAGAGATGGCTCTGGCAAAGGCAAGAGAGCCAACAGGGGCAGAGGTGGTTGTAAGACCACCCGTAAAAAAGGTCGGGGGAGAAGATAAAAATAAACCTATGAAGAAAGAGAACTGGGAAAAAAATAGTAACTCCTTAACGGGACTGGGAGATAATAACTATGTTTTAAGGGGGAAGGGGTTTTATATTTCTTATAATCCAGACTCAGGCAGAAGTATATATGGGACTCTTTTTGATGGTTTATTAAATGGAATTGGGACAATGTTGGGAGAAGAAAAAACAGGGGGCGGGGAAGAAACAGCTTTATGTAAAGATGATGAATTTTATATTTTAGATGGAGATTTTAGAGAAGATTATGAAAAATTAGTTCCAAAAGGGTTTGATGCTTGCTTAAAGTTTTTTCAAAAAAACAAAAAACACCATTCAGTTTTTTCAAGCTATAAAAACTAACCCTCTAACATTATTAAAATATGCCAAAACAAAATAACAACTGGGAGGAGGAGTTTGATAAACTGATTGAGAGTGATACAGAGGGCGATGTGATATACCGGGACTTTTATAAACAATTTATCCAAAAAACTCTCGCCCAACAAAAAGAGAGGATATTAGAGGAGATAGAAGAAGAATATCATTTAATCAAGAAAGCTGAAATTAAAACCGTTCCCCTAAAGAAAGCAAAAGAAAAGACCTATACAGTAATTGACCTAGAGGAGTATGGATTCTATGTAGATATGATTAATGTTTGCAATCAAGCCCTTAAAAACCTTAAACAAAAAATAAAAAAACCATGAACACCAAAACATTAAAAGCCCTTAAAGGCTCAATAAAAAAATGGGAGGACATTAGGGACGGAAAGGGAGTAGATGATGGGGTTGAGAATTGTCCTTTATGCCAATTGTTTTGGTGGAAGGGTTGTGATGGATGCCCAATATATGAAAAAACTGGGAAAAAGCAATGTAACGATACGCCTTATATTGAATGGATAAAACATCAAGGGGAGAAACACCTGCAATATTCTTCTCCCTACAAAAACCGATGTCCTACTTGTAAAAAAATTGCTCAAAAGGAAGTTGACTTCTTAAAAGGTCTATTACCAACCAATAAAAAAACTATGACATTCTACGAAAAACTACTCAAATACTTAAAAGCAGGCAGGTGTCCTGTGGTGGAGGATAGAGATGGGGTATTTTACATATTCTTAAAACAGATGAGAGATGGATGGTTAAGGTATGGAGGTGGAGATACTGAAGAAGAAGCGATAGATTATTTGGGGAGTTCCTATTACGCGGAAGAAAACATAAACGAATTTGCCCAAGAAGGTAACTGGAAAATCATCAAATCTTACCACATTACAGAGCTTTTCCCTACCAAATACGAGGTGGGCGATAAGGTGAGAAAAATCAATGAGGGATGGATAGAAAAAATAGAAGACATGGATAATTATTACTTAGAAATAAAAATAGATTCAATGTGGTGGTCTACTATTGATTTTGAACCCTACTTTCCAGACGAAGAAGAAATGATAGAGATAGATGGTAAAAAATGGAGTAAAAACACCATAAAAGAAGCACTGAAGAAACACGCTGATTAAAAGGTTTTATTATGAAAATATTAAAAAGAAATAATGAAATATTTTTCTCTCTTTTCAGGCATAGGGGGGTTTGAATTAGGGATAGGGAATAAAGCTAAATGTATTGGTTACTCCGAAATTGACAAATACGCAATCCAAATCTACAAAAGACACTTCCCAAAACACAAAAACTATGGCAACGCAAAAAAAATTGATACCAAAAAAATCCCAGACCACGATTTACTCGTTGCTGGATTCCCTTGTCAGGCGTTTAGCGTCGCTGGGAAAAGGCGAGGATTTGAGGACACCAGAGGGACTCTCTTTTTTGAAATCGCTAGGATTGCGAAAACAAAAAGACCAAGGTATCTACTGCTTGAAAACGTCAAGGGTCTGCTTAGCCACGACGAGGGAAAAACTTTCCAGACAATCCTTGGGGTTCTCTCCGACCTGGGGTATAGAGTTGAATGGCAGGTTCTTAATAGCAAGCACTTTGGAGTTCCCCAAAACAGAGAGAGGGTGTTCATTGTTGGACATCTTAGAGGAGAACGTGGACAAAAAGTATTTCCTATCAGAGAAGGCAATTCAAAAAATCTTGAAGAAATTACAATAAATTTACCAGACGCACAGAGAATATACGATAGTCAAGGAATAGCCAAAACCTTAAAAGGATTAGGTGGAGGGCAAGGAGCTAAAACAGGATTATATAAAACTGGAACGAAAATAAGACGCCTAACTCCGACAGAGTGTGAAAGACTGCAAGGATTCCCAGACGGCTGGACAGAACACGGCACAACAAAAAAGGGCAAGAAAGTAGAAATATCAGATACCCAGAGATATAAAGTTTTAGGCAACGCAGTAACTGTCAATGTAATAAAAGCGATAATGGTTAATTTATTATGAAAATAATTAAAGAAAAATAAACTATGAACAAACCAATTCAACAGGGCGACATATTATTTGTGCCAATAAGTAAAACTCCCGACAAAACAAAATCAGTTCAACCCCAACAGGGAAAGTATATATTGGCAGAAGGGGAAGCTACCGGTCATAGCCACGCTATTAAAGTATTAGATAAACCACATCAAATGGTGAAAGTTTTAAGAAACGCCAAAGGTCTTTATTTAAAGGTCAAATCTCCTGTGGATGTAGAACACGAAGAACACGGCACACAAACAATTCCAATAGGGGATTGGGAAGTTAAGCAAATAAATGAATGGAACTACGATGAACAACAAGCCCAAAAAATCAGAGACTAAAAGGTGGGTAATATTATGCACCGATGAAAATAAAAAGGGAGTGTTTTATGGCAATTTAATAGAATTTAACAGAGAAAAAGATTACGCTATTTTAGAAGACGCAAGAATGATAGTTTATTGGTGTGAGAAAGTTAGGGGTGTATTGGGTTTGGCAAAAGTGGGAGCAATAAATGGGTGTAAAGCGTCTTCCTCTATTCCAAGAATAGAATTAAATGGAATATCGGCAATTATAGACACCACTGAAGAGGCTCAGAAAACTTTTGAACAAGAAGTAATATGGGTATAATTAGTTTTCAAAAAGAGGGCTTTGAAATAACAAAATCTGGAAATGGATATGGATATGGAGGTGGAGGTGGATATGGATATGGATATGGATATGGAAATGGATATGGATATGGAAATGGATATGGATATGGATATGGAGGTGGAGGTGGATATGGATATGGAAATGGACATGGATATGGATATGGAAATGGACATGGATATGGATATGGAAATGGACATGGATATGGATATGGATATGGACATGGAGATAGAAATGGAGGTGGAATAAGCAACAAAATACATTGGGTGGAAACAGAAACTAACACGACACTTCTTAAAAAACAGTATTTCCAAGAAAATAACGCTGAAATAAGAGCTAAAATTATAGAGAAAATCGGATTAGAACCCATAATAGTAGATTTGAACCCCCAATTATTAGATGAAAAAGAAATGAAGGTTGGAGGCTTATATAAACTTTACCAGATAGAAATGCACGACGAAAAAAGAATTTTCTTAAAAATGATAAATCCCTCAACTAAAATCTTTCACGCCGAATGGGTTAAACCAAACATTAAAACAGTTGAAGGAGCCCTATTGTGGAGAAATGGAGGAGTATTACCAGAAAGTATCACTTAATAACAAACCCTCTTACAAGCAATTAAAGAAGAATAAACTATGAACAGAGAAATTAAATTCAGAGCTTGGGATTTAGAAAAAAAAGAATGGATAAAAGGTACAGGAACAACTTTTTCTGGTTCTATACCAGAAGAGGGAAGTGTTGCTTTATCTTTAGGTGGACACCTGAGAGTTTTCCGACCATCTTGTTATGAGCCAGACGAAGATGAGAATGGAAGAATTACAAAAGAAGCAGTTAAAAACCAATTACACGGAGTAGCAAATTCTGAGTATGAGAGTGTTTCTCCGTTGGATACGAAGCCACACTATAAAAGACAATATGTTTTAATGCAATACATAGGACTCCACGACAAAAACGGCAAGGAAATTTATGAAGGGGATATAGTGGAGTGTGAACAAAAAGGACAAACAAAGCGGGGTGTAGTTAATTTTAGAGAAGGGATGTTTAATTGGGAGTTTGAAAAAGATGCATTATCTTGGTTGGCAAAAGCAGTTAAGAAATGGAAAGGAAGGGTTATTGGCAATATCTACGAAAACCCTAACTTATTAAAAGAAGAACAAACCTAATAAAATAAACTATGAAGAAAGAGAAACAAAGCAAAAAATATAAAGAATACCAAGACTTAATGGAAAGTATTTATCAAGTATTAAAGTTAAGCCGACCAATTTATTTTGTGCCTTCTGATTGGAAACCCAAAAAAGCTAAAAAAGAATTAGAAAGATTAGAGGAAAATGTATTATACGAAAAAGAAGTGGCACTCTATGAAAACTTGAGTTATTATTTTTTTATCAAATTTTTTGGTAAGGATGAAATAAAAATAAAAGGAAGAAAAATACAGCCTTGCTTATATAATTTTGATAAAAAAGAAACAATTGAAAAGCTGGCAACAAAAACTAAAGGTTAAATAACAAACCCAATAAAATAATTAAAAACCATGACACAAAAAGAATTTATAAAAGTTACCGAGGCTTTTTTAGAGAGGCTTGAAGACGCCATGGCAATAGCCGGTTGTAATGATTTATCTAAAAATGAATTTCCAAAATCAATATATGAAGAATATAGTACTGATTCTGAATTGTTTAATGACTGGAAAGAACTTTTGTTAGAAAAAATCAATATAATAAAATGAAGAAAATATGAAAGACAAAGAGTTTATTAAAAAAGTAAATAATATAGAGAAAAAATTAAATGAGTTAAGTGAAAAGCAAAAACAAACTAAAAAAGCAAGAAAATTGATTAAAGAAGTCAGGGAACTAGAAAAAGCATATTATTATAATAAAGGAATCATTGATACTTTCCTAATAAAATAAAAAATAGTTATTTTCTGGGGGTGCAGTTACCTTAGCAACAAGGTGCTGGGCAAAGCAAAGTAGGGTAGGAAAGTCAAACAGTCTTCTTAATCTGTTGCTGGGTGTGCCTGAAAGGGAGACGACCCAAAATGCCTCGCTGTTGAGAAACCGCCCCTCCAAAAAATAATTAACCTAATAAAATAAAGAAGATATGACAGACAAAACCTGGAAAAGAAACGAAAGGGAAAAACAAAGGTCGAATAATAAATTAAGTAAAATACAATAAAAATATGAGCATATTCAATTATTTCAAAGGTAATGAATCTAAACTCCTAGATGAAACAGAGTCAAAAGACAAGAAAATAAAAGAGTTAGAGGGACAACTTGCCAAACTCCAGCTTGATAATGAGCTGGCAATTAAAAAACTTGAGAACGAACACAAGTTGGAGCTTAAGGATAAAGAATTTGAGTTAAGACATTATAAAGATAACACCATTAAGAATCTTCAAAGTGAGGTAAATGAAAAAGAAAAGGAAATTGAGGTTTTGAAGAAAGAAAACGAAATGATGAAAAAAATTACTGACTTAAATGCAGACATAATAGACATCAGGAAATTAGTAGAGAAACTGATTGATAAACTACCAGAGATAAATCTTCAGAGCTTGACAGTAAAGAATAATTCAGATGAGTAATGTTAGTGACCAGAAAAGAAGGAGCCATTCGATATTTGGAAGGATAGAAGAATTTAAATCTAAAACAAAATACAAAGAATACAAAGCGAGAAAACTCTATAACCCAAAAAAGGTTGGTTGGATGACAACAAGTACCACAAATACCACAAATATCCAATTCCCTAATGTTTCTTCTACCAACGAGAAAAAAGAAAAGTCTAGGTTTGATGAAAGCTTTAGGAATCTTTATTGGTATCGTTATCTTAAAACAAGAATATTAAACTTCATTGAAAAAGATGTTCAACAATAAAAAAATAAAACAATTGAATAAGGAAATAGAAGAATTGAGAACACGTGTGCAATTTTTTGAAGATAATATTATTGTCTGTGATGAATGTAAAAAAATTATTTTCAAAAATAATGCTTTCCACAAAAAGATGATAGAAGAAAGAGAAATAATGGAGAGGGAATGCACAGCTTTTGGGCAAATGGGAGGGTGTGTAGAAATAGGAGAAGGTTCAGCGGGAAAGATTGAGATTTGTGTAGACAAATATTTTTGTCCCAAATGTGCAAAAAAATATAAAAACAAAAAATAATGTGGATAGAGAGGTGGGATGGAAATATGCCAGAAGTGATGTGCAGAGAGGGGCAAAATATGTTTTTAAACATTTCCCAATAACATTTCCCCAGACATTGTGTTCTGGGGTGGGGAGAAACCTTACGTAAGTCCAAACCATGGTGGCAGTATTGTTTATAGCTGTGGCTATAAAATTTGTTTCCCCCCACCTTAAAACATGATGAAAATTCCAGAAAAAATTAAAGACTATATGGAAAAGTTGAATGAAGCAGGATTTGAGGCTTATATTGTTGGTGGTGCTTGCAGGGATTATTTTTTAGGAACAGAACCCGTAGATTATGATATTTTCACAAATGCCCCAGGGGAAAAATTATTAGAAATATTCCCAAAAGGAAAAGTAATTGGGGGAGAAGAAAGACAAAAGAAAATACTGACTGTTGTTGTAGATGGAACAGAAATATCCCAATTTAGAGAAAGTGGGGATAGGACAAAAACAGGAAACGATTTATATACTCATCAGTCAACCTGTGATTTTACCATAAATTCTATCGCTTGTGACAGAAAGGGAAAATTTATTGACCCCTTTGGAGGAATAAAAGATATAAATAAGAAAATTATTAGAGCAGTAGGAAATCCTATTGATAGAATTAATGAAGATAAGTTAAGAATATTAAGGGCTATTAGGTTTAGTTCAAAATATAACTTAAAAATTGGTAAGTGGTTATCTGAAATAATAAAAACAACTTCTCTTAAAAATATACCCAGTGAGAGAATAAAAGAAGAATTGTTAAAAATTATAATTTATCCCAGCAGTATTAAAAATCTTTTGGAATACGGAATTTTACTCCAAATTATTCCTGACTTTGGTATTCTTTTACCACTGTCTGGGGGAGAACACCATGGGGAAAATGTGGGCGAACACTCCATAATAGCCCATAAAAAAGCAATTGAGTTAACCAATAATCCTTTATTAATTTTGGCTTGTTTACTTCACGATATAGGAAAAAGCAGGACATCAGAAATCAGGAATGGAAAGAGAATATTTCATAACCATGATAAAATTGGAGCAGAAATAACAAGAAACTTGTTAAAACGGTTAAAATTTGCTAATATAGAAATAGAGTATATTAGCTTCCTAGTAGAAAAGCACATGTTTGGATATACCCAAGACATAAAAAACAAGACCTATATCAAATTTCTTAATCAGCTGAAAGAGAAACAAATAGCAATCGAGGATTTTATTATTTTGCTTTATTGTGATAACCAGGCAAACAAAGCAAGACCAAGAATAAAGTTTGGAGATTTCCTGAAGAATAATCCCATTTACAAAAAATACATTGAACTGCTTAGTAAAAAAACCCCTTTTGGAGTTAGAAATCTTGAAATCAATGGTAATGATTTAATTGAGATAGGAATTGAACAGGGACCTGAGGTTGGAAAGACACTCAACTTATTACTAAACGAAGTCCAGGAAGGAAAGATTGCCAATATAAGGGGGGAATTAATAAGGAGAGTAAAAAAAATAGTAGTTGTTTCTTGAAAGCTGGGCTAGATGTTTTTGCTAGATTTTTACATCTTTCCCAGCTTTGAGGAAATCAATCCATTATGGGTAAGACACCTCTATAATATAATTTAAATTGAAATCAAATGGACAAAAAAGAAGAAAAAAAAGATGTATTGGAGGAAATTAAAAAGCTTGAAGAATTGAAAAGAAAAGCAATTCTCCTTCAACTCATTTCTAATGTCAAAAAATATGCTAAAGAAATTTTGGTTCTCAAAAAAACTTGTGAGGTGATTCTTACGGAAGCAGACATTGAAGAAAAAGATATCAAGAGAATTATTGACTTTCTTAATAATCTTCCAGACGTGCAATTGAGTAAAGAAGACATAAAAGAAATTAGAGAAAAAATCAAAAAAGACATTAAGGAAAAGAAAAAGAAAATTACTGAAAAAACAGAGAAGAAAATTGAAGAGGGCGTCATTTCTAATAATGGAGTTACTGGGTTAACAAGCAATACCCTCGGATATTATTCATCAGAAGATGATAGTAATTTGTATCTTAATACCAACGGAATGACAAGCAACTTAGGCATAAATGGAACTTCAATTAAGTTTCAAACAACAAAGAATCAAGAATAAAAGTCCTTGTTTTTAGCCTCTTGGGCCTTTGGGCTCAAGAGAGTAAGAAAAAGGTCGAAGAAAAATAACAAAATAATAAAACTATGCCAGCAAGAAATAGACCAACATATTGTCCCAGATGTGGGGGCAACCTTGAAGAAAGAAATAGCAAATATGGAAAATTCTTAGGGTGTGAAAATTACCCTGATTGCACATATACCTGGCCTGGAAGAAAAAAAGGGGGGGGTAATAGGAAAAGCTCCCAGAGTAATTATAAGAAAAGTTCCCAGAGGAGTAGGAAGTCGAAAGTAGATATGGTTTTGGATAGCCTTGACGATTTAAAAGGAATGGTAAGAGATATTGCTAATAAAATTGATACCCAATCTGGAGATAGTAACTCTCAGGAAGAAAGTTTTTTCTCGGAAGAAGATGCAACGAATGATTGGGAGAAAGAACCGGACTATGACGCTGAAAATGAATATTTTAAGGGTGAATAAAATTATGCCCAAGAGGAAAAGAGAAATTACAGAGATAGTTCCAAATGAATTCTATAATCTTTCCGAGATAATCAGGATGGGAAAAAAACACTTATTTCCCTACACGCAAGAAGAGCTGATTAAGCAATTTATCAAGGAAGAAAAACTTCGCTGTATTAAAGCAGAAAGAGGAACCAGACCAAGTTATAGAGTGAAAGGAGAATGGTTATTAGAGTTTATCGAAAACTATGAAAAAGGAACTTTCTCTCCAAAAGAAACATAAGATAGCGAAAGAGGAGCATGAGAATTTAATTAAACTCAAATCTTTTGCTTCTCTTGCTTATCTCCATATAGGAAAAACACTGAAAAAAATTAGGGACCAGAAGCTCTACCTATATATATTTGGAGAGGGGGGGTGTGATACGTTCAAGGATTATCTGAAAAATCCAGAAATTAAAATGAGTTCCAGAAAGGCTTATTATTTAATTGAAATCTATGAAACTTTCTGTGAAGAATTAGGAATTGAGGAGCAGGAACTCAGGGGGCTTCACTGGACAAGCTTAAGAGAGATTAGACCCATTGTTGATGAGAGGAACGTTGAAGACTGGTTAGAAGACGCAAGAGAACTCTCTAATAGAGATTTAGCCATTAAGGTGAAACAAGAAACAGGAAAGCTGAAAAACCCAATGGTGTGTTCCCACCAAGAAGAAAATGGTGATTCTACATGGAAAATGATTAAGTATTGGCAATGTAGCAAATGCCACGCCACATCACGCATTAGACCAGAAGGCTGGAATGAAGAAGATGGATAAGTTAAGAGCAACGTTAGAAGAGTTTGGTAGTGCCCTGATATACACTTTTCAGTGCATGGAGTGTGGGAAATGGTTTGCAAAGGCTGACCCTTTCCCAGCTTCATGTCCAGAATGTTCACAATTAGTTGAGGTGAACGATTCAATAAGAATTAAAAATTATGTCAAGCCCATACACAAAACAAAAGGGAGCTAATTTTGAAAGAAGAATTGCAGAGAATTTAACAAAAACATTCCGACAGTGGGGATATGAGTTTTATAGAAGCCCCCTTCAAGAAAGATTAAAGCAAAATAAATCAGGAGATGTTAGCTTAATCTGGAAAACAGACCCAAAAGAACAATGTATTATGAGAAGATACCATGTGGAAGTAGAACACAGAAAGAGCCCAAGATATATTAACAAATTAGAGAAAGCGATAGATGATGCTGACCCATTAATAGCTGTTTATGTGGGAAAGAAAACCGGTCATCCGGAACCGTACGTAATGATGAGTTGGAAAGATTATCAATTACTTTTACAAGAACTCCAAGGATTTATTGTAGAAGCTGATATTAAAGCTTAATGTTAAATTATAGTTACGCTCAAAGATTAAAAGAAAATGGTTTTCCCCAAAAGGAATTAAAATATTCTTGGTATTATACGAACGAGGGAGAAATCCATAATACGGGCAAAAACCCTTTTCATAGTTCTCTGGGAACCTATTGTCCACGTTTTGAAGAAATAATGGAAGACCTAGAAAAGAACTTTGGTGGTATTGATTTTTTCTCTCTCAAGGGAAAATATCAGGGAAAATGGTTTATAACCGTCAAACTAAAAGGTAAAAAGGCGATTAGGGCAGAAGGGAATATACAAAATGTCGTTCTCGCAGAGATTTGGTTAAAATTAGCTTAAAAATGTTGAAATTATTATCAAAATTAAAAAGGAAATTTATTTCACCAAACTTTTATGCACTAGTTTTTAGTGTTAATGGAACAAATAAGGAAATACTTTGGATGGGGATAGCTTATACTATGGATGAAGCACTAAAAGAAGCAAAAAAAGATTCCTTTGAACGCTACAGAATTACCCCAGACTCTTTGTCTCTTTCCATATCTGCCAGAAGAAATGTGAAGAAAATAATCACAGAATATATTAATTCGGGGGTTGTAGAAGAAAAAAATAAAGACAAGAGTATAAATGAGTTAATGTTAGAGATTATCAAGAACAAAAACACTAAACTATTTAAAAAAAATGAAAAAAGATTCACAGAAATGGAAAAAGAATTTATTAAAAGTTATTTAAAAGCCAAAAATTAAGATGTATATATTTATTCCCCAAAAAGAAATAAAAAGAAAAATTTCCGTAAAAACTAATAAAAAGGAAAATGACAAAAAAATTTCACAGGGTAAACAACCTGAAACTGTGCAGGAAGATAAAAAAACGTCTCGGTGAATTGGGTTATGAACAGCCCGATATCCCCATTGAAGATTATATTTATTACTGGGGATGGGTTTTTCCGGAAAGAGATTCACCACCGGTAATAGGATATTATAAAAAAAATGAATAAAGTAATTTCAACAGAAAAAATACCAATTAAACTCTGGCTTGATAATATTGAAGAGGGAGCTTTGGAGCAAGCAAAACATCTTGCCAATCTTCCCTTTGCTTTTAAACATATTGCTATTATGCCAGATAGCCACCAGGGTTATGGCATGCCAATTGGTGGGGTTTTAGCTACTGAAGATGTAATTATTCCAAATGCTGTTGGGGTTGATATTGGGTGTTTTTCTGGCGATACCAAGGTTTCTTTGTTAAATGGAACAGAAAAAACATTGAAAGAATTAACAAAAGAAAAGAAACCATTTTATGTTTATTCTATAAATGAAAATAAAGAAATAACTGGTTGCTTGGCAGTCAGTAAAAAAACGAGAAAAAATGCTGAAATTATAATTGTTTCTTTAGACAATAGTAAGAAAATAAAATGTACTCCTGACCATCAATTTATGTTAAGAGATGGTTCCTATAAAGAGGCAAAAGATTTAATTGAAAACGATAGTTTGATGCCACTGTATAAAAAGTATGATAAAGATAATTATGAAAGTGTTTATAACCCAAAAACAAAAACTTATCAGAAAACACATTGGATTTTAGCTAGAACTGGTGTATTAGGAGAAATACCAAAATTTGAAAATCAAACAACTATTATTCATCATTCTGATTTTAACCAAAATAATAATGACCCAGAAAATTTAAAATTTATGGGTAACAAAGACCATTCTAAATATCATAGAAGTGTTGTTAAAAGAAATAAATATTTTAATTCAGATGATTTTAAGGAAAAGAGAATGAAAACTTTAAAAGAAAATGGATTTTATGATGATAAATTTAAAGATAAGAAGAAAACAGTAGCTATAAAAAACATAACCGAATATAACAAAAGTAAAAAGAAAAAAGAACAAGACAAATTAGCTGGACAAAGAGGAAAAGAGTATTTAATGAAATATAATAAATCAGAAAAAGGCAGAAAGAAATCATCAGAAATAGGTAAAAAATATGGGTTTGGTGCTTCTTGGAATAAAAATAGAAATAATCATAAAGTAATTTCTGTTAGAAAAATAAATAAAAAAGAAGATGTTTATTGTTTAACTGTAGAAAAGTATCATAATTTCGCTTTATCTGCTGGTGTATTTGTTCATAATTGTGGCATGTGTGCTATCAAAACTCCCATAAAAGAAATTAATACTAATACCCTTAAAAGAATAATGGGAAGAATCAGATTAAGTATACCAGTTGGATTTAAGCACCACAAAAAGGTTTGTGAGTTTGAGTTAATGCCAGACTTAAGAAAAGCGAAGATATCTGAAGATTTAGTTGTTTTCAAGGAATTTGAAAGAGCAAGAACTCAAATCGGAACCCTGGGTGGGGGTAATCATTTCATTGAAATTCAAAAGGGTTCAAACGGATTTATCTGGTTGATGATTCATTCTGGCAGTAGAAATTTAGGATATCAGGTTGCAAAGTATTATAATAATGAAGCTAAAAAGGTAAACAAGAAATGGTACTCAAGGGTTCCACTTTTTTGGGATTTGGCTTTTCTCCCAATAGATTCTTGTTTAGGTCAAGCATATATTAAAGAAATGCAGTATTGTGTTGAATTTGCTTTAGCTAACAGGAAATTAATGATGGAAAGAGTTATTGAAGCTTTTTCTTTAGAGGTTAATTTACCCAAAGATATTGAAATATCAGAGATGATAAATATAGCCCATAATTACGCCTCACTCGAAAACCATTTTGGGAGAAATGTCTGGGTTCACAGGAAAGGAGCAACAAAAGCATATAAAGATACGATTGGGATTATTCCGGGAAGTCAAGGAAGTAATTCATATATCGTAAAAGGAAAAGGAAATCCTGATAGTTTTAAATCATGTTCTCATGGAGCAGGAAGGGTTATGAGTAGAACAGAAGCAAGGAAAACTCTTAATATAGAAAAAGAAAAAGAAAAACTCGACAAAAGGGGGGTTATTCACGCTATTAGATATAAAGAAGACCTAGACGAAGCCAGCTCCGCTTATAAGGACATTAGTGTTGTTATGAAAAATCAAGAAGATTTAGTTG
>Ga0180431_10003270_pt1 | contig 21004 bp, 16 predicted proteins | sample SS_ome_11_FD_132459 | JGI IMG/M metagenome (GOLD analysis project Ga0180431, IMG submission 132459) | Hypersaline lake sediment archaeal communities from the Salton Sea, California, USA - SS_1_MS_1 metaG | ecosystem: Environmental > Aquatic > Non-marine Saline and Alkaline > Hypersaline >...
ACGAGTACGAGACTGATATTACTCCGGGAAAGCAGGGAAAAGGCCTCGGCATCGTCACCCGAGACAAACACCCCGTATCCCCCCTCCTCGAGGTTCTTTTTGAGGATATTTCGCATGTCGAGGTCGTCGTCTATGACGAGGATATTCTTCTTCATCTACCCCTCTCATTGTCCGGCTTACAAAAAGTCGCGAACCGTAACCCCGCTGACGCTTTCCTCGGAATGCGCCATTATATAGGAAACAGCCGCGTTACCGGTTACGTTTACAACGTTCTCGATCTGGAAGATTATGGCCGTAACTCCCAGCAGGATCGTGTATCCCTCGGCCGGCAGCTTGATGACGTAGGAGAGCACAACGGAGAGGAGCACGAGGCTGCCCTCGGGTAATCCGTCAAGCTTCAAGGTAGAAACGGTGATCAGCAGAACGACGATTATCTGCAGGTAGACGGAGAGGTCGAGCCCGTATGCCTGGGACACGAAAAGGGTCGTAACTCCCGCCGCGACCGCGCTCCCCGAAAGACTGAGCGCGGTACCGAGACCCGCAGTCAGGCTGAAAACCTCCCTGTCCGCGCCGAGGTTATTCTCCACGCACTCGACCAGCGTCGGATAGGCCGTATACCGATTTCCCGCGCAGTAGGCGATGATGGCGGCCGGAAGGACCGCGTGTATGAATTTAAAGGGATTGAGCTTGGTCAGAAAATAGACGAGGAGCGACTGCACGATAAAGACCTGTATTATGGAGCCCGCGGCAATAACGAGGATGAGTTTCAGGAAGGGTAGAATCTGTCCGAATGTGGAGGATCCAATAGCTGCCCCTATGGATGCGAATATTCCGATGGGAAGAAACTCGAGAACGGTGATAGCCAGGCGATGGAGCGTGTCGTCTATACTGACCAGTATGTCAAACAATCCTTCCGCCTTTTCTTTCGCCGCCAGTATACCCATACCCGCGAGAAACCCGGCAAACAGCATGGGAAGGGCCGAAGTGCTCGATGTGAGCAGCCGGAATACACTGTCGGGCACAATATCGGTGATGAACCGGGCGGTGCCCGGATAATCGATAAGAACGGGAGATTCGAACGCGGAAACGGTTATACCGACCCCGGGCTTGAGCACCTCGCCCAGCGTTATACCGATGGCGGCTCCCACAATGGTGAGAACAAGGAAATAACCGATCGACTTTGAAAAAACAATGAGAAGGTTCCTGCTCGTTCGCAGATTGATGAACACGCGAATGCTGGTAAAGAAAAGAAGCGGTAGGAAGATGAAGCTGAGCGTCCGCATGAAAACCATACCCGCCGTATAGAGTGGAACGATGGCATGCGAGTCGGACCTGAGAAAGCTCCCGATAAGTATACCCGCGACAAGACCGACCGCCATTTTTATCCAGAGCTTCATCCACCGTACCTCCGCTCCTTGATTTTTGGACATTATCTTAATTGAGGTTGGGGATATTGTCAAGGCGGCCCGAAAAATGAAGACCGAAAGGTGTAAAAAAGGGGCCCGTCGTTAAAAATCCAGCCATGCTCGAAAATACGCTCCGCCCTTTTCCAGTGCAACGGCCGATCCGTATGAGTATCCGTTTTCCGTTATAATGTAGCCGGCACGCCACCGGGCACCCGCCGTTACCATGTAGAGGCTCAGGCCCGCGCCGTAAAAGGAAAGGCCGTCCCCGTTCTCATTAAAAAGTGCGAGTGATGCTGCGGTGCCGAAGTCTTTCCACGCCCTGTCGAGCTCCAGACCGACCTTGCTTGGAACGCTCCCCTTTTCCCCGTTCAGTGACAATCCCCCCTCCAACCCCAGGTAACGCACACGCGTCCCCGCGCCGAAGCTCCACCCCTCGCTCTCGGGACGGACTGCCGTTCCGAAGGCGAGTCCGAATATCCCGCCGAAGAGCTCGCCCGCCGAAAAAGAAAAACCCGCCTTCCCTTCTTCGCTCCCGGATACATAAAATGCCTCATACGCGGACCGCTCCGTACCAAATACGAGGGAAAGCGCATTGGCGGCATCGGTACCGAACCCGGTCCCGGCAGTCACGCCGACCCCTCCCGATTCCGCATAAACTTTCAGGGGAATCGGATCCACACCGGATCGGACAAGCGTGCGCTCGTACGCGTGACCCGTTACCTCGTATTTTCCCGTATACAGATTCGTCAATCCGGCGGTCAGCTCGAATCCCACGGGCAGACTGAAATAGGAACCCGCATCCGTGGTCAGCTCAAATACGGGAACATGCGCCGCCGTAGAGGCCCCTGTCTTCTCCCCTTCCAGCGTCAGAAGCACCCGGTTGTACTCGTTCGGGCGCAGGGTAAAGTCCACATACATATCTTCGAACCCGGCATTCCTGCCGCCCTCGGAGTCCTGTATCGCACCAAAATCAACCCGCCCTCCGGCGTACAGTGACGGACCCTCGACTTCAGGAGGATCCGCGCGGACCGTAACGGGAATTCCGGCTATAAAAACCGCGACACAGCCGATAAGCACCGTCCACATCCGCATGTATGCACCCCGTTCGTACTATTTTTTTGACATCATCCTACCGCTCGGTTATCATTATGTCAATCCCGGCATTGAAAAGGAGATCGTATGCAGAAAATGTTTTTATTCACGGCACTCGCGGCGGCCGCCCTCCTCTGTTCCTGCGCCACCACGAGTGTGCAGCCTGATAGAGCGGATAGTATCGTTCTTCAAAAGTCGGCCGCAGGCGTAGACATGTCCGTACGCTTTCTCGATGAAACCGTCCTCAAAGAGCTTCACGGTGAAACGAACAACCCCTTCATCTCTCCGCCTTCAACCTTGAAGATGAACCAAACCCTGGTCTTCGAGGTGACGGCGTCCTCCGCGTCTGCGAAACCGGAAAATATTCTCATGCAGCTTAATACCATAGAGCTGCAGTTCGGCCGCAAACCCGAAGAGCCGGTAAACCGTTTTCACCTGGCAAATATCTGGGAAAGAAGGATCGAAAAGAATGACGGCTATCGGGGGTGGAACAAGGCCCGTTTAAACAATGTTATCAAGGAATAAGTGCTTCCCAATACCCCCCAGGCCGCATCCGGCGAACGTATCGAAGGATACGTTGTATTCATGGGCAAGTTCCCCACCTACGGCGACGCCACCCTCTATATTCCGGTATTCGAAAGGGAAAACATGCTGAAAAACTTCCGCTTCCAGTTCACGTTTTAACGTTTTTTTCTACAGACAAAGTAAAAAAAAACCCCCTCTTGAAAGAGGGGGTTTTTTTATTCTGATTCAGATTAGAAATCGATGTCACACGCCAGGAAGAGCCCGCCGCCACCAAGAGGTTCAGCAAACGAGGTAGCCTGAGACGCATAGGCATAACCCTGATCCGTTACGAGGTAGCCGGCCCTCCACTTCGAGGCGCCGGGAGCCAGGTAAGCGGATACTTCGAGGCCCTGGAAGGTCTCAGCATTTTCAGCAAGACCGAGACCGACAGCGACGTCAGCACCGTACATGTCGGAGGGAGCGATATTCACATCGATACCGAGCATGTTGATCGCGTCAACATCGTTTCCGTTGAGGCTCACGCCGAGCGTGGCGATCGATACGGAGTAGGCACCACCAACACCAAACGCCCAGGTTTCCATCAGCGTATCATACTTGAAACCCGCGGCCGCTTTGGCAGGACCAAAAGAGGCATTGCCATCAACGCCGAACGCACCCTTGAACTCATGGTTGTCGTTGATCATGTAGAAAGCCTCGGCAAAAGCAGGTCCGACCTCGGGCAGGGTGACCAGTACGCCGTAGTCGATCTGGGGAGCGGCATCGGTTCCGCCGGCTTCCATGTTGAATCCGAAGTCGACTATAGCCATCCCGAAATCAGCGTTGAAGTAGAAACCGTGGCCCGCGATGTTGCTTCTGACCGGGGTACGTTCCCACGCATGACCCGAGACCTCGTACTTGCTCGAGTAGAGGCTCGCGAAACCGGCCTTAGCCGTGAGAGGAATGGCCAGACCGAGATAGTCGCCCACAGACGTTTGCAGGAAGGCCGCGCCAATTGTCCACGCATTGACTGGACTAATGACTGCGGCGGCGCCGGCACCAGCAACACTGGAAGCATTACCAAAACCACCGCCGAACTCGAACACCACATCGTTGTAGTCGTCAACACTGTAAGTAACATCGGCATAGAGGTTGCCGTAGCCGTTGTTTACCTCTGAGTGCTCAAATGGCGTGATGCCTCCGAACGTGAACTCTCCCGCCCAGCTGGCATCACTCGCAAGAGCTGGTACTGCAAAGGCAACGAGCACAGCTACCGCTGTAAGAATAAGGACTAACTTCTTCATTTTTTAATCTTCCTCCTAAAATAAAGTCTATCCTCTGGGACCGACGGCCCCTGTTATCCAGGTTTTACCCGAATAATTCATTCGTTTCACAACATTCCGGCTTGCCAGGCCGTACTGAAATTTGAAGCTCCTCCACCCTCCTTTTAAGAATGTCTGCACCGGTTTTCCGGTGCTGAAAAGGCTTTCACCTTTTATAATCAACCGCCGAAGCGAAGCTTCAAATCCTACAGCGAGGCAGATAAACAGTGAAAGAGTATACCCTTTCATTTCAAAATGCAAGCGAATTTTTACAAAAAAAGTAAAAAATACGCCTTAATTAAGTAATAATTATGAAAAGATCAATTCTATAAGGAATTTTTATATACGATCAGGAGCGAGGCTGCCGTCTCTACCCCCTTCTGTAATCAGCAGATAAATGATCAGGCTTTTTATTCATCCGCCCTTATGCGAGGACTCGTACTATACTATTTCGTCACGTGAAGCACAAATCTTTATTTATTAAAATAGTAAATATTTGGAGAATAATACCACTATCCCTCATGGTAGTCAAGAAAAAATAAATAAATAACAGCAGGATACCGTGAGCCGGATTTCATCGCGTCCTCCGTCATTTTAATCCGTCGCCGGATCCGAGCACGTCGCCCACCCTCCCGAGAAAACTTTCAACATCAAGCGGTTTGGACACGACATCCCGGACGGCGCTCAGTCCGTGTAGGCTCTCCAGGGTATCGGACGTTTCTCCCGTCAGTATTATGATGGGCATGTCGGTCTTCCCGGACAGCTCCTCTATGAGCATCGAACCGTCAAGCCCGGGCATATGGTAGTCGAGTATGCAGAGGTCGTACCGGTTCCCCTTATCCAGCAAATCGACCGCCTTCTCCCCGCTTCCGGCCGTGCCGACCCGGTATCCGTTCTTTTCCAGTATTTGCTTTCCGATAAGCCTGAGGTCCTCATCGTCGTCGACCAGGAGTATACTCGCCCCCCTGTGTTCCTTCCCGGTCTTTCCGCGGGGAGACGTATCACCTTCACCCGCTTCTTCCAGCAGAGGAATGGAAACCGTAAAATCCGAGCCCTCTCCGGGAACCGATTCCACGCAGAGCCCGCCGCCGAGTTTTTCCACAACCGAATAGACGATGGCCAACCCCAGCCCGTTGCCCAGCACCTCGCCCTCCAGCTTGGTCGTAAAGCAGGGCTCGAATATTTTATCCAGAATGGCTTCATCGATTCCCGTACCGTTGTCCTTCACCGAGAGCATGAGGAAGTCGGCGTTTCGCTCCTTCGGCATGACAACGGGACGCTCCGGAGTCCGGTACGGTCCGGTACGCGCACTGACCTCGATACGTCCGTCCCGTCCCACGGCTTCACGCGCGTTCATGATGAGATTGAGCAGGACCTGCAGGATGCCTGTTTCATTCGCTTTGAACGCGCTTCCGTTTTTCACCTCGTTCCTGAAATGGAACGGAACCGACTCCCCGAGCGCTTTCTGTGCAAGGGTCTCGATCTTCATGAGGATTACAGACAGGGGGGTTGTTTTCTCCACGCTGCCGTCACCCCTCGCAAACACGAGTATCTGATCGATGAGCTCTTTCGCCTTTCCGACCACCTCCTCGTTCCCGTTCAAATGACCCCTCATCGCCTCCAGGTCCGTTTCATTCCGGGCGAGGTAATGGTTCTCCCTGATAACAGTGAGCAGATTATTCAGGTCATGGGCGAAACCGCAGGCGAGCTTACCCATGGTTTCCATCTTATACGATTGGATGAGGCTGCGTTCGAGCTCCTTCCGTTTTCGTATATCCCTGATCGTTGCAAGGTACACGCGCTCCCCGTCGAGTACGGTCGTGGATACCGAGACCTCGATCGGAATCGTGATCCCGTCCTTCCTGCGTATGCCGGTTTCGAACGCCGTTACATTCCCGGCGTTGTCCTGGCTTACGCGGGTTCGCCGCTCTTCGCGAAAGCTTCCCGGCTCCTCCTCGGAGAGAAGAAGCCGAATATCCATCCCCCTGAGCTCGTTTGGTTCGAACAGGGTCAGCTTCTCGAAGGCGGGATTATTGAAGACTATCTCCCTTTGCGTATTGGAAGCCACTATACCGTCGTTAATACCGTTCATGATGGTTTCATAGGTATGCCGTATACGAGCCTCACACTCCCGGGACCGGGACATGGAATGCACGACGCTTTCCATGAGCTTCCGCGATGTTCCCGTTATATGGTAGAGAATATACCCGAGGAAGAGTATATAGAGCGATTTAAAGACCTGTCCGATTATGTTCCCCGAGGTGATCTCGCTGAAAAAGGGAAGGAGGGAAAACTCCGGATAGCGGAGAAAATAAACGAGATTGAATGCTGTGAGAACCAGCCCGACCGTATACACGGTGAACATCTTTCTCTGTCTGAGCGCGCTTCCGGCGAGTATCACGATATAGAGAAAGACCGTGGCGTTCGTTACCGGACCGATCGACGATGAGAGGTAAGATCCGACATAGATGGAACAGGTGACGATGACCGTATCGATGAGCACGGAAAAATACTTGATTATGCACCTGTACCGGTTCTGCCTGAATACAATGCCGAGGTAGAAATTGTAAATCGCCGTACCCGCGATAAACCCGTAGGCGTAATAGTGGGTGGATAAGAAGCGTCCCGTTACGGCAAGGACCGAGATAAGCACGAGCTCGAAGATGACGATACACCAGCGCAGCCAGTAGAAAAATTTTTCTCCCTGTATCTCCTCCTTCAAAACGAGGAAGGGAATCCTCTCTTTTCGATTCGAACTCACTGTACCCCTCTTTCGTATCGGAAATCGGACACGCTCACTCCGGATATAAACACGCTTCCGGACGCCGCTGTTCCCGAACAGGCGGTCCTGCAAAGAAGGAGATGCTAAAAGGGGAAACGGCCGCATGGAAAGAAAGCCGCGTATAAAACTATTCTCTTATATCGAATTCATAGGTAAAGATCTGATTCTTCCTCTCGAGATCCACACTGATCCTCGAATCGTCCTTAATATTTTCCCAGAGTTTGTACGACTGATCTATCCGGTTCAGCTCATGCCCGTTAACGCGGCGTATAATATCGCCGTTCCTTCCTCCCAGTTCATACACGATACTGTCATTAGGCACCTTTATAAGACGCATTCCCTCCATCTTCCCGTCTTCCATGTAAGGACTGATGGCGATTTTCGTCAGTATTTCATTGACCCGGTTGAATACCTTGCTCTCAACATCACTTCTGCTCAGCACCTTCGTTATCTGTTTCGCGTCGCCGTAGATGTCGTCGCTCCGCCTGTTCGATTCCTCGGAGGAAGCGTTCTTCGAGCTCTTCTGCTGCGGCGTATAATACATGGGGAGCCCGACCGCCTTAAATCCGTCATGGAGCAGTACCCTGCGTTTCTCTATGCCGACGACCTCGAGGTTGTCTATCATGTCCCCCTTCCTGTATATGCCGCTCTCCCGTTCCCGCGCCTTCCTTATGAGCGCGATGGACCGGTCATCGGGAAGCATGATGACCCCGCTGAGCTCGTATTTCCTCAGTAACGGAGAATCCACGGTTTCGATTTCTTCACCGTCCGAGATGCCGGTACCGGGCGACGTTACGGTAAAGAGGGGTGAATTGAAGAAGACGAGCTCGTATTCCTCTGTTTTCAGGGGCTCGCGGACCTCCGGAGCCGAGAAATCGGCATCGGGCGGAGAAACGAGAACGCGCCGTTCTATGGATATCCCGACCAGCCTGGAGGCCTGGAAGAGAATGAAAACTCCTATGCAGATATAGAGAAGAAAGAAGAGCTTCTTCATGGACCGGCACTATCCCCTCTCTTTATATGTGCAATAATACTATTAAAAAAAGAGAATTTCAATAAAGACTCCTCCGGCGAGACAGGGTAAAAAGGGAAGCTTCATCCCTCCCGCGCTTTTCCTTTTTATTATAAGGAGAACGAATCCGGCGATAAGGCCCAGAACCGAGGCGCAAATGAGCACCCGTATAATCTCTTCGGGTCCGAAATAGAGGGATACACCGGGGAGCACGAGAAGATCTCCCACACCCAGGCCCATCCGTTTCTTTATAATAAATACCGCTCCGATGCTGACCGCCGCAAGGCCCACCCCGACCGCCAGTCCGTACAGCGGAACCGGAAGGGGGACCGGCACGGTTCCCCGAATAACGAGCAGCAGGTAGGCGGCACTTCCCGCATATACCGTTAATCCCTCCCACACCCGTATGGAACCGACCTCCAGGTCCAACAGCGCGAGATAGAGAAGCACGCAACTGAGATATCCGTAACAGAAGAAGAGCGGCGTTATTCCGTGGTGCCGGTAGAGAAAAAAAAGTACGCACGGGAGCACGATCTCCGCCGCAGGGTACCGTACCGGTATTGATTTCCCGCAGTACCTGCACCTCCCTCTCAGCAGTATGTAGCTCAGCACAGGTATGAGGTCCGGGATTCTGAGACTCGAACCGCAGTCCGGACAGAAGGACGGGGGCGTTACGATCGATATGTTCCTGTGGCTCCTGTAGGAAAGGCTGCCTATGAAGCTCGCCAGAGCAAGCCCTGTGCAGATTATAAAGATCCCCACCGTTCAGCTCACATAGTGATAGGCGTTTTTAAAGAGAGCCAGTCCGTCCCCCTCCTCGGACAAGGGAGCACCCGAGCGTTTCGCCCTTTCCCGAACCAGGGTCCAATCAGGGTACTGGTAAATGCTGACAGCGGCCTCGGGATGGGGCATGAGACCGAAAACCCGTCCCGTGGGGTCGCACAGGCCGGCGATCGCATTCTGCGATCCGTTCGGATTCCAGGGGAAGCGCTGCGTCGCCTTAAAAGAACCGTCCCCGTACCTGAGCGGGACCTGTTCGTTTTTTTCGACCGTCTCCAGAGTCCCTTCCTCCGCAATGAGCCTCCCCTCCCCGTGCCGTACGGGCAGCCGTACATTTTTGAGCCCGCGGGTAAATACGTTCGGGGATTTTTCAACCTCGAGATTTACCCACCGGTTCAGGAAAGTTCCCTCCCTGTTGAACCCGAGTGTCATCTGCTGCTCTCCGTATGCTCCGCCGGCAGCGGGAATGATCCCGAGACGCACGAGTATCTGGAACCCGTTGCACACTCCCAGTATGAGCCCGTCCCGATTGACGAACTCCATCAGGTAATCGTAGAGTCCGGTGCCGCCCTCGCCGGCCGAATACCGTATCTTTGCTGAAAACGCGACACCCGACCCGAGATCGTCGCCGAAAGTAAATCCCCCTGGAAACACGATGAGGTTGTAATCGAATATTCGCCTGCCCGATCCGAGCAGGTCTTTCAGGTGCACGCGATGCGGATCGAATCCCGCGAGTTTGCACGCCGTAAACGTCTCATAATCACAGTTTATTCCATAACCGGCAAGTACGAGCGCTTTCGGACTTTTTTTCCCCACCTTCACTCTCCCTTTGCCTTCCGTTATACCCTGTCAGCCGCCCTCAGGGCCGTCATCAAAGGCCATCCCCATGAGGTCGTAGAGCGGCCTCCGGTAAGAGGAGGCGATGCTTTCCACGCTGAGCGACAGCAGTTCCCCTCTCTTTGCCTTTACGCGAAGGTCATTCCCCTCGCCGGTTTTCCCTATCCTGACGAGGAGGTGCGACAAACCCGCGGTCCCGGCGCGCCGTTCGAGATCACTTTCTCTGTCCCCGTTCACCGAGACGAGGAACCTGCCCGCGGACTCCGAGAACAGGACCTCTTCGGGGCTCAGACCCGAACGTTCCTCCACGGAAGAGATATCCACGTCGGATCCGAGCATCCCGCCGATACATGATTCCATGAGGCCTACGGCCAGGCCCCCTTCGGAGAGGTCGTGACCGCTCGCGATGACCCCGTCTCTCACGAGTCCGAAGTAAAACCGGTACACCGCGCCGTTGCGTGTAAAATCCACCTCCGGAAGCCTGTGAGAGCTCCCGCCGTAAAGCCTGTAAAAGAGTGAGCAGCCGAGAGCGGGACCCGTCTCGCCCAGCAAATAGATCCCGTCGCCCGGGAGCTTGAAATCGGAGGTAACGCAGGTCCGTATATCGGGTACGATACCGAGCGCGGACACGAGTACGGTCGGAAGAACGCTCACCTTGTGCTCACCGATCTTATAGTCGTTCTTCATACTGTCCTTCCCGGATATGAAGGGCGCACCGTACGCGGTCGCCGCGTCATGGAGAGCCTCCGCGGCGCGTACGAGCTGCGCGAGCTTATACCGGCCGTCCGGTGTCTTTTCTTCGTTGTAAACCGGGTCGGGCCAGCAGAAGTTGTCGAGAAGCGCCACCCGGTCAGGATCCGCTCCCACGGAGACTGCATTCCGAAGGGCCTCGTCAACCGCATGAGCTCCCATTGTATAGGTGTCGACCGGGGAAAGAAAGGGATTTATCCCCGACGCGAGCACGAACCCGGTATGATCACCGGGAACCGGGGCGATCACGCCGCCGTCGGACGGAGCGGTCTTCCCCTTTTCCTTGCCGGTCCATCCCATCAGTGGCTTTATCACCGTATTCCCGCCTACCTCGTGGTCGTAGCGTCTGATCACGGGCTCCCTCGAGCATATGTTGAGGTCTCCTATCATCCGGAGGAACACTTCTCCCAGATCTCCCGCCCCTGAGGGCGGCTTTCTGCGAACGGGCGGTTCTTCCCACACGGCTTCGAGTGAGAGGGGAATGGATGCATGCAGAAATTCCAGCTCCAGCAGCCCCACCGTCCTGTTACCGTAACGTATGTGAAAATATCCCGAATCGGTAAAACGTCCGATGGAAACGGCGAGAACGTCACGTGATTCGGCGAGCTCGAGAAATCTATTCAATTTCTCCTCAGGAACCGCCAGAGTCATGCGCTCCTGCGCTTCGGAGAGGAGTATCTCCCATGGATCGAGACCGGCATATTTAAGCGGGGCCTTTTCGAGCTGAAGCACCGCGCCGCCCGCAAGCAGGGCCATCTCACCGACGGACGAGGAGAGACCTCCCGCACCGTTATCCGTTATTCCCCTGTAGAGAAAACGGTCACGGGCCTCGAGTATCATGTCGAGCAGGTTCTTCTGCGTTATGGGGTCCCCGATTTGCACCGCCTGCGACGGGGATTTTTCCGAGATCTCCTCGCTCGAAAAGGTCGCGCCGTGAATTCCGTCCTTCCCGATCCTGCCTCCGGCCATGACGATCACGTCACCGGGTTTCGCGTGCTTTTCATGTGCCGGCATGCCATCGATAAACCGCGGCATGATGCCGACGGACCCGCAGAATACGAGGGGCTTGCCCCTGTATGAGGGGTCGAAAAGAACAGCCCCGTTTACCGTAGGTATGCCGCACTTGTTTCCCCCGTCCTCTATCCCCTTGACGACACCCTCCATGATCCGTTTCGGGTGCATCATCCGGGGAGGCAGTTCATCCACGGAAACAAAAGGATCGCCGAAACAGAGCACGTCCGTATGGGCTATAATACGGGAGCCCATACCCGTTCCGGCCGGGTCCCGGTCGCATCCCACGATTCCGGTGATCGCCCCCCCGTAGGGATCGAGCGCTGAAGGCGAGTTGTGGGTCTCCACCTTGAATGCGAGGTTGTAATCGTCGTTGAATCGTACGACCCCCGCGTTGTCGCTGAAAACGGATACGAGAAAATACTTTTCCTTCGCGATCCGTTCGGTCGCCGAGCATATAAAGGTCTTGAAAAGGGAGTTGATGACCCGCTCCCTGCCGTTCTCCCGGTAACGGATCGATGCGTTGAATATCTTGTGCTTGCAGTGTTCCGACTGCGTCTGCGCGAAACACTCGAGCTCCACATCGGTCGGGTCCGGACCGATGCCCTCGTCTATCCTGGCCTGCCGCACGGCCTCCCTGTCGAAATAATTTCTGAAGTACTTCATCTCCTCGAGTGTAAGGGCGAGCACGCGATCGGCGGATAGTTCCATGAGTGCATCATCGGGAACATGCAGGTCAAGCGTATCAACCACCGGTGCATGATCGAAAAAACTGTTCTTTGACCGCGGGCCGACCCCCCCCTGCTCCTCGAATTCGTTCCGATCGAGTATAACGATCTCCTCGATAAGGCCGTTGTAGAGTATCTCCCTCCCGATGCGCTCCACCGATTTCCGTTCAAGCTCCGCATCGATGAGATACTGTACGGACTTGTAAACGGCCGGGAGGGAGCCGTCTCCGGCGTCGGACGGCCCGGGCCGCTGTTCACCGTTTTTCATCATCATCTTCAGGACATCGGTCGCCGTATGTCCCACATTATCCGTGACACCCGGTTTGTAACCAACCTCGACCGCCCACCTGAAAAACGGGAGCTTCAGTGCCGCAGGCGCGTCCACCGTATAGATGCAGAGCACGGGGTCGCACAAAACATCCCGGGCGAATTCCGAAAGCCGTTCCTTTGAAAGGCGGGAATAAACCGTGTAGACCGACACCGTTCGCAGTGATGATATTTCATAACCGAGCGTCGAGCCTATCTCCCACGCCGCGTGCGCGGCAAAGGGATCGTCCCTGTCAGGTCGCACCGCGATCTCTATCCTCGAGCATTTCGCCTCGTCGGTCCCCGAATCCATACCGTACCCCTCGTATAAACTTACCCTCTATTTTATAGACGCCTGATCCTGTGTATTCGCTAGAACCGGAAGTCGCCTCCCGTAAGCCCGCTCAGTCCCCCGAGAAGCCCCCCTCCCCGGGTCTCTTCCCTGTTCGACCGGGCAGCCGCCATGACCCGGTCGGCAAAACGGGAGAAGGGCAGGGTCTGAAGGTATACGGTGCCGGGACCGCGGAGGATGGCGAAGAAGAGTCCCTCGCCCCCGAAAAAGGCGGTTTTCAGACCGCCCACAAACTCGATCTCGTAGCTCACCTTTTCTTCAAAGGCCGCCAGGCACCCCGTATCCACGCGGAGCAGTTCCCCGGATTCCAGCTCTTTCTTGACAAGGGTTCCTCCCGCGTGAACGAACGCGAGCCCGTCTCCGGAGAGCTTCTGCAGAATAAAACCCTCTCCACCGAAAAAACCGGCCCCGAGCCGCTTCGTAAAGGCCACGGATATGTCAATGCCGTATGCCGAGCAGAGATAGGCATCACGCTGGCAGAGCATGGTTCCCGTTTGAGCGAGGTCCAGCGCGAGTATCTTACCCGGATAGGGAGCCGCGAAACTGACCTTTTTCTTCTCTCCCGCCCTGTTCATAAAGGTCGTAATAAAAAAGGATTCCCCGGCGATTATGCGCTTGACGCCGGCCATCATGCCCCCGCCGGTTTCCGTCTTCATCTCAACGCCGTCCTCCATGAACATAAGCGCACCCGCCTCGGCCTGCACGGCCTCATCCGGATCGAGCGAAATAATGACGGCCTGCATGTCATCACCGATCAGGCGGTAGTCTATCTCATGAGCAGTGCCCATAGCGTGCCCTCCTTCCTTTCCGGGACTCATTTAACAGTATCGCCGCTTTCGGCGATCACATATCGGCTGGGAAATGTTTTATCATTAATAATGTACCGCAAATAGACGGCACGTCAATCAGTCATGGGCCGCCGGATACCTATCAGTACCTGATAGTACCTTTCAGGTACTGATAGGCACTTTTATTTGACAATTAATGTCCATTCGTCCATATTTAGAGAAGCGCGAATCCTCCCGCTGAAGGGGAACCGGGAATGAGAAACAGAGAACGGATCATGTGGATAAGCCTCGTTCTCGTCCTCCTCGTGGTCATCACCGCGTCCGGGCTGAACAGGATATTCGCCGGAGACGCGGAAAATACCTACGAACAGCTCCGGCTCTTCAACGAAATATTCAACCTCCTTCGCACCGAATACTACGACGAGGATAAGGTCAAACCCGACGTTCTCGTTCCGGGCGCGATAGACGGCATGATAGAAGCGCTTGAAGACCCCCACACCTCCTATCTTCCTAGAGAGATGTATCAGGAGCTTCAGACCGATACGAAGGGAGAGTTCGGGGGGCTCGGCATCGTAATCGGAAAGCGCGACGACTGGATCACGGTGATATCACCCATAGACGACACCCCGGCCGCGAAGAAGGGCCTTCGCTCGGGCGATAAAATCATCAGTATAAACGGGGAAACCACGGAGGGCTTTACGACCATGGACGCCGTGAAGCTCCTGCGCGGCAAGGTGGGCACGAGTGTGACCATCACGATAAAACGCGAGTCCGTGTCCGAACCGTTCGATGTAACGATCGTCAGGGGCGTTATCAAGCTTGAGACGGTCAAATCCACCACCATCGACGACGATATCGGCTACATCAGGATATCCCAGTTCAGCGAGCCGACCGCAGAGGCCCTGACCGAACACCTCGCGGACCTGATTGGCCGGAACGTGGAGTCCCTCATCATAGATCTCCGCAACAATCCGGGCGGCCTCCTCTCCTCGGTCGTTGAAATAGCGGACATGTTCCTTGAAGAGGGAACCATCGTATCGACCAAGGGGAGAAACGCGGCGCAGAACCAGTTCTTTACCGCGCGTGAAACCGCCATGGTTCCCTCCCTACCTCTGCTGATACTGGTAAACGAGGGAAGTGCATCCGCATCCGAGATATTCGCGGGTGCCATGAAGGACAACAAACGCGGCATACTCCTGGGCAGGAAGACGTTCGGGAAGGGGTCCGTGCAAACCGTGCGCGAGCTTCCGGACGGCTCCGGTATACGTATTACCACGGCGCTCTATTACACGCCCTCTGGAGTTTCCATAAACACCATCGGCATAGAGCCGGATGAGATCGTGAACGAGATCGAGCTCACTCCGGAGGAGGTCGAGGCGGTTAACAAACTGAACGAGACGACCATAATCGGGGATTTCGTTTCAAGCACACCGGACTATTCGAATGAAGACGTGAAAGATTTCACCATGACCCTCCGGGACGAAGGCTTCGACCTGCGTCCTGTTATCGTCAGGAGACTCATCAAAAACGAGGTGGAAAAGAATAGAATGCCTTCGCTCGTGGACCTCGATTATGACGTTCAGCTCAAGTATGCCGTGGATATGCTGAGATCCCACGCCATGCTGACGGGCACGGGTTCAGGCTCCTGAGGAGATCCCATGGTACGTGAGGTCACGATCCGCTCGGAGAAAAGAAACCAGTTCATCAGGGTGGACAACCATCTTCGTGATCTTGTTCGCGATTCGGGCAGGGGGGAGGGCGTTATCACCGTGTTCGTTCCCCACACCACCGCGGGGATAACCATTAACGAGAACGCGGACCCGACCGTGGTCCTCGATATCGAGAAAAAAACAGGGGAGCTGATACCGGAGCGGGACCGCTACAGGCACGCAGAAGGCAACTCGGACGCCCATATCAAGGCGTCTTTCTTCGGAAGCAGCCAGAGCATAATAGTCGATAATGGAACACTCATGCTCGGAACCTGGCAGTCCGTATACTTTTGTGAATTCGACGGGCCCCGTATACGAAAGATGTTGATGCGTTTCGACTAGGTCGGCCTGAACGCGGCAGTCCGTATACTTTTGTGAATTCGACGGGCCCCGTACTCGAAGGATGTTGATGCGTTTCGATTGAGATATAAAAGCATGGAAAGGTTCTCCCACACGGGTTAAAGGAGGGGTACAATGGTACTGTTTCTCGGAATCGCATGCATCATAGGAGGAGTGGTGTGTGTTCTTCCTCTCTTCATGGAGAGGAACCCCGGGTTAAAACGGTTCGATGATAGGCTTACCACCTATAAGATAATCATCGGCATAGCCGTACTCGTTATCGGAATCATCAAGTTCATCGTGCCCTATCACAGAAACGGCAGGGTGCTCATCCCCATTTTCGGGGACTTCTTCCCGGCCGTGCTCGCAATACTGACAGGCATATTCGTGTCTATCGATTTCCTCGAGTCTATTGAAGGCATAAAGGGAGCTTTCCTGGAACGGCTGCGTGCAATACTGCAAAAATATCAGTTTCCCATCGGCTTTGCAGCTATCCTCTTCGGGATTCTGCACTGGATCGTTTTCAGGGTCGTATTCTTCTGATCCTCAATCGAGCGCGTCGCTCCTGCTCACCACCTTGTTCAGGGGATACTCGATAATGCCGTCCGCGCCCTCGCCTATGAGCTGCGGTATAAGCTCCCGGACAAGGTCCTCCCGAATGATCGTTTCAACCGAAAGCCACTCGGCATCGTGCAGCTCAGCCACGGTCGGAGCGGTCAGGCTCGGCAGAATCCCGGCAACGGCTTCCAGTTTCTTTCGCGGAACGTTCATCTTCAAACCGACCAGGCTCTCGGCGTTGAGCGCACCCCTGAGCAGGAGGGCCATCTGGTATATCTTCGCCTTTTTCCACTCGTCTTTCAGGCTTTCTTTGTTCGCGATGAGCTTCGTATTCGTTTCCAGCAGGGTATGAATGATTTTGAGGCCGTGCGCCCTGATCGTCGTTCCCGACTCGGTCACTTCCACGATCGCGTCCACGAGCCCCTCGGCCACCTTCGCCTCGGTCGCTCCCCAGGAGAATTCCACCTTCACGGGAATATCCCGCGCTTTGAACCAGTCCCTCGTGTAGTTCACAAGCTCGGTCGATATGGTCTTGCCCGCCAGGTCCTCGACACGGTTGATGTCAGAGTCGCCGGGCACGGCAGCGACCCACCGCGCCTTGCGCAGGCTCCTCTTGGAGTAGATGAGGTCCGATATGATCTGCACCTCCGCCCTGTTTTCGAGTACCCAGTCGAGACCGGTGAGCCCCACGTCGAGGACGCCGTTCTCCACGTAGCGCGCCATCTCCTGTGCCCTGACGAGCGAGCATGAGATCTGATCGTCGTCAATGGAAGGAAAATAATTCCTGGCCGAAACGTCGATCTTCCATCCCGCGCGGTAGAAAAGATCGATCGTTGCCTTCTCCAGGCTCCCCTTCGGTATACCGAGTTTAATGTTCTTTTCCATATTCTCTCTCCGGTGCGCCGCACCATTCAACAAAATAACGTATGCCCGTCAGCGGCCTTATTTTTCCTGCGGATTATTTGCCGCTGGATACTTTTCCGCGGGATCGAAGACCTTCACACCGTCAACCTCGAGCCGGTCTCCCCGAACGACACGGTAGAAACAGCTCCTGTATCCCGTATGACAGGCCGCTCCCCCGATCTGGTTGACCTTGATGAGAATGCAGTCCCCGTCGCAGTCGACCCGGATTTCCTTCACTTCCTGCACGTTTCCCGATGTCTCGCCCTTTTTCCACAGTTTTTTCCTCGACCTGCTCCAGTAATGGACGATCCCTGTCTTCAGGGTCATCTCCCACGACTCCCTGTTCGCGAATGCCATCATGAGCACCTCGCCGGTTTCATGGTCCTGCGCGATTACCGGCACGAGCCCTTCCTTGAAATCTATATCGATCATGGTATTTACCCTTTTCACCCTGTACCGGATTGGTAAACAGCGGAAAAAACGAGGTGTCGTCCCATTGCCGGAGGAGGGACTCGAACCCTCATGGAGTTGCCCCCGCTGGATTTTGAGTCCAGTGCGTCTACCAGTTCCACCACTCCGGCTCACCAAATGTATAGCAACCGCCTTTGGCAAAGTCAATTAATTTCACCCACGCCTCCTTCCTGTAAAACTCGTTGACCCGACCCCGCATGACCGCTATTTTTTGGAAACCCGTTTTTCACGGGCCTCTACACCACTTTCACTCTGCGAGGATTCGGAGCCGGCTATGGCGAGAGAGCACTACCCCTTTAAAACGATAGAAGAGAAGTGGCAGAAGGCCTGGGAGCGCGGGAAGCTCTTCAGGGTCGCCCGTGACGATTCGCGCGAGAAGTTCTACTGTCTCGAGATGTTTCCCTATCCGTCCGGCAGAATACATATCGGACACGTCCGCGTCTACACCATAGGCGACGTGCTTGCACGTTTCAAGCGGATGAAGGGATACAATATACTCCACCCCATTGGCTGGGATTCATTCGGCCTTCCAGCAGAAAACGCGGCGATCGAGCGCAACGTGCACCCGGCGAAGTGGACGGCGAGCAATATTCATAACATGAAGGAGCAGCTCAGGAGGATGGGTTACTCGTATGACTGGGAGCGCGAAGTCGCCACCTACATGCCCGAATACTACCGGTGGAACCAGTGGATCTTCCTGAAAATGTATGAAAAGGGGCTCGCCTACAAGCGTGAAGCCGAGGTCAACTACTGTCCCAGATGTTCCACCGTGCTCGCCAACGAGCAGGTGGAGGACGGCGCCTGCTGGCGATGCGGGACCGAGGTGGTGCACAAAAGCCTCTCCCAATGGTTTCTCAGGATAACCGATTACTCCGACGAGCTCCTCGACGGTCTCGAAACCCTGCCGGGCTGGCCCGAGCGCGTCAAGAGCATGCAGCGCAACTGGATCGGAAAAAGCCGCGGCGTTCTCATCAACTTCACGCTGGACGGCGAGGATTTTCCCATTTTCACGACCCGTCCCGACACGGTGTACGGCGTGACCTTCATGGCGATCGCGCCCGAGCACCCCGTGGTCGCGCGGATTCTCGAAAACCACCCCGACCCCGCGCTCTCCCGGTTCGTCGCCCGTTTGAAAAAGGAAAGCGGACGCAGGGAGGAGGAAAATTATGAGAAGGAGGGCATGTTCACCGGCAGGTTCGTGATCAATCCGCTGAACGGGGAGCAGGTACCGCTCCACGTGGTGAATTTCGTACTCATGGAGTACGGTACCGGCGCCATCATGGCGGTCCCGGCCCACGATCAGCGTGATTTCGAGTTCGCGCGTAAGTACGATCTTCCGGTCAGGGTCGTCATTCAGAACCCGGAGGAGACTCTGGACGGGACATCAATGACGGAGGCGTACGTAGAAGACGGCGTCAACGTTGATTCGGGCCCCATATCCGGCCTTCGGAACCGCGACGGTATAGAGAAAATTGCGGACTATATAGAAAAAAAAGCGCTCGGCACGAGGACTTTGCACTACAGGCTGAAGGACTGGCTCATATCGAGACAGCGCTACTGGGGGACCCCCATACCCGTGGTCTACTGCGAAAAATGCGGTATCGTACCCGTGCCCCTGGAGGACCTTCCCGTCATCCTTCCGGAGGATATTGAATTCGGAAAGGAAGACAACCCCCTGAAAACGAGTGACGGGTTCCTCCACGCAGTCTGCCCGAAGTGCGGCGGGGCCGCGCTTCGCGAGACCGACACGATGGACACCTTCATAGACTCCTCGTGGTATTTCGAGCGGTACTGCAGTCCCGGAACGGACACCCTCCCCTTCCTGAAGGAGGATTCGGATTACTGGATGAACGTCGACCAGTACATCGGCGGGATCGAGCACGCCATACTCCACCTCCTCTACGCCCGTTTCTTCACCAAGTTCCTCCGCGACATGGGCCTCACCTCGGTGGATGAGCCCTTTCAGCGTCTCCTCACGCAGGGCATGGTAACGAAGGAGACCGCATACTGTGAGGAGCACGGGTATCTTTTTCCCGAGGAGGTCGACGAGAACAAATGCTGTACAAAATGCGGGAAGAAAGCCGAGTTCGGACGAATCGAAAAGATGTCCAAGTCGAAGAAGAATGTAATCGACCCCGACGACATCGTTAAACGGTACGGCGCCGATACGGTAAGGCTCTTCATACTCTTCGCCTCGCCGCCGGAAAAGGACCTCGAGTGGTCGGACGCGGGCGTGGAGGGCGCTTTCAGGTTCCTCAACCGGGTATACCGTCTCTTCGAGAAGTGGGTCGGTACCATTAAATCCAGGCATGACGAAATCGACGCGTACTGGAGGGATGAAGCACGGGCCGCGGTGAAACAGCGGGAGAAGGAGCTCCTGCATATGACGCACCGGACAATCAGAAAGGTGAGCGAGGATATCGAGACCCGCTTCCACTTCAACACCGCCATTGCCGCGGTCATGGAGCTCGTCAACTACCTCTACGCTGCGGAACCGGAGTCAGTTGAAGGAGAGCATGAGCTCCTCGCGTACCTGGGGAGTCTCAAGACCCTCATCGTTATACTCTCACCCTTCGTGCCCCACCTGGCCGATGAGCTGTGGAGCAGGGCGGGATACGCGGGCTGCCTTCTGGAGGAACCATGGCCGGTCTTTGACGAGGACCTCGCAAAACAGGACATCGTCACCATCGTGGTGCAGGTGAACGGCAAGCTCCGCGCCCGTTTCGAGGCGGAGCGGGACTCGGACGACGAGACACTCCTGGACCGGGCGCTCGAAGAGGAAAAGATAAAAAGGCTTGCCCAGACGGGGGAGATCGTCAAGACCATAGTAGTGAAGAACAAGCTGGTGAACATCGTCCTGCGCCCCTCCTGAAAACGGAAGAGCTATGAAAGTAAAAGGTTAATGGATGCCCCGGCCGCCAGGATCTCAACGATTATATTGAAGACCTTCTGCGGAATTACCTTCACGAGGAAAACCCCGATAAGCGCTCCCGTGATTATGGCGGGAAAAAGAGTGATATCGAACGTCAGGGACCGGAGCGTTATGAGACCCAGCCCCAGTGAAAAGGGCAGCTTGAAGAGGTTGATTGCCGCGAAGAACCACGCCCTGTTGCCGATAAACTCCTTCTTCTCGGCTCCCATGGAAAGGAGATAAATCGTCATTATCGGGCCCGCTGCATTCGCAATCATGGACGTGAAACCCACGAGCATGCCCATGAAACCGGAAAAGAAGAGCCCGTACCGTCCCATGTCCACCTTTTTCAAACGCAGGAAAAAATTGAGGACGATGAGGCCGAGCACGAGGCCGCCGATAATGGGCTTGAGCTGAATATTCTCGAGCCTGTGCATGAAGAAAAA
>Ga0180431_10003273_pt1 | contig 21002 bp, 33 predicted proteins | sample SS_ome_11_FD_132459 | JGI IMG/M metagenome (GOLD analysis project Ga0180431, IMG submission 132459) | Hypersaline lake sediment archaeal communities from the Salton Sea, California, USA - SS_1_MS_1 metaG | ecosystem: Environmental > Aquatic > Non-marine Saline and Alkaline > Hypersaline >...
ACTAATAACAAATTTACTTTGGAATTTTTCGGCAAACTCCATTTCAAAATCTTCAATTAATTGATTTTTTAAATCAGTAAAATCTTTAAGCCACGGAACATTATCTAAACTTTTTCTGTATGCATTAACTATTTTTTCATAATTTTCTGATGTTATTTTATCGGCATTATTTATTCTAGGGTCATTTAAAATATTTAATGTTAATGAGTCAATATCTCCTAAATAACCACCTCTTTTTAGTAAAGATGTTAATTGTGACATATCGTCAATAGTTTTAGACGCCAAACTTTCAATAAAGTCATCGCCTAAATTTTCAACTCCACCTCTTTCTAACCTTGTCGCCAAATTACTTGCTTCATTATCACTTAGGTTAAAAATTTTACGTACTGCCTCCATAGGTTCTTCACCACCTAATACTTTTTTTATGATAGTTCGTGGTAATTGTGCCTGTTCGTTTAATAGTTTTGGTTTTAAACCCATCAAACTACCTATTCTGTTTAATTCCTCATTTAAATTTTTCATAATATTTTTTTTAAAAATCTAATTCGTCCAAAAGTTTTTGCTGTTCAGCTAAAGCATCTGCGTACTGTTTATTTTTTTCTTCATCAGAAGTTTCAATTGCCGCTACAGTAATATTATAAGCCTGTTCTCTTAACTCGTCAGAACTTGTTTCTAGTTTGTTATTTATTTCTTTTTTTACTTCTTCTTTTTTTTCTTCACTAAGTTGAGTATAACTTTCAGGTAGTTCTGCATTTGTAAACTCAGCGGCTTTAAGTCCTAAAATTTTACCCATTTGCATTACGGTCAAGAACCCAACACCACCCGCGGTTATTTTCCAACCGACTCTATGTATTTTTATTCCAAGTATTTTTAATTTTGCGATAGCTGATAATAATTTTCTTCTTGAGTATCTATAAAGGAATTGTGCGGTCGCTGCTTTATTTGCCTGTCTCGATGTTAGTAATCTTAGTGCGGTTTTATTATTATTAATGCTTTGTAATAATTGTTTTTCTTTATTGGTTAAATCTAATCCTTCTTTTATTTTACGTAAGAATAATTTTATCTCTTGTTCTGTCATTTCAGAAACAAATCTTAGGCCTAACTGTTTAGCTAATTGAGCGCCAGGTATAAGTGCGAATATTGCACCAATACCGGCACTAGTATGGTCACCCTCTTTCCAATATAATGCAACATCTGCAGCTTCAAGAGCGAGACTAGTACCTGCTAAAGCGGCAGCTAACAATGGACTTGCCGCACCACCTGACGCAATAGTTAATACTAACGCACCTAATGGTAAAAGAACGTGAGGGTCAGAGAAGAAATCAACCACATCGTTCATGTCCTGAGTTAATTTATTTCTATAGTCCTCGTAGTCAACACCAGCCATTGACATAGATTTCCTATCTACCCTAAAATCTGCCGAACCCTGTTCAAGTAAAGTTTTAGACCTATCGTAATTCATTAAAAATACAATATTTTTTATTTCTTCTTTTTCGGACATGGTAGTTTTCTATATAAATATGTTGTTTGGTAAGAAAATTATTCATATATTTGTATTATGAAAAACAAATACGTTATTGGTGAATCTGTTGAAGACACTAACACTTTAAAAACTTATAAAATTAAAGATTACGAAAGTTTTGGTGAAATGGTACTTTATTATTTTGAGGATGGGACTGCATTACCTGAAAAAGATATTAAAGTAAAAGGTTTTACTATGATTAAAGAAATTATTTCAATACCTAACGAAGAAAAAAATAGACAGTATCGTGAGTGTATTAAATTAATGAATAAAAGAATAGACGATATTTTTAAGTAAGTCTATTGGCTTTATCTCTATTGATACCTGTTTCCCATTTACTTGTTTGGTCAATAGGATTTCCTTTACCTCTACTTACATCAGATGACCATATGGTTATTGTTATTTGATTTGCCGGTCCGCGAGTTAATCCTGTTTCCCACGTAGTTACATTTGCATTGGTTGAACTTGAGTCTCCTGACGTATCTGTTGTCGCGCCACCTGAATCACCACCACTATCCCCTTCTTCTTGTTCTGTAAATTCCATGTCAACAGATTCTTCTCCACCATAAATTTCAGGGTGTTCTATACCATACTTTTTTAATAACTGACCAGCAACTGCGTTGGCTTCGTCTTCTATATCCCCACCAACATTAGATATTTTACCTTCAAGTTCTCCTCTTTCGTTTTGTTGATGATGGACTAATTCATGGGCAACTGACCTCATAATATCTTGTAATGCTCTTTCTTTCGTATAAACTCTTACCTCTGATTGTTCAAACTCTTCGTCTCCACCGTCTATGTATTTATAAACTGCAGTTGTTTTTATACCATCTTTATCTGTTTGATATCTTATATTGACATCATTTTCTATGTTTAATTCTTTTTTTACAAAATCAACAAATCTTTCCAAATGTTGTTTTTCGTCTGAAGGAAATGACGCTTCACCCTCATTAATATTCATAAGGGTTTTAATACGGTTAATATTTTCTGTTAATAAATCCATTAACAATAAATATTATGTTTTTAGAAAGCACAAGATGGAACAGTAACTTTATTCCTATCTCTACGGTTATCTACTTTAATTATAGTAGTGATTTCATGAGAACCTCCTGTATTTGGACCTAATGGTGAAACTGTAAAATCGTATGAGTAGAAAAATAATAGTTCACCTGTATCCACACCGAAATTCATTATTATTGCATCTCTATATGAATAACCTTCAACCAATCTAAATCCACCACCAAACAAAAAGTTACCATTTTTTACGTTATTGTTTACTGTCAATTGTGTAAATTGACCTTGTCTTAATAGTGAAAATGACGGCATGTAGGTTAAGTTTCTTAAAACGTAAGATGTTTTATTTTTCTCAACGTGCAAACCTCCATGTATTCCATATTTTACTGGTAAATAACTTTCACCAAATACTAAAGACTGATTTGGTTCGTTTATATGATTTACCGCAAACCCTATATAACCTTTATCACTAAAAAGTAATCCACCGGCACCTATATCAAAATAATGGACTCTTAAACCATTCATTAATGGTTCATTAGTCATATTCGTAAATGACTGTCCATTAAAAGAATCTTCAAAAAATAATTTACTATCATCTGTAAAATTTTGTTTATAACTAAACTCTAAACCAAACTTAACATTAAGATTTCTTTTAATTTTTTGTTGATTACTAAAATATGCGTTAACAGAATTTAAAGAATAAATTCCATTACCGGACCTATCATTCATCAACATTAACCCAAAACCATTTCTTTTATTGAGTATTGATTGTTCATAACTAACCATACTCGTTACATACTGACTACCTAACGATGGCCATTGATTTCTATAACTCATCGTTAGTTCTGGACACACCCTTGAATTGGCGAAAGCCGGATTCAAATACAATTTATTATTGTTAATTTGCGAAAAAGATACATCCTGAGAAAATCCCAAAGATGTAAACGCAAATAATGTTAAAAAAGTTAAAATATATTTAATCATACCTATAAATATCAAAAATAACCTCAAATAAATTTTTGTTTAGTCAAAAAATTATTATATTTGTTACATGAAAAATTTACTCACCTACCTCACCATTATTTTAGTATTCACCTCTTGTCAGTATTCAGAACCATCATATCCATCTCTTGATGGTACTTACATTCTTCGTTCCATTTCAATTAATGGAGTTGATATTTTTGAATCTGAATTGACTGATGAAACCTACGATAATCCGATGACAGTTATCTATCCAAACCCTATCGGTCCTTTGGATACTATGAAGGTGGATAAGACTCGTATTAGTATTAGTGGTAATCGTTTTTATATTGGTTACTACCTCCAAAATGGAGGTGACCATTGGAGATATACTTATGACATGAGTGTTTCCCAAGATTTCTTGACGGGTCGTTGGGTTAATATGAATGTGTATTATAACACTGTTTTTATGAATACTCTACGTCATTATGTGATTATTGAGGATGGATTGGAGTATTTGAAGCTGGAATGTCCGAAGCAGTATCCTGACGGTCCTGAGGGTGAGGAGATTAATTACTCCTTGACGTTTTATCGTGAGGGTCCATAAAAAAAGAGGAGTTAATCTCCTCTTTTTCTTTTAAGTAACTTTTTTACTTCTTGTATATTCTTTTTAAACTTTTCGGGATTATCAATAGCCCATTGTTTTATTGAATCTGGTAGATTAGACTTTCTTACCTCTTGTAATAAGTTATTTGTTTCTTCTGATGATACAACGGATTCTGTAACCATTACGTCACCAAATTCGTTACGTAATTTTAATTTAAGTCTAGGTAATGGAGTTGAGAAAGTAATCTCGTACCCATTTTCTTCCGCCCAATTTATTAGACGACCTGAGTCTAACCTTTGGTTGGTTTCAAATGGAAATTTTGATAATTGTTTTTTTGGAGAAGCTAAAACAGATGCAATTTTTAACGTAGGTGTTATAATAACCGCAATTTTTTGTTCATCAAATCCAAAAAAAACTTTTTTAGTTAAAAAAATTCTTCCCATTAATTTTAAAATAAATTCTTCGTATTTACCCTTTTCTCTTTCTTTTTTTTCGGGCATGTTAAATGAAGCGGACTCATTATATATATTTTTATGATTGCGCTTCATAACTATAAATATATGTTACCTGTATTCGGGTTCAGGTAATTTATCCTCATAAACTAAATAATATTCGTTTAGAAATAAAATTAAGTCATCTTCATCAATAAAGAAGTCATCTTCGTCATCACCAAAACCCAAATCCCAATCATCATCCATATCATCAAATATTTCCATATCCATAAAATTAACACCATAACCAAAATCGTTAAGATATTCAAATTCAATAGTATCAACTCTGACCATATCTTCGTTATCCCCCCTCATTCTGAACTCAACTTCAACAACGTTGTTGTCTTTATTGATAAAATTTGATATTATTTCTATAACTTCCATTTTTTTAAATTAATAAATGTTTATTTTATTACAAATATCATTAAACACATGAAAAGACAAATTATACTAGATGAATTTTACTTTGATAACGGTGACTTAACTGTAGTTTTTAAATTAGATGATGACAAATATAGGGAAGATATCATAGATGAAAATAGTTTTGAAGAATATATACAAAAATCGGGCAAATTAGAATTCTTTAAAGATTGTTGGGACGGTTATAAAGAATCTCACTATACTGAGGAGTATCTCATAGAATACGACGAATGGAAAAAAGATGAGTGTGAAACTACTGACATTGAAGACTTTTTGTATTATCATTATCAAAAAAATAAAATACCTGATTACTTAGAAGAATGAAATTACACTCAACAGCATTTGATAATGTGTACCTTATAGAAGAACCTTTTTTTGAAGACGAGAGAGGATACTTTATGGAAACTTGGAATGAACTTGGATATTCAAATAAAAAATTACTAAACGACATTCCTTCACTTAAGGCAATACAAAACGATAATTCTTTATTTTCAACTTTATTTGTTCAGGACAATTTATCCGTATCTAAAAGAGGAGTATTCAGAGGATTACATTATCAAACTGGTAATTCGTCACAATCAAAATTAGTTAGAGTTTTAAAAGGTAGTGTTATAGACTTTGTTGTTGACCTGAGAGAACAGTCTCATAATTATGGTAAGTTTGAGTACTTTGAATTAAATGATAGAAACAAACTTTCTTTATTTGTCCCTCCTTATTTTGCACATGGTTTTCTATCTTTAGAAGATGATACGATATTCACATATAAATGTGGAAATTATTATCACAAAGAGAGTGAAGGTAGTGTAAATTATTCCGATAATGTTATAAGACATATTCAAAATAAAAAAGACACAATATTAGATATAATCCAAACTTATTTACCCTATGATACAGAAGATGACCTCATTATTTCAAAAAAAGATAAACAAGCTCCTAAATTCCTCCACAGACGACATGTATGATATTGAGTTATTTAATAAAGCATATAGAGTAGTTGATTCAATTAATAATTTAAAACAATACGATTCTGCTTTACGTTATATAAATTTGTTTTATTATAGAACTGAAAACTTTGTCTTATATAACACTCTGTTGAGAAATCTTCAGAATAAAAAACCCCTCTTGGATTAGAGGGGTTTTTCTTTTAATTGAATTTCTTAAATCGGTCGAACATTTCCGAAATTCTTTGTTTTTCTTTTAAGAACGACTCCATTAAATCTTCATCAACTCCTTCATACATCGTGCCACATTCCATACATTCACCCTCTTTCATTTCACCACCACATTGTTCACAAACCTCACTTCCTTCATACATCTCACTTCCACAACCCTCACATTGTTCTTCTTCATAAAGGTCAGTATCCATAGCACCTTCTGAGTCAAACTCATAAGCCGGAACCTCTCCCTCATATTCTTCATGACCATCAAATTCATCATCCAAATCTGCAGTTATACTACCATCAAACATACTTAATATAGAATCTATATCCATACCATATGAGTCATCAGAATATGAGTAATCTTCTTCTTCATCACCAAATGATGGAGGAAAATCTAATTCATCTGATGCGGATTCATCATCAAATTCCAATTCAGTTTCAAAATCTCTCATATCATCATTTTCACCATCAAATTGTTCAGGACCTCCTGACTCAAAATCAAAGGCTGGGTCAACATCAGATACATCCATATCGTCTGCAACATATTCTTTAACTTCTTCTTCTTTTGACTCATTAACCAAATGATTTTTGTATGTACTAACTTCACCTCTATTGTTAACGTTAATACCTTGTGTATCGTTAGGTCCATTATCTATATTTAATGGTTGTGGTCCTGAAGGTACATTACCTGCAGCATATCCATTATAAAATGTTGAATGTTGTTTAAGAATATTATTCTTATCTTCATCCGAAATTGTCATATATCCTCTCATGTTAATAAGTTTTACTATAAATATGTATTAAAACAGAAATAACTTTTGACTTTACAATGTTAATATTTTATTTTTAAACAAAAAACGATGAACAACAAGTATTTTGATTTAGCTGAAGGTGCTGTAATATTAGAAGGATTTGATGATTGTATCATCGGTGTTTCAGAATCCTTCGGAGAAGAACCTAGAATTATATATTCTAAAAAACAAATTATAACTAAACTGATGAAAGATATGAGTCAAGAGGACGCTGTTGACTACTATTATTACAACATAGTTGGAGGAATGTTTGGTACTCAAAACCCGATTTTTGTGCAGGATATTTTGAATTGATGATATATTTTCCGTATATTTGTATTGACAAAAGGAAAAATATGAAAACGCACACATACGATTTTTGGAAACAGTCTCAAGAATTTATTGACATCTACAAAAACGAAAAAGATGTGGGTCGTCTAATTCGTGGTCAGGTTTTTACTGTTAAGTCAGGTGGTAATGACCTTAAGTGTAAAATTACATATCTAAAACCTAAAGGTTTTGATATTATGGTTAACATTAAGGTTTGTGGTGTTATGTCACACCGGTGGTCATATAGTAAACCTGCAGACGTAACTTCAGACCCTGATTACCACTTCCGTAATTCAAGACACCGTAACGACATGATTCGTATGAATTTTAGAGATGATATCAGAAGCTTCTTTAAATACTTCGGTATTCTTGCTTACAATGTAGAAATCGGTAAGGTTAAGGTCTGTAAAGAACTTTAAAACTTCATCATATAGTACTTCAAAGCACGGAGACCCAAAAACCTTAGTGCTTTGTTTACATTGTCTATTGTCGGTTCGTCTCCTCTTTCTTCTAAAAATGCCATAGCAGCTTGTATCATATTTCTTTGACTATCTCTCGCTAAACCAATCAATTCTTCTTTTTGGTCTTCGTCTTCAATAACCTGATAACTACCCTGTAGTTCTTGTATTTGCAAATACCTTCTTAAGAAATCTTCTCCTCCCCATGTAAAATCACCTGCTCCCATCATATTTACAATACCACTATCTCTTAATGCGGTCAAAAATTTAAAAATACTTTTGTCTTTATCGGCATTTATAATTGGCATGATAGGTTTAATATCATCAATAAAATTTTCATTTATCGTTGTGATGGACTCAGGATATGTATCTCCTATTGTTGACTCGTCTTTACCTTTATAATCCGAATTTTTAAGGATATGACGCAATAAATTTAATGAGCCGACCCTTTTGTCGTTAGTATCCACGACAGTCCAAGGAACGGACTCTTTTGTGTGTTTAAAGACCTTTTCTTTATATTCCGTGTAGTCATCCCATTTCTCCAAAGACTTTTCGTCATTGGGGGAGAACTTCCAATACTTTAGAGGTGAAGACTTTCTTAAATCAAATCTCTTTTCCTGAGTCTTAGGGGTTATGGATAACCAAAACTTATATAGGTCAACCCCTCTATTCACCAAAGACTGTTCAAAGTCATTAACGGTATTCATAAACTCTTCATATTCCTCTTCACTACTATATCCCATAACAGGTTCCACGATACCTCTATTATACCAACTTCTATCAAAGAATGTTATTTTACCTGGTTCAATATACTTTTCATATCTACCGAACCAATCTTTTCTCTCTTCAGGAGTTGCGATACCTAAAGCAACAACATTAAAGAATTTGGGGTCCAAATACTTTGTTATCGTTCTGATAGTTGACCCCTTACCTGCGGTATCTCTACCTTCAAAGACAACGGCAATAGGTTTACCAGTTTCTTTAATATGTTCTTGTAGTTTTAATAACTCAACCTGTAACGGTAATAATTCTTTTTTAAATTGTTTTTTACCAATTGCAGATACCTCAGGTTCTTCACCCCCATACACCAACTCGTCTTCAACATTATAATCGTCATCTTCCTCTGGTGTCTGTTCTCTGTTTTGAATTGACTTAACCAACTTCTTTAGGTATTTTCTTGCGTTTTGTTCAGGGTCACCTGATTTTAAAAACTTTCGTTCCAAATTTCTAACGGACAAATCGGTTACCTCTTCATCGGGTAACTGAGACAAAAGGTCTTCTAATCGTGAGGGGTCAATATCATTATCTGTTAATACATTAATTAACCCTTCTTTGGACTCCATCATAGTTTCTTTTCTAAAACCGTTATGAGTTTGATATATCGCCCAACATTCACAATCTCTGTCGTTAAATGAGAAAAACTTGGGTTGATTTTTTCGTTGAGTTGATACCTGTACCGGATGTAGTTTTCCGTTTTTTGTTACAACCATATCAACACCAAAGTTATCAACAAACCCAAAGTCCTGCCCAAAATTATGAACCTGATAATCTTTTAATGCGAACAATCTTGCAACTTCATTTTCAACTTCATTACCACTACTTCTTGTTCCTGCCAAACTAGAAAGTAACATATTTCTTTCATTTTCATCCTCTAAAGAACTCTGAATTAAACTATCAATAAACTGTAACGATGATTGGTCAAAACTTTTATCAAAGTCAAATGAAAACGCAATACGATTAATTAGGGTTATAATTCCTTGGTTATCAAGGTCATCTAAAGATTTTTCAGGTTCAAGTTCTCCATATACATCTAAAGCCGCTTTGGTTAAAATGTATGACCTAAATGTATAGTGAGTATCAATTCTATTAAGTAATGAGTAATTTTCCTCATCGTCAACCACCATCTTCAAACCCTTTGTGGTAATAACTTCCAAATCGTTTTCAATAGCTTTTTTCATTTTACTACATGCACCATATTCTTCTAATAATGCTTGTAAATTAATTAACTCTTCATATCTATCAACAAAATGTCGGTTACCTGGTTCAAGTGTGACTTTGGTACCAACACCGGTATAATCACCTTGTAATAATTCACTAAAAAAGTCAATCATTTTCTTTTTCAAAGTACCCGACCCAGTTCCCCCACGGCCTTTGTGTAATATATTAGACAGTTTCTTACAAAACTCTTTACCTTCAGAAAAGGTATCACATGGATTGATGTATTTAGATGCCGACTCAGTTATATTTTCTTTTTTGTCCTCTTTATACCACATATCAGTATCACCGATGAGGTTCAAAAATCTGTTGTTGTCCCAATCAACATAATATATGGGTTCAGTACTCCATGGGTCACTACCGACACCTTTTACCGTTCCTTTAGTACCTACAGTAACAGGACTAATGGGGTCTTCCATACTAATTAGTACAATTCTATCACCTACTTTCAATGGGGGGTTAATCTCCTTACTCATAAAAAATACCTTTTATCATAAATATACATAACATTAGTATATTTATTTGTATATAGTTTAATTATGAAAGTAGTACTAACAGAAAGTCAATTTAAGAAAATTTTATTAGAAGGTTATAAAGAACAAATCAATAATAAATTGCTCGGTATGCACAACTTCTCAAGAAAAGTTGTTGGTGATGCAATAACACAACTTAAGTTTGATTTTAGATTTTTGGTTAGTTATGGTGCAGGTATCGGAGCAATACTACAATCAGTATTTGAATACTTAGACGGTAATTTTAGTGGATTAGATGACGGACAAATTGCCGGATTAGCCGTTATGGCCGTTGGTGTTGTCTTTTTTGAAAACAAAGATTTAAGAGCGTTATTGAGTAAGGTTAAAGACGAGGGTTTATCTTCAGAATTAAATAATGCGATAGGTTTTACTGAAAGACTAAAGGATAAATTCGCTTACTTATTAAAACTATTAGGAATGTCTATTCACAGAACATCTAATATTATATCATATAGTTTTTTAATACCTATCTTATCAATAGTAATTGATTTGGTTACCAAACACGGAGTTGACTCGTCTCAATTTAGTATGTTTATTGAGGCATTATTAACTTCAGGGTTAATCGCAGTAGAAGGGGTAGCTTTAAGAGATGTATTAATTAGGGCTGGTGAAATGATTGAACAAAGAAATTTTACTCAAAAGTAAAATCTTTATCTACCATATAGTAAAAAACATCCATAGAGTAATACATTCTACGAGCAGTATTTTTTTCAAGTTCTTTACTAACTCTCATAGATTTTTCAATGTCACCCATTTTTACACCAATAATTTTTTTGTCTTTTGGTAAATTAAAACCTTTGTGGTCATTAATTGTTATTGGGAGAGGTTTTTCAAAATCAACAATTCGTTTGATTAATTCTTTTTTTGAACCTCCATACTGAAGGTTTTTTGATTTACAAATATTCTTAAGTTCTACTAATGAAAGTTTGTTATAATCCATAAGACAAATTTAGTGTTTGAGTAATGAAAATCCAAATTTCATCGTAAATTAATCTTCATAAAAATAAACATTAAACCCAAAATCAAAAGTCACCTCAAGAGAAGGTTCTCTATTATGGTCATAAGTTATTTCTTTGACATAAAAAAATCCTTCATGATTAAAGAACCCATTCTCCTCTTTCTTTAATTTACCGTCACTATCCAAGTACATGTTTTTAAGTATTGGATATATAGTGTTTTGTATTTTAGCGATTGTGTTTCCTATTATAGGACCGTCAGGGTCCTCAACATTACTGTAAAATTTAACAGTGACATAGTATTCATAACCATCTAAATCATATGGTGTATCAAAAACTATATCAGTGTAATCTAAATTCGTAATTTTAGATTTATATCCCGTTTGTGCTTCTATAAGGTAAAATAACGCCTTAGTAGAAAGATTTACATTATTCTTAACCTCTTCCAAATTTTTCATTGTATTGTTGTGATAAGTATTCTGTTAGTTCATCAATGTCTTCATCGTTAAGTTGGTGAACATTTCTATTTCTGTTAAACCAATCTCTAATTGTTTTTTCAATTGGTTCTTTTCTCAATCTATTTATTCTTCTAAATCCAGCTAACTCAGCAGGTACTTCATGTGGTTGTTTGTAATATTCTTTACCTGTTGGTCTTTCATCAGGATTATCTTCAAATGGGTCCATTTCACTTACAGGTCTTTCCCATGCATCTTGGTATATATGTTCTATTTCGTGTGCCAATAAGTCGTTTAAATCTGCAATTAAATCATATAATACATTTGGTAAAAAGTTAGGGTTAATAGTTAAGTCTATACTAATGATGTCTCCATCATCTACAGTCTTTCCGTCTATTTTGTATTCATCTTCAAGATTATGGTCTAACTGATAATTAAACTCTAAACTAAATAAAGGTATTTTTTTGAAATCATATTCAAAAGTTTCACCGTCTTCAGATATATCTTCAGGTAAATAATGTGTTCCTGTTTCTCTTGATTTAATAATATTAACAAGTGTCCTTGTAATTTCTCTAATAGGTGCATCAGTAACACTACTTTCAACAATAACTCCCTCTAAGATTAATGAACCTCTTTCTGCTAAATGCTCCTTTATCTGAAATACCAATTCCTCAACAATAGTGTCAGGGTTTTCATCTTCATAAAACCCTGTCTTAATTCTAAAATAATTTTTGTCAATTAAGTTTTTAGCATATGGAATGTTGTTTGTTTTAACAACAACCATTTCCATTATACCATTGTAATAGTCTTTAAATTCTTCGCTCATCATATTCAAAAAATATATCATTTATTCTTAAAGAATAGTCATCCATACCAATTAACATAGCAATTTTATCAAACTCTTGTTCCCATTTATCGATACTAATTAATTGGTTTTTAAATACTAACGCTACTTTATCATCGTGAATAAAAAATTTTTCCCAAGCATCTATGTCATCATTACCCATTAATGTCATATCTTTAATAATAACATCACAGGTCAAAGCCTTATGTAGTCTACCTCCAGAATTAACAACTGAGAATTTTTTAGGTATAAATTTAAGTTCACCTTTTACAGGTTGCATACCACCAAACAATAAAATCTCACCTCTAAATGATTTGTATTGAGTAAAGTACTTAAGTCTATCTTTAAGTAATATAGAGTCTTTTTTTAGACCCTCTATAGTCTCATTTCTATTTTTTAATACATCGTCAGCATAATACCCGTCGGGTTTATTATAAAGATATTTAGGTAAATCGATATCTAATTCCATACCAAATAAATATCACAAAGAGCGTAACATTTCAATCAATTTCGGATGTGGGTATACATCAGACTTATCTTTTCTAAAATTTGTATGAGACCATATACCTTCACCACCCTCTAACGATAATGGTTGAAAATCAAATGGTTTCCAATTACCTCTTTTAGCATCAGTATATAATCTAAGAGCATAATTAGTATTTCTACCAATAACACCATCTTCAGTTAAAGGTTTACCGTTCATACCTAAGTATCCTTTACTATTTAAGAAAAATTGTTGTTCAGCAACTGACATAGTTTTTATACTTTCATCGTAAGGTTCAAATAGTTCATTAATACCCTTACAAACATCAATTGAATATTTTTCTGATACCGATAAAATTATTTCTTTAACCGACTCAATTTGTTTATCAGTATAATTGTGATAATATCTATAACCTCTAAAGTTTTTACCTAAATCTATTACGTCTTCTTTTGGTACCAAAGAATTAACATAAGTAAAAAACTGACCGTTTTCTGATTTAGTTAATGGACCATAATTACATATTTCAATACCAACTGATTGTTTATTTAATTCTGAGTTATTATTTGATTTACTACCTATATGATGTGCCCAATTCTTCAAATCAAAAACCTCAACAATTTTACCGTCCCAATCAGTATTACCATCTCTTGTTGATTTACCACCAACTACATAATGAGTGGCAACTCTTAAAGATTTACCTCCCTTACTTTTATCTCTATTCCACGCAGAAACTACCCAATCAGGTCTATGACTACCAGCGGTATGATGTAAAACTATTGTCTTTTTTTCCGTCTCTTGAGGGAAAAACTCATCTTCAGGGAGGTGTTGTTTTATTACTTCCATTATTTATTATTCATTATTTTTATGTATTATATAAATATGAAAAAAATAAGTTTAATCTTGATGTCGTTTTTATTTTGTCACATTTTATTGTCACAAAATAACCCATCAACTATTGATGATTTAGTAACCTCAAACCCTAAAACTATAGTTACAGACCTATATAATGTAACATATTCTGAAGAATTACAACAACCTTTAAATGTAACATATTATGTACAATGCCCTAACGGAAATGCTTCAAGGTCAGGATTAGATTTTAGGATGTATTGGGGTATCTTTACATCAGATAATGAAGATTATAAAAATAATGAATGGGATAAAGGTCATTTAGCCCCTGCGGCTGCTTTTAATTGTAGTAGAGATATGATAAGAGAGACCTTTTTATATATTAACTGTGCGTTACAACATGAAGGTTTAAATAGAGGTCCATGGAAGGAGTTAGAAGGGTTTGAAAGAGACTTAGCAAAAATATTTGATAAAGTTTATGTTGAAATAACTTGTCATTTTAGTGAAAATTCATTAGTATTACCCACAGGAGCAACAGTTCCTGATGGATTTACAAAAAATATAACATTTGACAATAGGATAGAATGTTTTTATTTTCCAAATAAAGATGTGTCAGGAGTTGATTGGTCTGAATTTAGAATAACTAATGATTGAAATGGATTTACTTAATACTCACCCTATTAAAAAGAGTGATTTAGGTTTTCACGGTAATTTGTTTGGAGGTAAACTTTTAGCGTGGTTAGACGCAAGTGCCGCGGGATATGCAATGCAAGTTTGTGACACTCCGCTTATGGTGACCATTAAGATTGATGAATGTGTATTTAAAAAATCAGCTAAAGAAGGTCAGTTATTAAAACTTTATGGTAGTGTACATGAAATAGGTAGGACTTCAATAACACTATATATGGAGGCAAGGTCTCACAGTGTTTACTCAGGAAAACAAAACTTAATCTTGTCAACTTACATAAAATTTGTTAGGATTGATGAACAAGGAGACCCAATACCTATTTCAAGAAAAGTAAGAGATAAATATAACAAAATAACTAAACAAAATGAAAGTTAAAAACGGAGATAGTGTCAAAGTCCATTACATCGGCACTCTAAATGATGGAAATGAATTTGATAATTCGTATAAAAGAGGTTCAACATTAGATTTCCAAGTTGGTGGAGGACAAATGATTAAAGGATTTGATGACGCACTCGTTGAAATGGAAGTGGGTGAGAAGAAAACAATTAATCTAAAACCCGAAAGTGCGTATGGTCCTCGTAGAGAAGAAGCAATTATGGCAGTTGCGAAAGAAAACTTTCCACCAGATTTTGAAGCTAAAGAAGGGGAGATGGTTCAAGGTAGAACTGAAACAGGACAACCCATTAATGCTTTGATTATTGAAGTGCAAGAAAAAGACATTATTTTGGATATGAACCATCCTTTAGCCGGTGAAGAACTTAATTTTGAGATTGAGCTTGTAGAAATCTCATAAGTTTCTTATATTTGTAATAAACAATTAAATTTATAGTACAGATGGGTAAGTACGATTATGGTGATTACTTGGAGGATGAACCTATGTTCGCACCATGTATTCATTGTGGGTGTCCTGACTTTTACATGGATTGGGAAGATAGTATTTATAAGTGTAGCGATTGCGATAAACCTATAGACCCAAAAACCAGTCATAATGGAAAAAGACAAAAAGGAAAAACAAAAATCAGGAAGTTTAAAGACTACGAGGAAGATTAATAATGAATGGACTATAGATTTTTTAAATACATCGGATATTGGATATCCCGATAGTGAATATTACTTACCTATTGAAAAAGAAGATTAAAAACACAACACTTAGAAGATTGATGATTTTAATCTTCTTTTTCCTTCCTGGTGGATTTTTACTAATATCGATAATGATGTTTATAACTGAATTTTTATTAACTGACGACTCTGATGAAACAGAAAATAATTAAAAGTCTAATTTTCACTACTATTATTATTGCAACAACAAGTAGTACGTCAATAACTATAGACCCATTACAAGGGTATGATAATATGGTAAAAATTAAAAAGATTAAACCTATTGAAGTTAAACAGATTGAAACTGATATTATATCCGCATTAATCTATGTTGAAAGTAGGGGTAATGATAGCGCATACAATGATTCTGAAAATGCTGCAGGATGTCTTCAGATTAGACCAATTATGGTTAGAGAGGTAAATAGAATATTAAAAAAGACTGGAAGAGAAGAAAGATTTGATTTAGACGATAGATGGGATAGAGGTAAATCATTAGATATGTTTCACATTTGGAGAGAGTACCATCATCCAAATAGTACCGATGAGGTGATTGCGAGAAATTGGAACGGAGGACCAAATGGATTTAATAAAGAATCCACATTAAAATATTGGAAAAAAGTTAAAGGTCGTTTGGAAATAGAGTCATGATTCCTTATCTTTGTAACACAAAGGAACGAAAATGGTACACAAAGAAGTCTCAACACGTATGTATGGTAAATTGGTTCGTCAGATTGTTGGTGACGTACAGATTGATACACCAGACATTAAAGGTGTTGTGACTTTCAATCGTGTTAAGAAAAACGAAATACAAGGTTTTCGTGTCTGCGGAGGTGAAGTAGATATCACCTTTAAAGGTGAAATCTGTTCATCAAGAGGGGTCTTTTATGATGTTAATCGTTTTCGTCCTGTAAAGATTAGAAAGTACCTCCGTAGAAATCTTGAGAAGACCCTATCAATGCACATTCGTCCATTCGGTATCTCTAGTGTACAAATCAAAAACATTAAGTTTGAATCATGAAATTAACATTTATCAGTGACACACATACAAAACATGACTCATTAAACCTTTCAGGTGGTGATGTTCTTATCCACTCAGGTGATTTTATGAACTCAGGTTATCGTAGAGATGATATTATGGATTTCTTAGATTGGTTTATTGACCAACCTTACAAACAGAAAATCTTTATTGCAGGAAATCATGACCGTTGGTTTCAAGATAACCCTGAAGAAACAAAACAAATTCTTGATGTGGTATATGGTGGTTTGGTTACCTATCTTGAAGATAGTGGAACAAAGATTAATGATGTTAATGTTTGGGGTTCACCGTGGCAACCTGAGTTTATGGATTGGGCATTTAATCTTCCTCGGCAAGGTACGGAACTAAACGATAAGTGGAACCTTATTCCTGAGAATACGGATATCCTTATCACACACGGACCTCCTTACGGGTACTTGGATAAACTCCCCAATATCCCTGAAAATCTTGGTTGTGAGTTGTTACGGGAACGGGTAAAAGAAGTAAAACCAAAAATCCATGTCTTCGGTCACATCCACTACGGACACGGATATATGACAAATGGAGAGACTCACTTTATCAACGCAGCGGTTCTTAATGAAGAGTACCAACATGAATACAAACCACTCAATGTGGAATGGAACCCTGAAACAAATGAGTTAGAGTTTGTATAATAAAAAAACCCCTCCATATCGAAGGGGTTTTAATTTTATTTATTATTTATTAATCTTAGTATTCGATTTCATCCTCTTCTTCTTCCTCACCTTCAAAATCATCTTCATCACTATCTAAGTCAAGTACTAATTTTTGACCTCCACATGAACATTCACCATCTTTTAATAACATAGCGATGTGGTCCAATGATACTTTAATTCCTTCACCTTCATCTTCCACTTCCATCTCCATGTCGATTTCTTCCTGTTCGGCAATAACTCTTTTTACAATATTTTCTAAATCTGATTCAGTTAGTCTAATTTTTTTCATGATACTATTATTTTATTTATAAATATATCGTTAAATAAAAAAACCCCTCACTTCTGTGGGGGGTTCTTCTTTTTCAATTCGTCAAGAACTTTCTTAATTGTTTCGTTCTGATAGTTCTTTTCTTTTTGTGCTTTTTTCTTGTAAAATTCGTAATTGATGTAGTCTGTTTCTTTCATCTCTTTTCTGTTTATTTTTGAATGTATTTCGTTTTCGTTTTCTGACGGTAACAAAGAATATACCTTAGATATTTTCCTTAACGCCTTATTTGCATTAAAGTTAATAAATTTTTCAATAAAATCATAAAATTTTTCAGGGTTTTCTGCTCTTGTTTTGATTTTTTGTAGATATTCGTCCATTCTTTTTTGTTTTAACTCCATATCTTTTGGGTCTTCAGGTACATTAATACCAAACAATTTAGCTAATTCACCAAATGCTCCCATTAATGACCCTTTATCAAACGACATGATGTACCCTACAAAACTTTCTGCGGATGTTGATAAAACGACATCTGGAATCACTCCCATATATGCTTCAATCTTTTCTTCCTTATCATAATTCATAAATGGAAAATTGTTTACCTTCAAAATGTTATCAACGCAATCAAAATCTTCCATCAATTCATTTTCCAATACTTCGGTTTTATAATTAATACCTTTTAAGATATTCTCATATATTTGTGTTGTTTTTAGTTCTTCCAAAAACCCTTCTTTTGTGATGTTGTTTGTCATCATATGTGAATACACTTCTGTCGGTCTTACAAGAGTTTCTATATTACTTAAAAAATACATTAAGAAGAATTTTTCTTGTACTGGTTGACATAGACCTCCAACTTCATTTCTTGCGGTCTTATTTAATACATTATAATCAACCATAGATTTAACAGATTTATATTCTTGTTTAAAGGCATCATATAAATGTTTTAATTCATGAGCAATTGTTGAAATTAGTTTTTTTGAATTTTGTTTATTTAAAAACCATTGTTCCACTTCTTCAATACTCATCTCATCGTCTATTGCAAAATCAAGATATATAAAAAGGTTATCTTTATCTAATGTTTGTCCTATCACAGGATTTTTCTTTGTTAAATCTGGTTTTCCTTTTGTTTGTGCGGGAACACCTGCTCCCATCAACTCAACTTCATCAACTTGAAAGTCTTGTCTGTGTAATCTAATTGCGACATCCAATTTCTCTAATGTTAAATCATTAATCCTTAAAGGATTTTCAAAAGTTAATGTTGTTTCAAAAAAATCATCATGACTTTCATTTAAGTTACCCAAGTTCGCAATAAGTTCTGACATAAAGGTTTCGGCGGAATCGTGAATACCTTCAGGTACTCCGACAGCTTCCCTTAAAATTCTTTTGATTTGCTTTCTTAAAGACATATTTTTTCCTATATTTACATAAATAGTTAATAATACGAATAATGAGTAAATATATTGTAAGATTTTATGGTTGGGAAGAAGAGATGAATGGATTTAATCTCTCCCAAGAACAAGCGGATAGGCTTGATGAAGCACTTGAAAGTGGTGAATATGAATCACTTGATAGTATCGGTATGGATATTGAAGAAATTCTTGACGTTGAATTCTTTGAAGGTGATGCGTTTTCTATAACTAAAGCAAATTACTTATCTGAAAACACATACGTTTATGTTTATGATGAAAATGAGAATGAGATATTATCTTTTGGGTTGGACGATATGAGTGACATTGAAGACCATAATGAAGAATACGATTATGAGGACGTAACTCAGATTGAGTTTGTTCCAGAAAAAGATGGTGTTGAAAATACTCTTTTTGTTGCATCATCAAGTAAAGGAGGTCTTTATGAATTTCATATTGAAAGTGACGAAGTACCTAAACCTGAAGATTTCTCAATTGTGACAGGTATGGTTGAGATGTTGGACTTATATTACGAGTTTATTGATGACGTTTACTTTAAGGGTGAAAAACTTGAAATTGAGGAGTGGTTGGATAATCGTGGTAAAGGAATTTATCTACATTACACAAAACTTCAAGACCTTTATAATTATTGGGAAGAAAATGGAATTAAAAACCCATACTTAGATTGACAACTAATTTTTAATGTTGTATCATTATACAACAGGAGAGATGCCAGAGTGGTTAATGGAGCAGTTTGCTAAACTGTCGTCGGTCTCGACGCGTGGGTTCGAATCCCACTCTCTCCGCTTTTTAACGAAATGGAAGTAATATATAACATAACAAACAAAACAGAACACCCAACATACGAGTTGTATGTAAGTGAAGAAACATTAAAAAGTTTAACTTTTTCTAAACCCAGTTTGATTTTTTAAAAAACTATCGTATATTTATACTCAGAAACATAAAAACAATGCTCAACAAACAAGGACATATTATCGAATGTAATGATTGCCAGTGGCAAGAACAGCGTATGTCTATATTTGTTCGGGTATAGTAGATATACATATATAAAGTTTTAATAACCCGAACCTAATAAGTTCGGGTTTTTTGTTTTTGGTTCTTTGAAATATTGGAAAATGCGTCAGTAGCTCAACTGGTAGAGCGTCGGTCTCCAAAACCGAAAGTTGTAGGTTCAAATCCTACCTGGCGTGCAAATATGGTGTATATAGTTCAGTTGGTTAGAGCGTCTGTTTGTGGTACAGAATGTCGTGGGTTCGAGTCCCACTATACACCCACTTCCCCATAGTATAATGGTAATACAACGGATTTTGGTTCCGTGGTTTCAGGTTCGAGTCCTGATGGGGAAACTAATATTATGAATGATATATCATTCATTAACCCATAAAATTGGACTTAATGCATGATATAAACAACAAAAATGCTCGGTTGGTCTAGTTGGTTTAGGACGCTTCCCTTTCACGGAAGAGGTCACGGGTTCGAGTCCCGTACCGAGTACACAAAGGTCTATTGGTGAAGTGGCTATCATACCTGCCTGTCACGCAGGAGTAGAGGGGTCGGAACCCTCATAGACCGCATTTGTTTTTTTGAAAACATTTTAATATCTTTATAATATGGAAGCAACATTGAAATTTAACTTGGATGATTTTGACGACCGAATGGCACACCTTCGTTGTGTTAAGTCGTTGGACATGTGTCTCGTTTTGTTGGAGCTTAGAAATTCATTTTCTGATATGGAAAACAAGATTGATGGCATGGAACTACAAGGAAAACCTCCAATGTCTCCTCATGAACTTATTGAAGAATTTAGGATTAACTTTTTTGAAACTCTGTTATCACAGAATATTGATTTGGACGAACTAATTACATGAACTATGGAAAATAAACTTAAAACTCCCTTGAGAGAAATTATTGATTTTGAAACATCTTGCACTCATATGTTTGATTC
>Ga0180431_10003277_pt1 | contig 20988 bp, 19 predicted proteins | sample SS_ome_11_FD_132459 | JGI IMG/M metagenome (GOLD analysis project Ga0180431, IMG submission 132459) | Hypersaline lake sediment archaeal communities from the Salton Sea, California, USA - SS_1_MS_1 metaG | ecosystem: Environmental > Aquatic > Non-marine Saline and Alkaline > Hypersaline >...
CGTAGCGCACGTCGCCCAGCTTGACGCCGTGATTGGCCAGCTGCCGCTCGATCATGTTCTCGTGGAATTGCAGCCCGCGCATGCCGAGCGATTCCATGATCGCGTTGTCACGATATCCGGTGTCGACGACGATGGGGTATTCTCCGCCGAGGATCAGAAAGCCGTAGACCGGTACGCGGCGGGTGCGGCCACAGTCGCGCCCGAGCACCAGAAAGCTCGATTCCAGTTCGATGTCGACGTAGTCGAGGATTTTGATTTCCAGTGCCATGGCGGGTTCCTCCCTCGTGTCAGTTCAGCCGGTAGACCCGGGTTGCGGTGTCGTTGAAGATCGCCGCCTGGTCCTGCGGGGGCAGGTCGGCAGCGGCGGTCTGGTGGGCGTTGAGCAGCGTCGCGTAGTCGGTCCAAAGCTTCTCGATCGGGAAGTTCGAGCCCCAAAGGCAGCGGTCAGCGCCAAACAGCGCCAGCGTTTCGCGGGTCTGCCACGCGATGTGATCCGCGTCGCAGCGGTGGATGAAGGTGCCGAAGCCCGACAGCTTGGACGTGACGTTTGGCTCTTGCGCCAGTTTGGCCATCGCGGTGCGCCACGCGGTGCGGCCCGCATCGCTGGTGTCTTCCAGCATGCCGGCATGTTGCAGCACCAGCGTGGTTTTCGGCGCGGCCTGCGCCAGTTCCACGGCCCCGGCCATCTGGCCGGCGAAGACCTGCAGATCGAAGCTGAAGCCGTAGTCGGCCAGCCGCGCGACGTTGCGCTGCACGGTGGCATCGCGGCAGAGGTCATCATGGGCGGCGAAGCGGTATTCCGGCGTTTGGTGCCAGTGCAGTTGCTGCCGGATGCCACGCACCAGCGGGATCTGCGCCAGCCGGTCGAGCGCGCGCGCGGCATCCGGGTCGGTCATGTCGGCATAGGCGACGGTGGCGTGGGGCCAGCCGGTTTTGGCGTTCAGCGACGCGATCCATTCGGCCTCGTCCATGGCCCGGTCGGTTGGCCAGTTGGCCTGCACATAGACGGCGCGGGTGACCCCGGTGCCGGCAAGGTCGGCGAGGTATTCGGCCATCGGATAGTCGCGGCGGATCGGATCGTAGGCGCCGAAGATGCGCGGCTGCATCGGGCCCATCAGCCACGGCAGATCGGCCTGCCGCCAGACGTGGAAATGGGCGTCCACGATGCTCATGCGCGCGCGCCCTGGCTGAATGTCAGGACCTCGCGCGCCAGGGCGGCCGGGGTCTGGCCGTCGCCGCAGCGGTCGATCATCGGGGTGATGGCCCGCAGCGCGCCGGTCTCCGGTCGGTAGCCCTGTTCGGCGGCCAGCGGCGACAGCCACAGCACCGACCAGGCCAGCCCGCGTAGCTTGGTCATGGCGGCGACGAGCGCCTCGGGTCCGCCGCGTTCCAGCCCGTCCGAGACGATCACCACGAGCGCGCCACGCGCGAAGGACGCAAAGCGCGGCACCGACAGGAACACCGCCAGCGCCTCGCCCAGCCGGGTGCCGCCGTCCCAATCGGCCACAAGGCCCGAGGTCAGCGTCAGCGCCTGTTCACGGTTGCGGTGGCGCAGCGCGCGGGTGACGCGGGTCAGGCGGGTGCCAAGGGTGAACGCCTCGACCCGCTCGCCCGCCTGAACCAGCGTATGGGCAAAGCGCAAGGCCCCCTCGGTCCCGGCCTTCATCGAGCCCGAGACATCGACCAGCAACAGCACCCTTCTTTGCCGCGGTCGGCGGCGGCGGGTGGGCAGATGGGTCAGCTCGCCATCGCGGCGCAGCATCTCGCGGAAGGCGCGAAGCGGATCGGCGAGCCGCCCCTTGCCGCCCCGCATCCGGCGCGAGCGGCGGCGTGGCAGGGCCTGCGGCGCGGCTCGCCGAAAGGCACGCAGGGCCGCGTCCTCGTCGGTGGCGTCGAACTGGCGGGCGGTCAGCCGCTCGGCAGTGGTGGCTTCGGCGCCCGAGGGTTCTTCCTCCTCCGCCTCGGGTATCAGCTCGAATTCGCCGCTGTCATAGGCCTGCGGCATGTCGTCGGGCGTGCCCTCGGCAGGCGCGGCGAAGGCACGGCCCAAAAACACCGTGTCGAAGATCCGGTCGAAGTCTTCCTGCCGCTCGGGCCCGGGACCGAAGATCGCGTGCGCGGCATGGCGGATATCGGCCAGCGAGGTGGGTCCCAGCAGCCCGGTGGCCGCGATAAAGCTTTCGGTCTGCTCGGGCGCGGCCGGCAGCCCGGCCTGTCGCAACGCCACCGGAAAGGCGAGGAAGGGGTCAAGCGCGCGCGGGGTCATGCCACGGCCTCTGCCAGCATCGCGTCGAGTTGCGGGGCCACATAGGCCAAGTCGTCCTGGTCTTTCAGCGCCACGCCGATGGCGGCGGCAAAGGCGCGGGGCCAGGGCGCACCTTGGCTGGCCAGCAGCGTCGCGGCCTCGGCCCATTCCACGGTTTCGGCCACGCCGGGCGGCTTGGCCAGCGGCTGCTCGCGCAACGCGCCCACAGCGGCCACCACCTTGCGCGCGGTGTCCTGCGCCACCGAGGATGCCCGCATTATCACGATCTGTGCCTCGAGCGCCGGCTCGGGGTAGTCGATCCAGTGGTAGACGCAGCGCCGCCGCAGCGCCTCGTGCAGCTCGCGTGTGCGGTTCGAGGTCAGGATCACCACCGGCGGCTCGCCCGCGCGCACCGTGCCGCGTTCGGGAATCGACACGGTGAAATCGGACAGGAATTCCAGCAGGAACGCCTCGAATTCATGATCCGCGCGGTCGATCTCGTCGATCAGCAGCACCCGCTCGGTGGGGCGTTCCAGCACCTGCAGGATCGGTCGGGCGATCAGGAAATCGTCGGCGTAGAGGTTGACGTACTCGTCCCCCGCCTGCCGGATGGCGAGCATCTGGCGCGGGAAGTTCCATTCGTACATCGCCGCCGAGGCATCGATGCCCTCGTAACACTGCAGCCGCACCAGCTCGCGCCCAAGGATCGAGGCGACGGCCTTTGCGGCCTCGGTCTTGCCGACGCCCGGGGCGCCTTCCAGAAGCAGGGGCTTGCCCAGCGACAACGCCAGAAACGCTGCCGTGGCCAGACTGTCGGACGCGATGTACTGGGCATCGCGCAGGGACCGCGCCAATCCGTGCGGGGTTTCCAGACCTCGGGGAAGGCGGCGGACCGGCATCAGAGCGCCTGCCGCGGCTTGGCGCCGCCATTGGCGCGGATCCCGCGCAGCACTTTTTCCGGCGTTACCGGCAACTCGTCGATGCGCACGCCCACGGCGTCGTAGACCGCGTTGACCACCGCCGGCAGCATCGGGTTGGCGCACATCTCGCCCGGGCCCTTGCCGCCATAGGGGCCATCTTCGGCGGGGCGTTCCAGCACGCTGATATGGTGCGTCGGCAAATCGCCTGGGCCCGGCATGGCGTAGTGGTTGAAATCCACCGGCCCGTGGTCGCGGGCGGGATAATACGGCTCTGTCGTCTCCCAGGCCGCGTGGCTCATGCCCATCCAGGCGCCGCCACGCAGTTGCTGCTCGACAAGGCCGGGGTTCAAGGCGCGCCCGACCTCATAGGCGGACTGGATATCGACCACCTCGACCTCGCCGGTCTCGTCGTCCACCGTCACTTCGACCACCAAAGCGGCATGGGCAAAGGTGGTTACGGGCGACATTTCCCCGGTGTCCGGATCGACATCCGACAGCGGGATCAGGAAGATGCCGCGCCCGGCGATGGTGCGGCCCTGCTTGAACTGCGCGGCTTGCGCGGCGGCCATCGTGGTGATCGAGCGGGACGGCGCACCGCGCACATGGATGTTGCCCTGCCCGTCGGTGACCAGATCGCCCGCGTCGACCTCCAGCTCTTCTGCCGCCGCTTCCAGCATCACCGCGCGCGCCTCAAGCGAGGCCTGGATCACCGCGTTGCCCATCCGGTGCGTCCCGCGCGAGGCGAAAGACCCCATGTCATGCGGGCCGGTGTCGCTGTCGGCGGTGTCCACGTAGACATCCGCGATGGGCACGCCGAGCGTTTCGGCGGCGATCTGGCGGGTGACTGATTTCATGCCCTGGCCAAGGTCGATGGCCGACAGCGCGACGGTGAACTTGCCGTCTGGGTTGGAATGCACCAGCGCCTGGCTGGGATCGCCGCCCAGGTTCATGCCGATGGGGTAATTGATCGCCGCAAAGCCACGGCCCTTGTGAACGGTCATCAGCGCCTCCTGAACCCGGAGAGGGACGAGAACCGCATCGCCCCCGAGCGCGCGGGTTTCTTGGCCGGTTGTGCCGCAGGGGCGGGCTGCGGCGGCGGGGCGCTGGCGACTGGCGGACTTGCCGCCGGGGCGGGGGCCGGCGGCGGCGCGGGCTGCGGCATTGGCGTGGGCATGGCCGGGCTGGCCGGGGCCGAAGCGCCGCCTTTCTGGGCGTAGCTGCCCGAAGAATAGCCCTCGACCCGGCCATTCTGATCTGTGGCGGTGTGCGCGGGCAACTGGCCACGCGCGCCCCCACCGCCCGTCTTGGAGCTTGCCGCGAGCAGGTCCGGCGACAGACGAACCCCGGCCTTCTCGGCGGCGACCTGGCAGCATTCGACCAAGGCGCAGTTCTTGGCCACGCGGCGGTGCGCCTTCATGTCACCGTCGCGATAGGCGTTGAGAATGCGCAGCTCGACCGGGTTCATACCGACCGTCTCGGCAACCTTGTCCATATGCGCCTCGATCGCGAAATCGACGCCGGTGATGCCAAACCCGCGCATCGCCGTGGCGGGCGTGCGGTTGGTGTAGACGCAGTAGACGTCGGCGTAGACGTTCGGGATCGTGTAGGGCCCCGGCAGGTGCCCCACCCCTTTGATGATCGCGTAGGACGACAGGCGCGTATATGCGCCGCAGTCGAAATAGCCGGTGAACCTGCGCGCCACGATGCGCCCGTCGGCCATCACCCCGTCGGTGATGTACCAGCGCTCTGCCCCGCGCGGCGCGCCGACCTGCATCTCTTCCTCGCGGTCCCACTGAAACTTCACGGGCCGCCCGGTGAGCATCGTGCCGAGGATCGCCAGCGGTTCGTGCACGGAATCGACCTTGCCGCCGAACCCGCCGCCCACGGTGCCGCCGATGAAATGCAGCCGCGACGAGGGCAGGTTCAGCACCTTGGACGCGGTGCCCAGCGAGAAAAACAGTGCCTGCGTGCCGGTGTAGCAGACATACCGCCCGTTCTGCTCCTGCGCCGCGATGGCGCCGCAAGTCTCCATCGGGGCCTGCTCGATGGGCGACATCTGGTAGCGGCCCTCGACCACGTGATCGGCCTGCGCCAGCGCGCGGTCCAAGTCGCCGTAGCGCAGCTTCTGGTGGTCGTACTTGCCGTGGTAGACAAAGGCGTTCTTCGGATAGGCCGGATTGACCGAGGGCGCGCCGGGCTTCAGCGCCTCTTCGACATCCAGCACATGGGGCAGCACTTCCCACTCGACGCGCACCGCCTGCACCGCGGCGCGGGCCTGCGCCTCGGTCTCGGCGATGACGGCAGCAACCGGCTCTCCCTTGTAGGCGACCTTGGCCTCGGACAGGATCGGTTCGTCGTCCAGCCCGAAATCCAGAAGCGACAGCAGCGTGTTAAGGTTCACCGGCACGTCGCGGCCGGTGACGATACGCACCACGCCGGGCATCCGCTCGGCGGCAGCGGTGTCGATCCGCCGGACCCGGGCATGGTGGTGCGGCGAGCGCACGCAGCGCATGTGCAAGAGCCCGTCGAACAGGTGATCGTCGTAGAAAGGCGAGCGCCCGGTGACATGGCCCTCGATATCCTGACGGCGGGTGCGCTTGCCGATCTCGTTGAGATTGTCGTCGCGCTCATCGGCGAAGATCTCCTTGCGCAGCTCGAACCCGTTGGTGCCCACGCTCATGCCGAGGCCCTCCGCCCGGCGACCGACAGGATCGCCTGAATGATCGGCTCGTACCCGGTGCAGCGGCACAGGTTGCCGGAAATGGCTTCGACCACCTCTTCGCGCGATGGATTGGGGTTGCGGTCAAGAAGCGCGCGGGCCGAGACCAGCATGCCCGGCGTGCAATAGCCGCACTGCGCCGCAAAATGCTCCATGAACGCGTCTTGCAGCGGGTCGAGCGTCGCCCCCTTGGCAAGCCCCGCCGCCGTGCGCACGTCGCGGCCCGCCGCGGTCTCGGCCAGCACCAGGCAGGACAGGTGGGTCTCGCCGTCGATGGTCACCGTGCAGGCGCCGCAGGTGCCTTGGCCACAACCATATTTCGGCGAGAGGTCCCCCAGGCCGCGGCGCAGGAACTCCAGCAGGTTCTGGCCGGGATCGGCGAAGGCCGCGCGTTCCGTGCCGTTATGGGTGAGGGTGACGGGGATCTTGGCCATCAGGCGTGCTCCATCCGTTCCAGAAGCCGGCGCAGGTGCACGCCGGCCACCTCCTTGCGGTACCAGTCGCTGGCGAGCGCATCCGTGGGCGGCTGCAGGCCCTCCGCCGCGACGGCGGCAGCGCGCTCGCGGGTGGCGGCATCCAGGCGCTGGCCCTCCAGCACCCGCTCGACGGCTGCGGATCGCAGCGGCCCCGGGCCCATCGCGCCGTAGGCGACGCGCACGCCGCGCATCGGGCCGCCCTCATGGGGGGCGAGCACCGCGATGGAGAGGATCGACACGCCCTTGGGCTTGACCCGGCTGACCTTGGAAAAGCCGAAGCTGCCCGGACGCGGGCGCGGCACCTCGATCCCCGCGACAAGGCCCGAGGGATGCGCGCGATCGCGCAGAACATCCTCGACCGGGCGCACGCCGCCCGATCCGGCCATCTGAATCCGCGCGCCGAGCGCCAGAAGCGCCACGGCGAAATCGCCGTAGGGATGCGCGGCAAAGAGGTTGCCGCCAACCGTGCCCATATTGCGGACCTGCGGGCCGCCGATGACCCGGGCAACCGGGTGAAGGAAGTCGAGCTGCGGATCGGCGAGCACCTGCGCCAGGGTGACGCCCGCGCCCAGCGTGATCGTATCGCCACGGGCCGTGATCGTGCGCAGGGCGGGGTCCACCGTGCGCACCAGACGCGCCGCTGCCCGTCCGGCATTGACCTCGCGCATCACCACGGTGCCGCCGGCAAGATAGTCAGCCCCCTGACCAACGGCTCGGGCGGCCTCGTCCAGCGTGGAGTAGGTCTCGACCTGGGTCATGCGCCCTCCAGTCCCATATGCGCGCGGATTGCGTCGAACCCGCCCTGGTAGATGTTCTCGGCCACGACCTCGTGCAGTTCCGCTTCGCGTCCCTTGGGGGTGTCGAACCGGCTTTCCCAGTGCCAGAAGGTCCAGTCTTCGTCGGTCACCGGGGCGAGGCGCACGTGCGCGACGTAGTTCAAGAGAGGCACCGGCGTGTCGAGCAGGCAGTAGGAAAACGCCATGTCGGCATCGGACATGGTCAGAAGCTGCTCGCGCAGTTCCGACCCGTCCGCCAGATGGAACCGCCGCACGCAGCCGACCTTGTCGGACGGGTAGCCGCGCTCGATCTCGCTGTCGGCCACGGCAGGGTGCCATTCGTCATGCCCGTTGAAGTCGCGCAGGATCTCCCAGACGGCCTCGACGGGCGCCTCCAGAACCGTGCTCTTGACCACCTTGACCATGTCCTACCCCGACAGCTGCCGTTTCAGGGCGGTGAAGCCGGCCAGGAACACATCCTCGCCGATCGAGGTCACCAGACCGTCTGCCTCTGCCTCGTCGCAGTCGAACTCGGCGGTCCACTCGGCGAAACACCGGTCGCCATCGGTCACCGGCGTCAGCCGCAACGTGGCGACATAGTCGGTCAGCAGCATCGGGCTTTCGAGGATCGAGTAGGTGCAGAAATAGTCGTAATCGCTCAGCCCCAGTAGGCGCTCGCGGATCCGGTCGCCGTTCTGCAGGTGAAAGTCGCGCACGCAGCCGACCTTGTCGGCGGGTTCGCCATTTTCGATCCGGCTGTCGCGGATCAGCGGGTGCCAGCGCGGCAGCCCGTTGAAATCGCGCACCCGGTCCCAAACGCGGGCGGCGGGCGCGTCGATGATCGAGGAGATATAGACGCGCGGCATCTACGATTTCTCCCCGCCGCTGGGCCCGTCGCCGCCGCCGTCGCCACTGTCCTTCGCTTTCTCGGCCTTGGCGAGTTCGTTGGTCACCCGTGTCATGTCCGAGGCTTCGCGGATCAGCCCGCCCTGTTTCGACAGCGTGCCGCCCTCGACCCCGATATCGGCCAGAAGCGAGTCGATCAGCGGCGCCTGCACGCGGTAGCGCAGGGCCGAGTTGATCACCTCGTCCGTGGCCGAGGTGCCGTCGCCCCTGCCGCCGCCATGCCCGGTGACCCCGTCGAGCTGCATGATCCGGATGTCCTGGATCTTTTCCAGCGGCTTGACCGAGGCAGAGACGATGCCCTCGACATGCTCCAGCATCTTGCGACGGAAGAGCGAGGCGCGCGCCGGGTCGGTCAGCACGTTCTCGGCCTCGTTGATCAGGCGCTGTGCTTCGGCCTCAACCTCGGACCGGATCTTGTCGGCTTCGGCGATCAGCTTGGCCTCGGCGGCGGCCTTCTCGGCCATCAGCACATCGACCGACTTGCGCCGGTTCGCGGCCTCGGTCTCGCGCACGGTCTGAACGCGTTCTTCCGCCTCGGCGGCGGCGGCCCGGGCAGCATCGGCTTCGGCGCGGGCGGCGCTTTCCTCAAGCGATTTCTTGTAGAGCGCGATGGCCTTTTCCATCTGCACGGTTTCCACGTCACGCTCGCGCTCGACCTCCAGCCGCCGGCGCTCGGTCTCGTGCCCGATGCGCACCTCGTCGAGCCCGCGTTCGGACGCGATGCGGGCGCGTTCGACATCCTCGCGGCTACCGATTTCGGCCTCGCGCAGGGCCTGCACACGCGCCACTTCCAGCTGCTCGATGGACCTGCGGCGTTCCAGCTTGGCCGCTTCGATGGCCTGTTCGCGCGCCACTTCGGCAGCCTCGACATCGCGCTGCGCTTCGATCTCGGCTCGCTTGACGCTGCTTTCGGCAGCGGCTCGCTTGGCCTTCTGATCGGCAAGGGCCACGACGCGCTCTTCGTCGGCCGCCTCGACCGCCCGGCGGCGCTCGATATCGGTGACTTCGCGGGTCTTCTGGCTGGCGATGCGCTCTTGCTCCACCTCCAGCTCTGCGGCGACGCGCTTTTTCTCGACCGCTTCGCGCCGGGCGATCTCGGCGGCCTCGATCTGTTCTTCGCGCTCGATCTCGCGGGCGCGGACCACCTGGTCGGCCGCGATACGCTCGGCCTCGATGGTTTTCTGCTGCGCGATGCGCGCCTGCTCGACCGCCTCGTCGGCGGCGATGCGGGCGCTGTCGATGGCCTTGTTGCGCTCGATCTCGCGAGCCTTGGTTTCCTCGTCGGCGGAAATCCGGCTGGCCGCGATCTGCTTCTCGCGGGCGATGCGCGCGGCCTCGACGGCCTCGTTCGCCGCGATCTCGGCAGCCTCGACGGCCTGCTGCCGGGCGATTTCCAGCTCGCGCACGCGCCGGTCCTCGGCGATGCGCGCCTCAGACACCTCGGCGGCCTGAACGATACGGATCCGTTCCACCGTCTCGCGCGCGGTGATCTCGGCCTCGTCGAGCGTCTTCTGCCGGGCGATCTCGCGCTGGCGGATCTCTTCCTCGCCCTTGATCCGGGTCTGGGCGAGCAACAGGTCCTGCGCCATCCGGCGCTTTTCATTGGCTTCATGGGCTGCGATCTCGGCGTCGCGCACGCTGCGCTGACGCTCGATCTCCAGCGCCTGGGTCTCGCGCTCCTTGGCGATGCGGGCCTCTTCCACGGCCTTCTCGCGAGCGATGCGCGCCTCGTCGATGATGCGCTCTTGCTCGATGCGGGCGCGTTCGGTGGCCTCGCGCGCGGCGATCTCTTCGGCCTCGATGGCCTGCTGCCGCGCGATCTCGCGGGCCTGGGTTTCCTGCTCGTTGCTGATCCGCGCCTCGTTGACGGCGCGTTCCTGCAGGATGCGCGCGGTCTCGGTGGCCTCGCGGGCCGAGATCTCCTCGGCTTCGATATCCTTTTGGCGGGCGATCTCGCGCGCCCGGACCTCGCGCTCGGACGCAATGCGGGCCTCGGCGATGGCGCGCTCGTTGGAAATCCGCGCCTTCTCGATCGCCTCGCGGGCACTGATCTGGGCGCTTTCGGCTTCGGTCTCGCGCTCGGCGCGTTCGCGGGCCAGCTCGGCCCGCTGCTGGGCGCGGCGAAACTCGACGTCGCGCTGCTGGGCAAGGCGCGCCTCTTCGCTTTCACGCTCGATGTCGAGCGCCTGTTTTTCCGCCTCGAGGTTGCGCGCGCGGATCCGGATCATCGAGTCCTGCTCGATGTTGTTGCGCAGCGTGCGGCGTTCCTCGATGTCCTGGATCAGCGCGGTGAGGCCCTCGGCATCGAACCGGTTCGAGGGGTTGAAGTATTCCAGCGCCGTCTGGTCGATGTCGATGATCGCGACGCTTTCCAGTTCCAGCCCGTTCTTCTCCAGCTCCTGCTGCGCCAGGGTGCGCACCCGTTCCACGTATTCGTGCCGGCCCTCGTGCATCTCGGGCATCGTCATCTCGGCGGCAACGGCGCGCAGGGCGCTTTCGAACTTGCCGGCCAGCAGCCCGTGCAGGCGCTCTGATTCCAGCGTGCGGCGGCCCAGCGTGGCCGCGGCGACCGAGACCGCGTCGCGAGTCTGTCGCACGCGCACGTAGAACTCGGCATCCACATCGATGCGCATCCGGTCCTTGGTGATCAGCGCCTGCTCGTTGGTGCGGCTGACCGCCAGCGCCAGGGTATTCAGGTTGACTGGCGTGATGTCATGGATGATCGGCCAGACGAAGGCGCCGCCGTCGATCACCACCTTCTCGCCCAGGAACCCGGTGCGCACGAAAGCAATCTCTTTCGTCGAGCGGCGGTAGAGCCATTGCATCACCCAGTAGATGATCGCGATGACGATAACCGCGAGGATCAGCCAGAGGATCAGCTGCCCAATAATCTGTCCGGTCATATCCGTTCCCTCCCCTTCAGCCGCGCCGGATGCGCTTGAACGCGGCGGTCTGTTCCGTCATCGCCACCTCGGTCGGCAGCCGCTCCATCGAGGAAGCGCCGTAAAAGCCGTGGCACATGTGCGAGTTCTTCAGCACGAACTCGGCATCGTCGGGCATCGCGACCGGGCCGCCATGCACCAGGATGATCGCGTCCTTGTTGACCTTCAGCGCGGCCTCGGCCCACTGGTCGACAAGGGCGGGGCACTGGTCGAGCGTCACGGCGGTTTCCGCCCCGATGGCGCCGCCGGTGGTCAGGCCCAGGTGGCAGACGATGATATCGGCCCCGGCCTTGGCCATCGCGGTGGCGCTGTCTTCGTCGAAGACATAAGGCGTGGTCAGCATGCCCTTGGCGGCGGCCTTGGCGATCATGTCAATCTCCAGCCCCAGGCCCATGCCGGTTTCTTCCAGCTGGGCGCGGAATGTGCCGTCGATCAGGCCCACGGTGGGGAAGTTCTGCACGCCCGAGAAGCCGACGCGCTTCAGCTCGTCCAGGAACACGTCCATCAGCCGGAACGGGTCGGTGGCGCAGACGCCGGCCAGCACCGGTGTGTGCTTGACCACGGGCAGCACCTCGCCAGCCATGTCCAGCACGATGGCGTTGGCATCGCCATAGGGCATCAGCCCGGCGAGCGAGCCGCGCCCGGCCATGCGGTAGCGGCCCGAGTTGTAGATCACGATCAGGTCGATGCCGCCGGCCTCTTCGCATTTCGCCGATAGCCCGGTACCGGCGCCGCCGCCGATGATCGGTTCGCCCTTGGCGATCATGCCGCGAAAGCGCTCCAGGATCGTGTCGCGTGGTATCATCTGCGGGCCTCTTTTGCATTGCGTCGGGTGGGGCGCGGCGCGCCGTGAAGGGTGTGAAAGGTCTCGACCACATGGGCCGCGAAACCCGGATCGTTGATATGCTCGGGCCGGCGGATCAGCTGGCGGTTGGCGGTCTGCCGCACGGTGCCTTCCAGGGCGTCGTAAAGCGCGGTGCGTGCCCGGTCGTCGTGGAACGGCTGGCCCGGCGCATCCAGCGCCGACACCCCGCCCTCGGGCAGGAAGAACCGCACCGGGCCCTCCATCTCGTTGAGCCGCCCGCCGATCCAGCGCCCCATCTCGGCGCATTCCTCGGCCGTCGTGCGCATCAGCGTCACTTGCGGATTGTGTTCGTAGAAGGTGCGGCCACTGTAGCGCTCGGGCACGGTATCGGGCGCGCCGAAATTCACCATGTCGAGCGCCCCGACCGAGCCGATATAGGGCTGCCGCGTGCGGATGATCGAGCCAAAGCGGTCCTCGGTGGCTGGGAAGACGCCGCCGAAGAGCATGTCGCAGACTTCCGTGGTGGTCAGGTCCAGAATGCCCTGCACTTTGCCGCTGTCGACCAGCGTTTCCATCGACTGGCCGCCAATGCCGGTGGCGTGGAACACCAGGCAATCGTAGTCGTCTTCGAGCAGGGCAGCCACCTGTTGCACGCAAGGCGTCGTCACGCCGAACATGGTCAGCCCGATGGCAGGCTTGCGGTCGGTGCGGGCCTGCGCGGCGCGGCGCGCCTTGACCATTCCGACCATGGCTTGCGCGGCGTTGCCCAGCACTTCCTCGGTGATCGCGTTCAGGCCCTGCACATCGGCGACCGAGTGCATCATCGTGATGTCCGAGGATCCCACGTATTGGCGCACGTCCGACGAGGCGACGGTCGAGACGATGAGCTTGGGGATGCCGACGGGCAGCGCCCGCATTGCCGGTGCGACGATCGCGGTGCCGCCGGACCCGCCGGCAGACAACACTCCGGCGATGCCGTCCTGCCGAGCGATCCAGCGCTGGAAGGCCAGCGTCATGCCGGCGACAGACTGGCCTCGGTCGCCGGTGAAGACACCCGGAGCCCCGCGCGGGTGGAAGGCCGCGATCTGGTGGGCGGGGATCTCTGCGCCTGAGTGCCCGCCCGTCGTCGATAGATCGACGATGCGCACCGGCAGCCCGGCCTCGCGCACCAGATCGCGCATGTAACGCAGCTCGGGCCCCTTGGTGTCGAGCGTGCCGGCCACCAGCACCACCTGGGCACCGGGGGCGGCAAGCGGCCGGATCTCGGTGCTGGGCGTGGCGGCGCGCGCGCTTGGGGCCACGGCGGTGGTCTGTACCTTGGCCAGCCGTTCCAGCTGCGCCACCGGCACCGGCTGCGACCAGCGCGTGGGCAGTTTCGGGTTGGACTGGTAGATCCTGGTCAGCTGCGAACGTGCAGCCGGCGCCGTCTGTGCCGCCTCGCCGGTGCCGGGCGGCGCGGTGTCAGGATCGGGCGTGTCGTCATGGGCGTGGCGCCCGACGCCCAGCAGGCGCTGCTGCAGGTCCCGGTCGCCGGCAAGTTGAGCCGCAGGCTGGATCCGGTTGATCCGCCCGTTGACCATGATCGCTACATTGTCGGCAACCGCGCAGGCGACACCGATATTCTGCTCGATCACCAGAACCTCGATGTCCGTCTCTTCGCCGAGATGCAGCAGCATTTCCTCGACCTGGGCGACGATCACCGGGGCCAGTCCCTCGGTCGGTTCGTCCATGATCAAAAGCTGCGGGTTCGCAAGCAGCGCGCGGCTGATCGCCAACATCTGCTGCTCGCCGCCTGACAGCTGCGCTCCGCCGTTGGATTTGCGCTCTGCCAGGCGCGGGAAGGTCGAGTAGATCCGTTCAATCGTCCAGGCGCCGCCGGGACGCGCGACCATCTTCAGATGCTCGTCCACCGTCAGCGATGGCCAAAGCCGCCGGCCCTGCGGCACGTAGCCGACGCCCATGCGCGCGATCTCGGTGGGCGGGCGGCCGACCAAGGGCTGCCCGGCGAAGGTGATCGAGCCGGACGCGATGGGCACCAGCCCCAGGATCGCCTTGCAGAGCGTCGTCTTGCCCATGCCGTTGCGCCCCACGACCGACAGCACGCCGCCATCCAGCCGCAGGTCCACCCCCTGCAACGCGTGCGACGCGCCGTAATAGACGTTGAGGCCCTTGATTTCGAGGGCGGGGGCGCGACCGCGTTCAGCCATGGCCGTCCCCCAGGTAAAGCTCCTGCACCTCGGCATCGTTCTCGATTTCCTCGGGCGTGCCCTCCTTGAAGATCGTGCCGTTGTGCATCATCGTCACGCTCTCGGCGACACGCAGGGCGACGTCCATGTCGTGCTCGATGATGACGTAGCCGATATGCTCGGGCAGGTTGGTGAGCACACGCACCAGCTCGGCCCGTTCGGTCGGCGAGAGCCCCGCCGCCGGCTCGTCGAACAGGATCAGGCGCGGCGCGCCGGCGAGCGCCAGCGCGATCTCCAGCTGGCGTTGCTGGCCGTAGCTCAGATTGGCCACAAGGGTGCCGGAGTCATCCGTCAGGTTCACGGCCTCGATCAGCTCCTCGGCGCGGTTGATCAAGGCATCGTTCCGCCTTGGCCGCAGCAGCGAGAACCGCGCGCGGCTGACGCCGCGGCAGGCAAGGTAGACGTTGTCCGCCACGCTCAAACCACCAAAGAGCAGGCTGATCTGGTAGGTCCGGCGCAAGCCCCGGCGCACGCGCTCATGCGCGGGGAAAGTGGTGACATCCTCGCCAAACAGCCGGATCGTCCCCGAGGTCGGCAGGAAATCCCCGGTCACGCAGTTGAAGAGCGTGGTCTTGCCCGCCCCGTTCGAGCCCAGCACCGCGCGGCGTTCGCCCGAGGCGACGGTCATGGTGATGTCGGAAATCGCGGCCAGCGCGCCGAACATCTTCTGCACCCCGCGCAACTCCAGCGCGGCCCCGGTGGAGACCGAGCTGATCTGCGCCGGTGCAGCCATCGAGGGCACGGGCGCGTTCATTCCCCGCCTCCCCCGGTTAGCGGATCGCCCCGTCGCGCCTGACGCGCACGCCAGCGGTCCCAGAGACCCAGCACCCCGTCCGGCGAGAAGAACACCAGCGCCAGGAAGCCGAGCCCGATGAGCAGCTTGAAGCGCTCGCCAGAAAGGCCGAAGGCCAAAAGAACATCCGGCGAGAAGGTGCGCAGAAGAACGTAGATCAGCGCCCCGATGAACGGCCCGATGGGCCGCCCGATGCCGCCGATCACGGCAATCACCAGGATGTCGATCACCGCTGGAATGCCGGCCGTTCCCGGCGCGATCTGCGCGTTCTGCCAGACCAGCAGAATGCCCCCGATGGCCGCGATGACCGAAGCGAAGGTATAGGCCGCCACCCGGTGCAGCGTGACGTTGAAGCCCAGCGCCTCCATCCGGCGCGGGTTGTCGCGCACCCCCTGCAGCGCCAGCCCGAAAGGCGTGCGCGAGACGTAGACCACCGCCAGATAGGCGATCAGCGCCCAGCCGAGCGTGAGGTAGTAGAACGGCGCCGGCTGACGCCAGTCGACCCCGAACAAGGGCGGCGGCACCACCAGGTTGAACCCGGTATAGCCGTTGAAGATCGTGTAGTTCTGGCGGGTGAAGTAGAAAAACGCCGCTGCGATGGCGAGGGTGATCATGATCGTATAGATCCCCTCGGTCCGGACCGCGAGCGCGCCGACGATGGTGCCGAAGATCGCCGCCACGATGATCGCGATGGGGATGTAAAGCCACCATGGCAGGCCCATCGAGATCTCTGCGATGCCCGAGGACCCGAAGATCGCCACCATGTAGCCGGCCATTGCGGCCACCGACATCTGGATCAGGCTGACCATGCCGCCGTAGCCCGCCAGGAACATCAGCGACAGCGCGATCATGCCAAGGATGAAGGTCCAGCCGAAGACCTGGAACAGGATGAAATCGTTGGCATAGGCCGGCAGGGTCAGGAAGAACACGCCCAACGCCCACCAGACCGGCGGGACGCGCTCGATCCAGATCTTGTCCGGCTGGCGCTCGCCCGGCTTGGAGAACGGAGGGTCTGCCAGCGCCATGGCTCAGGCCCTCCCCAAGAGGCCCTGCGGGCGGAATGCCAGCACCGCCGCCATGATCAGGAAGGTGAAGACCACCGAATAGGTCGGCGCGTAGACCAGCCCCAGCTGCTCGGCGAGGCCGATGATCAGCGCACCGATGGCCGCGCCGGGGATCGAGCCCATGCCGCCGACGATCACCACCACCAGCGAGGCCAGAAGAAACCGCGTGTCCTCGCCCGGCGAGAGCGACTGGAAGGTGCCACCGACGATGCCCGCCATGCCGGCCAGCCCCGCGCCGAAACCGAAGACGGCGAGAAAGACGTACTGGATGCGCACGCCCGATGCCGCCAGCATCTCCCGGTCGTCGACACCGGCGCGGATCAGCATGCCCAGGCGCGAACGATTTAGCACCAGCCACATCGCCACGCCCACCACTATGGCGGCCAACAGGATCGCCATGCGCACGGCGGGGTATTTCAGATAGACCGCCTCGCCCGAGGACCGGTAACCCGACACGATGGGCAGCGTCATCGGCCCGCTCAGCCAGTCGGGCGCGAAGATCGTGTAGCTTTGCCCGCCCCAGATCCACAGCAGGATGTCGGCGATCACCACCGACAGGCCGATGGTCACCATGGTCTGGCGCAGCTCTTCGCCTTCCATCCGGCGGAACACCTGGTTTTGCAGGACAAGGCCCAGCAGTGCCACGATGATGAAGACCACCGGAAAGGCCAAGAGCCAGGAGCCGGTGCGCTCGGACACTTCAAAGCCGATATAGCCGCCCAGGAGATACAGCGAACCATGCGCCAGGTTCACGTTGCGCATCAGGCCGAAGATCAGCGTGAAGCCCGATGCGACGAGGAAATAGAGCGCGCCCAGGGTGATGCCTCCGAAGATCGCGTTGAGGAACACGCGCTTGCGGCCCAGGGCCTCGACCATGCCGTCGGACCACGGGGCAAAGATCAGCCAAAGGAGCACTGCGATCACCAGCGCAATGAGGGCCGACCACACGGGATGGCGCGACACGAAGGCCGTCATCTGACGCGAAACTCCTCCCAGTTCGGAGAAAGCCTAGCCCAGGCCGGCCACGCGCCGCTTACCCGACAGTCTGATCCTTGCGCCGTCGGTCGGCTTAACTGGGCCCCATGCCAATCAAATCGGGCGTCGGGCTGGTCTGCACGCAGCGCCGGTAGACGGTCGGTGGCACCACGCCGTTGGAAATGAAGAACCGCGAGAAAGATGCCTGGCTGGCAAAGCCCAGATCGAACCCGATCTCGGCCACCGGGTCGTCGCTGGTGGTCAGCTTTTCGATGGCGCGCTCCATGCGCAGGGCATTCAGGTAGAGGTTCGGCGTCACGCCCACCTGTTCGCGAAAGAGCTTGTAGAAATGCGGCCTCGACAGCCCGACCTCGCGCGCGATGCTGTTCAGCGCCAGGTCCTCGCCGATGGCCTCCTGCAAAAGCCGCAGGGACCTGCGGATCCGGAAATCGCGGCCCGCAACACCGGGTCCGACAAAGCCGTGGCCCTGGGCGGTCCACTGCCAGGACTGGTCGTAAGCCGCCTGGCTCAGCGCGCAAAGCCGGTCCTCGAGCATCGGATCGTCGGCCTCGGGGTCCAGCATGGTGGACGCGGTGCCGCAGACCATGCGCAAGAGCCGGTCGGTCACCTCGATGCCGACGCGCCCGAACTGCAGGGACGGCGAGGCCTGCCGTGCCACCTCGAGGAACCAGGCGGGCCGGATATAGAGTACCAGCGCCAGGGTGGGCGTCTCGGACGGGCCGGGCTCGAAGTAATGCGGCTGCCAGGGGCTGACGGCCACCGCCTGTCCCGGCGAGACCGGCCAGACCTCGTCGCCGACGCACATCTGCGCGGGCGGGCCCTGGACGTGGAAGATAAGGTGACCCTCGCGGTGTGCGTGCGGCGCCATGCGGCGGTCGATCGAGTACAGGCACACGCGTCCGAAAGCCCCGTGAAACACGGCGACGGCGGTACTCATGCAGTCCTCCCTTTCCCGCATTCTGACGATGCGTGGCCGCGGCATCCTACCGCAGGTCTCCCACTTCACAAAGCCTTCCATGGCTGTGGCGCGGGCCGGTGGCGGTGCTGCTCTGCAGCAAGGCGCGGGGTCACACCGACTGGGTCAGCAGGCCAAGATAATCGTCCTTCGTGGCATGGCGCGGATTGGTCTGCGTCGCCGGATCGGCGGCGGCATGCGAGGCCACGCGCTGCAGTGCGGCAGGGCCAAGGCCCAGGTGCCCGATCCGGTCCGGCAGGCCGATGCGCGCCGCAAATTCGGACAGGGCGTCGATCGGATCGGCCCCGGCACGGGCCGACATCGCGGCTGCGATTCGGGCGTATCTGTCGCCCACCGCCGGCGCGTTGAAGCTCAAGACCCGCGGCAGGACCGAGGCGTGCAGCCGGCCATGCGGCAGCGCGCGGCCACATTCAGCCTCCATCGCACGCGCCAGCGCCTCGACGCCGCCCAGCCCCTTCTGCGCAGCCAGTGCACCGTTCAGTGCCGCCGCCATCATCTCGCGCCGGGGAACCGGGCGCCGGCCCTCCGCCACCGCCGCTTCGAGGTGGCGTGCGGCGCGGTAGATCCCTTCCAGCGCAATGCCGTCGGCGGGCGGGTTGTAGCCCGGCGCCAGGAACGCCTCGATGCAATGGGTCAGCGCATCGAAACCGTGCGCCGCAGTCGGGCCGGGTCCAAGCCCGTAGGTCAGTGTCGGATCGCACAGGATCGCGTCGGGCAGCGCGGGCAGGGCCTTGGCGGGATAGGCCGCGCCGGTGCCGCTGGGCAGACCGATATCCGCCGTGGTGGTGGGGATTGCGATCAGCGGCAGCGATGCTCCGCCTGCGCCGGCCAGGCGGCGCGCAAAGTCCAGGGCGCGCGCACCACCAAAACCCACTATCAGGTCGCATCCCGCCGCATGTGCCGCCCGCCGTGCGTTGGCAAGGGCGTGGTCCGTGTCGGTCCTGTCCGACAGGTCGATCCCAAGGTCATGGCCCCAGACCGGCGCACAGGCTTTCGGCAGCGCATCTTCGAATGCACTGGCGCCGTCGCCCGAACGGCCGTCGTCATCGATCAGCAGCAGCGGCCGGGTGGTGCCCAGGCGGGCGATCTCTGCGCCCAGCGCGTCGTCCAGCACGCGCTCGGCAAAATGGATGCGCGTGAGATAGGCGATCAGTGACATGACATGCTCTCCCAGACGGACCTGCAAGCTGATGGGGGGCGCACGCGGCGCGTCGCGGTCGTGCGCGGGGAGAGGGGGACCGGGCGCGTCCGAGCGCCCGGTCAGGTGGGTTTCAGGCCACGATCAGCCGCCGCCCAGCGCGGCGCAGTCGGGGTTGTCGCGCGAGGGCAGGCCCATGGCGCGGAACTCCTCGACCGACATGCCCAGCGTCTGGGTGACGTTGTCGACCCGCGCCTTGAACACGTTGGCCAGACCGCCTTCGCCGTCGTCCACGACTTCGGTGATGAAGACCGAGCCCGAGGCCTGGCGGTTCTCGTTCAGTTCAACCGTGCCAAGCGGCGTGTCGAGCGGCGTGTTCGACAGCGCGGCATGCAGCGCGGCCTGGCCGTCGCTGAGATCGCCGCCGACCTCGTTGATCGCCTGCAGCGCAGCGATAGTCGCGGTGTAGTAGCCGACACCAAAGAGCGATGGGCTCGGGAAGCGCTCGTCCTCGGGGAACGCATCCTGGTACGCCTTAACGTAGTTCTGCCAGGCCTCCGACGGATCGTCAGACGCAAGCGGACCCGAGGTCGGCGTGCCGACAAGCGCTTCCTTGGCGCGCCCGCGCGAGGTCAGGACCGTTTGGTCGGCCATGATCGTGCCGCCGATCAGGTTGGTCTCGGCGCCCGCCTGGCTGTACTGGTTGAGGAAGTTGATGGCGTCCGTGCCGCCGACGCCCAGGTAGATCGCGTCCACGTCATCGGGAAGCGCTGCGATCACACCGCCGAAGTCGGATGAGCCCAGCGGCACCCAGAACCGCTCGACGATCTCGCCGCCGGCGCGGCAGAAGTCGACGGCAAAGCCCAGGAAGTTGGTGTAGCCGAAGGAATAGTCCGCAGCGACCGTGGCCACGCGGTTCCAGCCCTTTTCTTCCACCACGTAGGTGCCAAGCCCGGCGCCCCACTGCGCGCCGTCGAGGTTGAAGCGGAAGAAGTTTGGCGCCGGATCGACCCAGGTGGTTTCCAGCGCGCCGGAGATGCCGTTGATGATCGTCTTGTCCGGGATCGTCTTGGCATAGTCGCGCATCGCGATGCCTTCCGAGCCCGAAAGCGGACCGATGATGATATCCACACCGTCCTGCTCGATCAGCTTGCGCGCCTGGCGCACGGCCGTGTCGGGCGTGGTGTCGGACGGGGCGACGACGTATTCGATGGTCTTGCCGCCGGCCATGAAATCGGCCTGCTGCAAGGCGAGTTCGACGTTGCGAACGCCATCGGCGCCGCCTTCGGCAAAGGCGCCTTCCAGCGCGACCAGCACGCCCAGCTTGATGGTGTCTTGCGCCATGGCGCCGGATGACAGGGTAAAGGCCGCGGCAACGGCCGATGCAAAGAGCGTCTTCGTCATGGAGATCCTCCCAACTTGCGCAGGCCTGTTCATCTTTTCCGCACGCCGCTCGCTGCCTGCACTGCGCGAGACGTCTGCGGCGCGTCGGTATGGTAAGCCGTCGGAAATCGCGGCGGCGACCACCGGCTGTTGGGCGCCATACCCCAGCGTCTGAATTTTTTCGGGCGGCGCGCGCTACTGCAGGTCGGCGGGCAACAGCGCGTCCGGCATGTCCTGGTAACACACGGGCCGCAACCAGCGTCGGATCGCCAGCGTGCCGACCGACGTCGCGCCGAAATTGGTCGAGGCCGGATAGGGCCCGCCATGCACCATCGCGTCCGCAACCTCGACTCCGGTGGGAAAGCCGTTGGCAAGGATCCGGCCCGCCTTGCGCTCGAGGATCGGCATCAGGGCGCGGGCGGCCGGGCCATCGGCCTCGTCCAGATGCAGCGTACAGGTCAACTGCCCCGCAAGGTTCTCGGCCACAGCCCGCATCTCGTCCAGATCAGTAGCCGTGACGATCAGGCCGAAGGCGCCGAAGGGTGGTGTCAGACCAATTCGAACTCGTCTCAGCTAGGACAGCGTCACTGTCCTTTATGCCAC
>Ga0180431_10003280_pt1 | contig 20975 bp, 21 predicted proteins | sample SS_ome_11_FD_132459 | JGI IMG/M metagenome (GOLD analysis project Ga0180431, IMG submission 132459) | Hypersaline lake sediment archaeal communities from the Salton Sea, California, USA - SS_1_MS_1 metaG | ecosystem: Environmental > Aquatic > Non-marine Saline and Alkaline > Hypersaline >...
GGTGTAGTACTCCATCTCGGTGATGCCGTAGTGGTAGAGCATGGTTCCCGACGCAGCGTCGACGTTCGGCCACGGGTTCTTGGCCTTGCCGTGCTCCATGAGCACATGCGGGATGACCTCGAAGCCGATCGACATCGTCTTGAAGAGCTCGTCGTCGGGGAAGTGGGCCTTTCCGAACTCCCACTGCGCCGTGTAGCGCGGGTCGGTGGCACGCAGGACCGCGTGGCCGTAACCCGGCACAACCCGTCCGGAGTTCAGGATCTCCCAGGTGTAGTCCTTGATCTCGTCAGCCGTCGGAGCCTTGCCGTCGAAGCGCTCGAGGATCTCGTGCAGGAACTTCAGGCACTCCTGGTTGGCCAGACCGTGCAGGGGACCGGCCAGACCGCTCAGACCCGCTGCGACCGCGTAGTAGGGGTCACTCAGGGCCGAACCGACGACATGGGAGGTGAAGGCGCTCACGTTCCCGCCCTCGTGGTCGGAGTGCAGCACCAGGTAGAGCCGGATCAGGTCGGCGAATTCGGGATCGTCCGAACCGAGCATCCGGGCGTAGTTGGTCGACCAGTCGACGGCCGGATCATACGGAATCAGGTCGCCCTTGTCGTAGCGGATCCGGTAGACCGCGGCCGCCACCGAGGGGAGCTTGGCCAGCAGCTGGAGCGAGTCCTCGAGGGCCGCTTCCCAGTAATCCTGCTTCTTCATGCCCTCGTTGTACCGCTTGGCGAAGACCGAGGTGTTCTGCATGGCGAGGATACCGGTGACGAGCATGTCCATGGGGTGCGCGTCATCGGGCATGGCTCGCAGCACGTCGAAAACGTAACCGGGGACCTCGCTGCGGTCCGCGAATTCCTTCTTCACGTTCTCGACTTCGGCTTCGCCGGGCAGATCACCGACGCAGAGTAGGTAGAAGATCTCCTCCGGGGTGCGGTCGGTCAGTTCACTGATCGGAATGCCCCTGATGATCAGACCCTTTTCGGGGTCCACCAGAGATGTGTCGCAGACCAGTCCCTTGACTCCGCGCATACCTCCGTAGGCCTGGGCGACGGTGACTTCCGAGATGATTTTGTCACCGTGCTCCTTGACCAGGTTCTTGATCTCCTCGCGACGACCGGGGATCAGTTCTGCGAGTTTGTCTTTCAGCGTCGCCATAGGCGCTCTCTCCCTGTGTCTTGAGCTGGTGGATTGGCGGGTTCCGAAGCTCGTCCGTTTCTCAAAGAAATCGTCACGCAACGGTACGGTCAGTACGATCCGACCGCTGATGCGGCTCCCAATATAGTCGAAGCCCGGTTCCGATTCCAGAACTCCCGGTGCACAAATGTGTCGGAGGCGTGAATTATTCTAGTTGTCCGTGTACCGCCTGCCCGAGAGCGGTTTCGGCCGCCTCCATGACGATCTCTCCCAGGGTGGGGTGCGGGTGCATGGCGTGCCCGAGCTGTTCTACGCTCAGACCCGCTTCGAGGGCCACACAGGCCTCGTTGATCAGATCGGCGGCCTCGTGGCCGACGATCTGCACCCCCAGCAGCTTGCCGCTGCCGGCTTCCCCGATCACCTTGACGAAGCCCTCCTGCCGGTTGATGGCCGCGGCCCGGCCCGAAGCGGCGTAAGGGAACTGGCCGGTCATGACCTCGTGACCCGCGGCGCGGGCTTCCTCTTCGCTCAGTCCGACGTAGGCGACTTCGGGATCGGTGAAGATCACCGCCGGTACGGCCCGGGGATCATACACCGCCTCGCGACCCGCGATATCTTCGGCCGCTACGATCGCCTCCTTGCTGGCCTTGTGGGCCAGCAGGGGCGGGCCGGCCACGTCACCGATGGCCCGGATGTTTTCTGCCGCCGTGCGCCGGTGCTCGTCGACCGGGATGAAACCCTTATCGTCGGTCTCCAGACCGGCCGCGGCGAGGTTGAGTTCGTCGGTACGAGGCCGGCGGCCGATCGTAACCAGCACCCGCTCGGCCTCCAGACGCACCTCTTCGCCCCCTGGGACTTCGGCGATGAGCGTCAGGCCGTCGGTGCGCTTTTCGAGGGTGCGGGCGGCGGTGCCCAGATGCACCTCGATACCCAGCTTGCGGCAGCGTCGGGCGACCGGCTCGGCGAGATTGGAGGGCGAGAGGGGCAGCAGACTCTCCAGCATTTCGACCACCGTCACCGCGGTCCCGAACTTGCGGTAGGCAATCCCCAGCTCGAGCCCGATATAACCCCCCCCGATCACCAGCAGGCTGGCCGGTACTTCCGCGAATTCCAGGGCCTGGCGCGAACCCACCACCCGGTCGCCGTCGGGTTCGAACCCCGGGATATAGAAGGGGAGCGAGCCGGTGGCGATCACGGCCGACTCGAAGGCAATCCGTTCTTCGCCGTCGGCGGTCGTCACGGTCAGGGTGTTCGGATCGGCAAAGGCAGCCATACCCTGCAGGGTTTCGACTCCCCAGGCCCGGAAGAGTGCCCCCACCCCACCGGTCATCTTCTTCACCACCCGCTCCCGGAACTTCTGGGTCTTGCCGAAATCCAGGCTCCGACCCTCGACCGAAATCCCGAAAGTTTTCCCCTCGCTTCCGACGGCGTGGTAGAGATCTGCGGCTGCGATCAGGGCCTTGGAGGGAATGCAGCCGCGGTTCAGACAAACCCCGCCGAGTCGCTCGGCTTCGATGCAGAGGGTTTTCTTCCCTAACTGGGCCAGACGGATTGCGGCCACGTATCCGCCGGGCCCCGAACCGATGACAACCGCTTCGTACGCCTGGGGCATGACACTCTCCTCATTCGTTGTTCAGGTAACTGCCCGACCGGATTCGATGACGGCCGCGATGAAGTATTCTCCGGCCCGGTAGGACGAGCGCACCAGCGGCCCGCTCGCCACATAGGCGAAACCCTTCTCTTCCCCCATGGTCCGGTAGCGCTCGAACTGCTCGGGGGTGACATACTCCTGCACGGCCAGGTGTCTGCGGCTGGGCTGCAGGTATTGACCGACGGTCAGAAAATCCACTCCGACCGAACGCAGCTCGTCCATGGCCGCAGCCATCTCGGGCTCGCTCTCGCCCAGTCCGACCATGAGACTCGATTTGGTCCACACCGGAGCCCGGCGCACATCCGGCGCCAGAACCTTGATGTCGGCCAGAACCCGGAGCGAGAGTTCCCACGACGCCCGCCGGTCACGCGCCGTGCGGGTCAGACGCGGGACCACTTCGACATTGTGTGCGACCACCTCGGGACCGGCGGCGATGACGTTTGTCAGAGCCGGGTGTGAGCCGCGGAAGTCGGGGATGAGAACTTCGAGCATCAGGTCGGGATGGCGGGTTCGGATGGCCGTGATGGTGCGGGCGAAATGGCCGGCCCCGCCGTCGGGCAGGTCGTCGCGGTCCACGCTGGTAACGACCACGTAGCGTAGATCGAGATCGGCCAGCATGGCGGCGACCTTCTCCGGTTCGGCGTCGTCCACCATACCTGCCGGATCGCCGCTCCTGACGTCGCAGAAACGGCAGGCCCGGGTACAGATATCGCCCAGGATCATGACCGTGGCGGTTCCGGTGCCCCAGCACTCCCCCTGGTTGGGGCAGTTGGCCTCCTCGCAAACTGTATGCAGCTCGAGAGAGTGGAGTTTTTTCTTCAGAGCGGCATAGGCCGGACCGCCGGGGGCGCGGGTCAGCAGCCAGGAAGGTTTGCGCCCCGGTCCCGCTCTCTTCTCATCAGGTATTGGCATGGTCGCGCAGGCACTATAAGTTGGGCTTTCTATCGGGGCAAGATAGAGAGAACCGGTTACGATTTCTTCGGAGGACCCATGACCGAGCACGCGAGCCCAGACGAGCAGAACCGCACCCCTGAGACGTGGGAGCGTCTGCGCGAGACATTCGATGCCCTCGCCACCGAGGATGAGGTGGCTTTGATGCAGGAGAACCACCAGCACCTGGGCCTGGCGATAGCCGCCGAACTGCCGGTTCAGGACAAAGACATTGTTCTCGATCTCTCCTGCGGCGACGGCTGGTTCAGCCGCCACCTGGCCACTGATGTCATCTCCGGCGGCCAGATCATCGGGATCGATCTGGCTCCAAAGATGATCGAGAGGGCCGCAGCTCACAGCGACAATCCCGCCAACCTGCGGTTCGAGACCGCCGGCGCCGAGGAACTGCCTCTCGAGGATGCGAGTGTCGATCACATCGTCACTATCGAATCCTTTTACTACTATCCCAACCAGGTCAAGGTCGGCCATGAGATGTTCCGGGTTCTCAAGCCCGGCGGCACCTTTTTCGTCGCCATGCATTTCTACCTCGAGAACGAGTGGGTCCACCACTGGAGCGATCTGATCGAGGTGCCGATGCATTGCAAGGGAGCCGATCAGTACAACACTCTCTTCCGCGCCTGCGGCTTCATCGATGTGGGCGACCAGCGGATCCGCGACGAATCCGAACCGCCCGCCGAAGTGGACGGGAAGTGGTTCCGGAGCCTCGAACAGCTCAAGAATTTCCGCGAAGCGGGCGCCCTGCTGGTCTCGGGCCGCCGCCCGCCCGAGGAGGAGTAGACCGGGCTGGAACGCGGTTCGATCCATGATCGACCTGCACACCCACACCACCGCCAGCGACGGCACCCTGACTCCGGGCGAACTGGTCGCAGCCGCCTGCGAGGCCGGCCTCTCAGCCGTTGGCATCACCGATCACGATACCTGCGACGGCGTGCCCGAAGCCCTGGCCGCCGGCCGGCGCCTGGGACTGCGGGTCGTGCCGGGTATCGAGATCTCGGCCCGGTTCACCGGCGGCACCCTGCACCTTCTCGGTTACGGCATCGATCCGGCCCGGCCTGCGTTCGCGGCCGGGATCGAACGGCTCAAAACCGCCCGGGCCGAGCGCAATCCGAAGATCATCGCCAACCTGCAGGCGATGGGAATTTCCATCACGCTGGAGCAGGTTGCGGCCCGGGCCGGGAGCGATGTGATCGGCCGTCCCCACATCGCCGAGACCCTCTGCGCGGCAGGAGCCGCCGAAGATCTCGATGACGCCTTCGATCGTTACGTGGGTGTCGACGCCCCCGCCTACGAGCCCAAACTCAAATACGAACCGGCCCGGGCTTTCGAGCTCATCCGGTCCGGAGGGGGCATCCCCGTTCTGGCCCACCCCTGTCAGACAGGCCGGGCAGGAGAGGCTCTGCGGCGGTTCGTGACCGAACTCGCAGCGGAGGGCCTGGAAGGAATCGAAGTCCTCTACCCCTCACACACCCCCGAGCAGAGCCGCTTCTATGACGAGCTGGCCGCCGAATTCGATCTGGTGCGGACCGGGGGAAGCGACTTCCACGGCACCCGCAAGCCCGATCTCAGCCTGGGGATCGGAACCGGGGACCTGCACGTGCCCGACGAATGGCTGGATAAACTCGATACCCGGATCGCCGCGAGATTTTCTCAAGATGCGGATTGACCCGTGCCCCTGTACAAACTCCGGCCGGATGCCAGCGCGGACCGCAGCCGGTGGATTACTCCGAGAGGGCACTAGTGCAGTTCTTCGAGGGCGGCCAGTACGTCGTCGACGTGCCCTTTGACCTTCACCTTCGGCCAGACCCGGGCGATCGTACCGTCGGCGTCGATCAGAAATGTGGAACGGATCAGCCCCAGACGGATCTTGCCGTACATCTTCTTTTCGCCCCAGGCCCCGTAGAGCCGGGCGACCTCACGCTCGGTATCGGCCAGCAGGGGAAAGGGCAGTTCGTGTTTGGCTTTGAATTTGCCGTGGCTTGCGACCGAGTCGGGAGAGATACCCAGCACGACCGCTCCGCGCGCGGTGGCCCGGGCCATATTGTCGCGGAAATCGCAGGCTTCGGTGGTACACCCCGGAGTGTTATCTTTGGGGTAGAAGTAGAGAATCACGGGGCGGCCGCGGAAGTCGGAGAGAGAGATCTCGTTACCGCTGTCGTCGGGCAGGGTGAAATCGGGGGCTGTAACGCCGGCTTCCAGACTCATGGCAGAGCTCCCTTCGGGATTCCAGATGCGGTTCAGGCTCCGGGAACCACGCTCTGGAACGGGATGAAGAAGGTGAACGAGTGGCACTGACAGTAGACAAGATCGAAGTCGGACTTCTGGCGACCAACTGCTATCTGGTGGGTGACGAGGTCGACCGTCAGGCCTTCATCGTCGATCCCGGGGCCGACGCCGACATTCTGCTCGACCGCATCGGCGCGGTCGGGTGGCAACTCGAAGCGGTCGTCCTGACCCACGCCCACTTCGATCACGTTCTGGCAGCCGGCGAGATCGTCGCCGAACTGGGTGTGCCCCTGCTCGCCTCGGCCCCCGAAGCGGTGGTCCTGACCCACGCTCCCGAGGTCGCCCAGCGCTGGTTGGGGATCCGGGTACCGCCCCCACCCGCGCCCGACCGCATCCTCAGTGCCGGCGACAGCGTGGCGGCCGGCAGCCACTCCTTCCGGGTCGTCGACACACCGGGGCACTCCCCCGGAGGCCTCACCCTCATCGGCGACGGGATCGCTTTCGTCGGGGACACGATCTTCTCCGGAAGCGTGGGGCGCACCGATCTGCCCGGCGGCGACTTCGACCGGCTGATGCAGAGCATCCGTGACGAAATCCTCACCCTGCCCGACGAGACGGTGCTCTACTGCGGTCACGGTCCCGACACAACCGTCGGCGAGGAACGCCGGACCAATCCCTTCATCCTGGACATGGGTCTCAGAGAGTAAACGGAGAATCGATTACAGGGTATCGGCGGCGATGTAGAAGATGCCCCACACCCCCGGACCGGCATGCACCCCGACCGCCGGACCGATTTCCAGGTAGACCATTTCGACCGGGTTGTACCGTCGCTCGAATTCGGCGCCGATCTTCCCGGCCATCCCGGGATTTCCCCCATGCCCGACAACCCCGCAGACCGGCATTCCCTCGGGGATCTCATCATCGAGGCGACGCAGGATATCCGCCATACCCCTCTCGGCGCCCCGGGCCGCTCCCACCGGTTCGAGACGGCCGCTCTGCAGGCTGAGGACCGGCAGCAGCCCCAGGGTCTTACCCACGAAACCACGCAGCTTTCCGACCCGCCCGCCTCTGATGACATATTCCAGAGTATCGGTCATGCAGTACAGGCGGGAGTGCTCCCGCATTTCCTGCAGGTGATGCAGCAGTTCGGGCACGGCCGCTCCCTCGTTGGCACGCCGGGCCAGCTGGAGCCCCATGTAGCCCAGACCGAGGCTGAAGACTTCGGTATCCACCACCGTGATCCGTTCCGGATCGAGCTCCCGGGCGGCCTGGGCCCCCACCTGGTAGACCCCGCTCATTTTACTCGTCAGGCAGAGCGAGAGGACGTGGTCGTGGGTTGTGAGAGCCTCGTCGTAGACGGTCTGGAAGTCGGCCAGGCTCGGAGAGGATGAGAGGGGATGTTCGGCCCGGGTCGCACACATCTCGTAAAAACGGGTGGTGTCGAGTTCGACCCGGTCGCGGTAGCGGTCCTCACCGAAGGTGACGTAACAGGGTACGATGCCGATCCCCGCGGTCGCAGCCACATCGGGATCCAGATCGCAGGTCGAATCCATCACGATCGCCACTTCGCCCCTGGCCGCCCGCCGGCGCATCGACCGCCGCTGGCCGGCCACCGCTTCGGTCTGCGACTGCATGTCCTCGGCATGGGTCTGGAGCAGCGTGCCGTAGCCGTCAAGCAGGGTGAAGAGTTCTTCGGGATCGTCGGTGTGCAGGTGCACCTTGAGCAGGTCTGACCCCCCACTCACGATCAGCGAGTCACCCAGGTCCTGGAGCAGGGCCCGGAGCTCGGCCACTCCACAGGTCGGTTCTTCGAGCAGAGCCTGGGTGCAGTAGCGATTGCCGATCTCCCCGGCCTGTGCGGCGGCATCCACGATCGAAGCCGGGGTTCGCTCCAGAGCCGGAGGACGGCCGGGGTGGACCGCTCCCTTGCGGATGAACTCGTTGATCCCCTCCAACATGTGAACAAATCCCTGCGCTCCGGCATCGACCACTTCGTGTTCGCGCAGCAGGGGCATCTGCTCGCGGGTCTCGGCCAGGGCGGCGCGGGCCCGTTCGAGAGCTCCGGTGAGGATCTCGCCGAGGTCCCGGAGTTCGGCCGAGAGAGCCTCCACTGTCCGGGCCCACTCCCGCATGACGGTCAGGATGGTGCCCTCGACCGGTTCGAGGACCGCCTCGTACGCCCGGCGAAAGCCGTTCTGACAGGCCGCTCCCAGTTCCTCGCGATGGATGCGCCGGGTGCCGGCGGCAATGCCGTCGAGGAAGCCGCGCATGAACTGGGCCAGGATGAAACCGGAATTGCCCTGGGCGCCGATCAGAACTGTCCGGCCCAGAATCCGGCGCACCTCATCGAGACTGGGATGTTCGAGGTGGGCGATACCGTCGACCCCGTAAGTCAGGGTGGCAGCCATGTTCGTCCCCGTATCACCATCGGGAATGGGGAAGACATTGATGGCGTTGAGGTGTTCGCGGCGGGCGTTGACCCAGTTGGCAGCGGCGATGAAGATACGCTGCAGCCGTGTCCCGTCGAGGTAGCGGATTCCCATGGAAGCTATGAGAATCGTTTCCGGCCGATCTGTCAAGTGGCAGTCGGAGAGGTGCTGTGCGACGGGCCTTTCAGCCCTCGCGGGGCTCGCAGGCAACCGGCAGGACCGCACCCTTGAGGGCCAGCAGGGCGGGGACGAAGGCCGGATCGGCCTCGAGCGCGCGGCGGTAGCAGATACGCGCCTGGCGCTGGTTCCCCAGAGCGCCGTGAGCCCGGCCGAGATTGAACCAGGGATAGCAGTGGGAATCGTAGCGCACCGCCGCCAGTCCCTTTTCGAGCCACACCACCGCCTCGCGGGGCCGGCCGAGTTCGATCAGGTAGGCCCCCAGATCGTTATAGGTGTTCCCGAGGGTGGGATCGAGTTCGATGGCTTTGCGACACTCGGCGACGGCTTCTTCCAACCGGCCTTGAAAGGAGAGCGCCCAGCCGAGAAAGGTGTGGGCTTCGGCCGAGGGGAGCAGTTCGAGCGAGCGTCGATAGGCATAGACCGCCCGCTCGATCTCGCCCGCTTTCTGACAGCGGAATCCGAGCGTGAAGGCCCGGACGGCCTCTTCGCGGACATCATCGCGCACCATGGCACCCTTACCCTACTTCCGGCCTCCGACGTCCTGACGCCCGTCCACCGGGCCTTGCCGGTGGCATCAGGGCGAGCGGGGGATTACTCTGTGGCGGGATACGATGACTGTGGATACCCCGAACCCGAATCCGGAGAGCGAAACGCTCCAGCCGGCCCCGGCCACGACCGCGCAGCGTCTGACAGCCGTGGCCGCGCGCGTCTTCATCCGCCTTCTGGGCTCCACGATGCGGGTGCGCGAGATCGGGCGCGAGCATCTCGAAGCGGCCCGTCGCAGCGCCGCCGGGGGCCGGGTCGCTTTCGCCTTCTGGCACGGTCACCAGTTCCCGCTGGTGCACACCTGGCGTCGGCGCGGCGTCGCCATTCTCACCAGTCTGAGCCGCGACGGCACCTTGCAGAGTCTCGTTCTCGGCGGGCTCGGTTATTACATCATCCGCGGCTCGGCCTCGCGGGGCGCGGTGCGGGGGCTGGTGGGCATCATCCGGACGGTGAAGGAAGGGCGGGATTGCGCCTTCGCCGTGGACGGTCCGCGGGGACCTTATCACGAGGTCAAACCGGGCGTTCTCTTCACCGCCCAGAAAACCGGCAGTGCGATCGTACCGATCACCTGTGCGGTGCGCCGGGCACGGATTTTCACGCGGGCCTGGGACCGCTATATCCTGCCCTGGCCGCTGACCCGGGTGGTGGTGGCCTACGGCGAGTCGCTGCCGGTCCCCCCCGGCACCGCCCCGGAAGAAATCGAAGCGCTCGGGACCGAACTGGCCCGGCGCCTCGACGAACTCACCGCCTCGGCCGAGGCGGCCCTCTGAAAGTCCTGCCGGAGCAGAGGGTTACCGCCGGCGCTCGAATTCCAGACCCTGCTGCTGCTCCTCGAACCGGGCCAGGAGAAAAAGAACGTCGGAGAGACGGTTGATCCAGGGAATCATGACCGGATTGTCGACAGCCCCGGGGTCGCTCTCGAGCAGGGCAATGATCCCGCGCTCGACCCTGCGCAACACCGCCCGCGCCAGGTCGAGAGCGGCACTGCCCGGCGTGGCGCCGGGAATGATGAAAACGGGGGGCAGGACGATGTGGGCTTCGAGTTCGGCGATCTGTTCATCGAGAGCTTCGAGGTGCTCGGGACCGAGTCGATCGGGCAGCCGCTCGGGGGCCGGCGGGCGGGCCGCCAGTTCGGCCCCGGCTGCAAAGCAGACTTCCTGCAGGGTCCGGATCCGTTCCCGCAGAGGCTGTGTGCTGACCAGGGTCCGGGCCAAGCCGAGGGCCGAGACCGCCTCGTCGAGATCGCCGTATACCGCCACCCGCGGGTCGGCCTTGGAGACCTCTTCACCCGAAAGCAGGCGGGTTCTGCCGCTGTCGCCTTTCCTGGTGGCAATACCCATTGCACGTTCCCGAGCGTAACCCGGCCCCAAACCGGGTTTCAGTCCATCTCCTCGTGGCCGGGGGCGGTTCGTTCGTAGCAGCAGCCGAAACGAACCAGGAGATCATACTCGACATCACTCCGTTCTTCTTCATCCTTCTCGATGATCTCCTGCAGCTCACCGAGGGTGTACGCACCGAATGTTTTCATGTCTTCCTCGGGCACCAGCTCGGTGTTGTCCGCCTCGAGGATGGCCACGACCCGGCTCAGGGGCAGAGCCTTGAAAGCCGTGAGGAAATCGGTCTGGAGATGTCCGCCGGCGGCTTCTTCGTCGAGTACCCGCAGGACCTTGCCGAAGTTCATCCGGTCGCGGTAATGACGACGGCTGGTGATGGCGTCGAAGATATCGGCCACCGCCATGACCCGCCCCTCTTCGGGGATATCGTCGCCGCGCAATCCCAGGGGATAGCCGGTGCCGTCGACCCGTTCGTGATGGGTAGCCGCCATCATGGGGATATTCTCGTAATCCCGCGTAAAATGGATCTTGTCGAGGATGTTGAGGGTGTGCAGGGCGTGGGTCTGGATGATCTTGTACTCTTCATCATCGAGCCGCCCGTCCTTGAAGAGCACCACTTCGGGTACCCCGATCTTGCCGATGTCGTGCATCAGGGCTGCGGCGTTCAGAACCTCGAGCTGCTTTTCGGAATACCCGAGCTGTTCGCCGATCGCCACGGCATAGTCGGTCACTCTGGTCGAGTGACCAGCCGTGATCGGGTCACGGGCATCCATCGCGGTTGAGAGAGTCTCGACGAACGAGATGAAGGTCTGTTTCTGATCCTCGTAGAGCCGGGAGTTCTCCACCGCCACCGCGATCATCCCCGCCAGGGCCGACAGCATCTCCTGGTCATCGTCGGTAAAGACGCCGTCGCCCCCCTTGTTCAGAACCTGGATGACACCGATCCGCTCCCCCGCCTTGTTGGTCATCGGCACACAGAGAACCGAACGGGTGCGGTAGCCGGTCTTCTTGTCCCACTCCTGATTGAAGCGCTCGTCCTCGTAGGCGTCGGGAATGTTCAGCGGCTCGCCGGTGGTGGCGACCGCCCCGGCCAGACCGGCGCTCATGGGGAAGCGCAGTTCCATGAACCGGACTCCCTGGGCGACTTTCGACCACAGTTCCTCTGTCTCCCAGTCGATCAGGAAGAGACTGGAACGGTCCGCGTCCATGACGGTGCTGATCTTCTCGATGATCAGGTTGAGGAGCTGGTCGAGATCGAGCGTTCCCCCCAGGGCCCGGGTCACATCGAAAACGGCCCGGTAGCGCTCGACCTCCCGTCTCAGGGCATCGAATTCCGTTTCCTCGCAGCCGTTCCCGTCGGGCCGGGTCCGGTCTGCCTGTCCATCCGCTTCGGGCATAACGGCTCCTTCTCCACACGGTGTTTCCCGCACGATCCCCGGCCATCCAGCACAGCCCACCGATCCCTCTGCACCGGAACACTACGGGTGCAGTGGAACGTCCTTCAATACGAATCCCAGACATATAAGGTACTACCGGTTCGGACTTTTGGCATCCCCGCGCTCTCTGCGCCCACCACCTGCCGGTCGTTCCTCCTCCGGATTCCGCCCTCCCGGCAACAGGTAGCGGCACGCCGGTCGGAAGGACAGTTGAAGCAGGCCGGTCTCATCATCCTGAAAAATATCTCGGACCCCGAAAAACACCCGTTTCCTTATTTCAGATAATCGGACCTGAAATGGTTGACATCTGTTCGGGCGCTTCCGATTGTTACTGTGCGTCGTATCGCAGGGGTGCTTCCCGTAAGCACCCCTTTGCACCGCTGACCTTTCCTCACCGGGGAAGGATGTACAGAATGTCATCTGCAAGCTCCACCGACCGTACAGCCGTATCCAACCCGGCCGCCGATATCGAGGACATGAAAGCCAAGGTCGATGCTGTCCTCGAGGATCATCGGCATGACCGCGGTGAACTGATCGCCATTCTTCTGGATACACAGGACATTCTGGGTTACCTGCCGGTACCCGCCATGAAATACATCGCCGAGCGCCTGAACATCCCCCCCATCGACATTTTCGGAACCGCAACGTTCTACCGATCTTTCAAGTTGAATCCTCCCGGCAGGCACACCTGTACGATCTGTATGGGGACCGCCTGTCATGTCCGCGGCGGCCCTCAGGTTCTCAAGGAATTCGAGCGGCAGCTGGGCATCTGCGCCGGACAGACCACCCCCGACCGGGAATATGAGCTGGAAACGGTCGCCTGTGTGGGAGCTTGCGCAATGGGACCTCTTGTTCTCATCGATGGCGAGTACCACGGCAACATGTCTTCCCGTAAGGTGCCGCGACTGCTTCGTCGTCTCGATCGCGAACGGGCCGAGGAAACACAATGACAGGCAGAATCTCTTCTCCCGACGAGCTGAAACAGGCCCGGACTTCTCTGGAGCAGGCAAGGGAAAGTGCCCGGGACATCATTACCGTGTGCACCGGTCCCGGGTGTGTTGCCAGCGGCGCCGGCGAAGTCGCCGATGCCTTCCGGGCGCAGATCAAGGAGCAGGGGCTGGAGGATCGGGTCACCTTCCGGTGTACCGGCTGCCACGGCTTCTGCGCCCTGGCCCCGGTCGTCACCATCGATCCCGCCGGAATCTGTTACGGGGGTGTCAAGCCGGCTGATGTTCCGACCATCCTGGAACGCACTGTCGGGGCCGGCGAAATCATCGACCGCCTCGTGTACACGCACCCCGATACCGGCCAGCCCGTTCCCTACGAGAAGGACATCCCCTTCTACAAGCATCAGGACCGCCTGCTGCTCGAGGAAAATCGGCGTATCGACCCCGAATCGATCGATGATTTTTTCGTCCTCGGCGGGTACGAAGCCCTGGCCCGGGTGCTCACCGACATGGATCCCGAGGCGGTCGTGCAGGAGATCCTCGACTCCGGTCTCAGGGGTCGGGGCGGAGCCGGTTTCCCGACCGGACGCAAATGGAGTATCTGCCGCCAGAATCCGGGCGAGCCGAAGTACATCGTCTGCAACGCCGACGAGGGCGACCCGGGGGCTTTCATGGACCGGGGAATCCTCGAAGGCAATCCGCACCGGGTGATCGAAGGGATGTGCATCGGCGCCTATGCCATCGGTGCTTCAGAGGGCTTCGTCTACGTCCGGCACGAGTACCCGATCGCGGTCCGCAACATCACCCGGGCGGTGGAACAGGCCCGCGAAGCCGGTCTGCTCGGTGAAGGTATTCTCGGCAGCGGCTTCGCTTTCGATCTCAAAGTCGTCATGGGAGCCGGGGCGTTCGTCTGTGGCGAGGAGACTGCCCTGATCGCATCCCTGGAAGGACGCACGGGCGAGCCGAAACAGCGCCCCCCCTTCCCCGCCCAGTCCGGCTACCGCAACAAGCCCACGGTCATCAACAACGTCGAAACCTGGGCCAGCGTGCCGCACATCATCACCCGGGGGGCCGGGTGGTTCTCCTCGATAGGTTCCGAGGGCAGCAAGGGCACGAAGATTTTCTCCCTGGTCGGCAAGGTCGAGAACACCGGCCTGGTTGAAGTCCCCATGGGAACGACCATCCGCCAGCTCGTGTACGACATCGGCGGCGGCATACCGAACGGCAAGGAGTTCAAGGGAATCCAGACCGGCGGCCCCGCCGGCGGCTGCCTGCCCGCCGAACTCATGGACCTGCCGATCGACTTCGAAGCCCTGGCCGAAGCCGGCACCATCATGGGTTCGGGGGGAATGATCGTGATGGACGAATCCACCTGCATGGTGGATATCGCCCGGTACTTCACCCGTTTCCTCGAACAGGAATCGTGCGGCAAGTGTTATTCCTGCCGCAAGGGAACCCAGCGGATGCGCGAGATCCTCGACGACATCTGCGAGGGGCGCGGCACCCTCGAACAGCTCGAGCTGCTCGAGGAGCTGGGGCATACGGTGAACGAAGCCAGCATGTGCGGGCTGGGGCAGAATGCCGCCAATCCCGTTCTCTCGACCCTGCGGTACTTCCGGGACGAGTATGAGGCCCACATCACCGAACGCCGCTGTCCGGCTGGTGTCTGCACCACTCTCATCCGCTACCAGATCCAGGAATCGCTCTGTGACGGATGCCACGCCTGCTTCAAGGTCTGTCCCGCCGATGCGATCAGCGGTGAGAAGGACGCCGTCCACGTCATCGATCCTGATGTCTGCATCAAGTGCGGAGCCTGCCTCGAAGTCTGTCCCCAGGGAGCGATCAGCGTTGTCTCGGGAGGTGGAGAATGAGCGTGAAGACGATCTCGCTGACCCTCAACGGTCTGCCCGTCGAGGTGTACGAGGGGACGACCATCCTCGAGGCCGCCAAGCTGTACGGGATCAACATCCCGACGCTCTGTTCGGTCGAAGGACTTTCGAGCTACGGCGCCTGCCGGCTGTGCATCGTCGAGATCGGCCCTCCGGGCAAGACCAAGGTCGTCTCGTCGTGTACCTACCCGTGCGAGGAGGGTATGCAGGTCCGTACCCATTCGGCCCGGATCATCAAGGCCCGCAAGATGATCCTCGAGCTGATGGTCTGTTCGACCCCGGCCTCGAAAGTCGTCCAGGACCTCGCTTCGGCCCACGGTGTCACCACCGCGCGCTTCCGCCGCGAGAACGAGGACTGCCTGCTCTGCGGCCTCTGCGTGAGGATGTGTGAGGAGCAGATGATGGCCCGGGCCATCGGTTTCGTCGGCCGGGGACCCGACCGACGCATCACCACCGCTTTCGACGAACTTTCCGACATCTGCCGCCACTGCGGCGGGTGCATGTACATCTGTCCGGCATGCCAGCTGCGCTGTCAGGGACCGAGTGCCGAAACAACGATCTGCAGCGGCTGTCTGAACTTCAGTCCGTCGTGCGCCGAGGTGTACGACGATCAACAGTGCTGGATGCCGCCGGAGTGTGGAACGTGTGTGCGTCCCGAAGGGGACTACCTGCCCGCAACCGGGCATATCTGTCGAGAAGAGTAACAGCTTCATCAGCAGCCCGGTGAGCATGGGCGCTTCAGGAGGAGTCACAATGTCTTACACCAAGATCAACGCCAGCGCGGCCACCCTTTCGAAGAACCGCACCGAGGACGCCGTCACCACTATTTCGGGGATGTGCGCCACCTGTGTTGACGGTTGCATCGGAATGTGTGAGATCGGCAAGTCGGCCTACCGCGGGGCCGAAATGATCTATCCCCAGCCCTTCGGGATCATTACCGCCGCCTCGGAGAAGGAGTACCCGATCGACTACGGTCATCTGACCATTCTGGGTACGGCCGTCGGAGCGCACGGTATCGAAGCCGACAGCGACAAGGCCATTTTTCCGAACGTGGTGCTCGAGCGCGAGATCGGCGCCGAGAACACATTCACCGCCGGCCTGCCCTTCGTCGTGGCCGGTATGGGGTCGACCAACGTCGCCGCCCAGAACTGGGAAGGTCTGTCCATCGGTTGCGCCCTGTGGGGAGTGCCGCTCACCATCGGCGAGAACGTGGTCGGAATGGACATGAGCGCCACCATCAAGAACGGCCGGGTGGTCGAATCGCCGGGACTGGAGAGCCGGATCACGCCCTACCGCAACTGGCAGATCGACGGCAAGGGCACGGTTGTGCTGCAATCCAACGTCGAGGACACCCGCCTGGGCGTGCAGGAGTACGCCATCGAGAAGCTGGGCGTGGAGACGGTCGAAATGAAGTGGGGTCAGGGCGCCAAGGACATCGGCGGCGAGGTCAAGATCACCAACCTCGAGAAGGCCCAGGAACTCTACAGCCGCGGTTACGTGGTGCTGCCCAACCCGACCGACCCGGGTGTCATCGAGTCGTTCAAGGCCGGTGTGTTCCACGAGTTCGAGCGCCACAGCCGGGTCGGCATGGTCAGCCTCGAGAGCTTCATGGAGCGGGTCGAGCAGCTGCGGGCCGCCGGCGCCAGGCAGGTCACCCTGAAGACCGGCGCCTACCGTCCGGCCGACCTGGCCCGGGCCGTGAAGTTCGCCTCGCTGGCCAAGCTCGACCTGCTCACGGTCGACGGAGCCGGCGGCGGCACCGGTATGAGCCCCTGGCGGATGATGAACGAGTGGGGCGTGCCGGTGGTCGAGCTGCACAGCCTGACCTGGCAGATGTGCAAGCACCTCGATGACAAGGGCGAGTTCGTTCCCAACATCGCCTTCGCCGGTGGATTCACCTTCGAGGACAATATCTTCAAGGGCCTGGCCCTGGGCGCTCCCTACACCAAGCTGATCGCGATGGCGCGTTCGCCGCTGGCCGCGGCCATGGTGGGCAAGACCCTCGGTCGGCACATGGACGAGGGCATGCTGCCGGTCTTCGTGGGCCGTTTCGGCGAGTCGAAGGAAGAGGTCTTCATCACCGCTCCCGAACTCAAGGAGCTGGTGGGGGCCGACCGGTTCGCCGAACTGCCGACCGGCGCCATGGGGGTGTACACCTACTTCAGCCGTCTGGCTCAGGGAGTGCGTCAGATCATGGCCGGGGAGCGCAAGTTCACGCTCGATCACATCGAGCGCAACGATGTGGCCTGCCTGACCCGCGAGTCGGCCGATGTGACCGGCCTGCCCTACATCACCGAGGTCGACGCCGAAGAAGTGGCCGAGATCCTCGGCTGAGAGAACCGGGCAGCAGACCCGCAGCAGGACCATTACCGGGCCCGCCGGAGCCATCCGGCGGGCCCGTGTTTTACATGTCAACCTGAGGAATAACCATTCACTGACGGAATGATCTGCTCTGAATGGCCTTTTGACATAACCTAAGTATCAGTTATACTGATACTATGAATCCTGAGGAGATCATCCCGGCGTTTGATCGTTTTCTGCGTGATCGAGAGTTACTATTCGAGTGTATCGCTGTCGGTGCCGCAACCCTGGGACTGCTGGGGATCATATCCCGACACACACGTGATCTGGATATCCTCGATCCCGAAATACCCGTCGAGATCATCGAAGCGGCCCGGAGTTTCGCACAATGGTGCAGGGAGAACGGTCTTGCACTCGACACCGACTGGTTGAACAACGGCCCGATGTCACTCAAGCGTGATCTCCCGGATGGATGGCAGGAACATCTTCAGCCTGTCTTCGTCGGACAGGCCCTGACGATCCGAACGCTGGGTCGCCTTGATCTGCTGCGGTGCAAGCTCTTCGCACTCTGCGACCGGGGTATCGATCTGCCGGACTGTCTGGCCCTGGCGCCGACGAGAGAAGAGATCGATGAGGTCACCCCCTGGCTCGAGGAACACGACGGGAATCCGGATTGGCCGACTCATGTCCGGGAGGTTCTGGACGATCTGAAGGAACGTCTGTGATATGGCCTATAAACGTGTGACGACACCAACGGAGCTGCCGACCGGTGAGAATCTGACTGGAGCCATGGTCGGCATCGGCCTGAACTTCGCAGCCCGGCCGGCAGAGAATCCCAATATCGAGGACACTCTGATCGCAGCCTCTCGTGAGGCAATGGATGGCGACGATCTGCGTGTACTTTCGATCCTTATCAGCTGGCTGGATATCCACCACCCTCGGATCAATGCCGATCGTCTCTATCGGGCTGTATTCCACGAATCCTCTGATCGCGTGCGCGCCTTCTGGACTGCGGTATCGCAATGGCTGAACGGAGATCGTCGCTTCCTGCGCTTCATGAAGCTTCACACGGGTTCCCGAATCGATCTCCTGCGGGCCGGCTCTGATTTCCATATCCGCCGCAGAGGAGAAGATCCCCGCTTCTCCGGGACCTGTCTGCGTATTCCAGCCGGAGTGCTGCGAGATCGCCGGGGTGATGTCCTGTCGGAGGCTGAACTGGCCCGTCGACACACCACCTACCGGGAACGGGTTCGTTCAGGTCCGAGTTACCGGGCTGACATGTGGGTCATGATCGCGAGAGATCCCGATCTCTCCGCTTCAGAGCTGGCGCGTGGAACCTACGGCAGTTTCGCAACCGCCTGGCAGGTGAAGCGCGACCATGGATTGCTGACCGGCTGACGCCGAGATCGCGGGAAAGAGCCGTTTCCGGGCGAGAACTAGCTACACGTCCGGACCAACCGGACGTCCACTATCCAGATCCGCCCGTATCCGAGGTGATTGTATGCTATCGTCGCTCCGCTCTCGAAAAGATGGTCTGCTGCCTGTCGTCCTCCTGGCCCTGCTTCCGGCCCTGACAGCCTGCGGCAGGGATCTCGAACCGGCCGCGGAGTCTGGAGACCTTCGAGGATCGCATCTACACAATCGCCGGTTCATGGCGGCGGAACGCGGCCGATGAGACCATCGCCACCTCCCATCTCGTCGTCAGCGACTGGGCGGGTACCTTTGTCGATACGCTGTATACCTTTGAAACCACGCCCATGGACCGCTGGGCATCCATGGCTCAGGCCGCTTTCGATTATCCGAACTTCGACACCCTGCTGCTGACATCGATCGGCCGGCTCTATCTCTCCGCCTGGGACAGCGACTGGATCATGGAGATCGACCGCGAGCGCGGAGGAGCCATCCGCCGGTTCCGGCTCGAGCACGAACCGATGACCATCCCCGACCACCAGATCGAAGGAATGCGGGAAATCCTGGGTAACGATATCGCCGGGGGGCTGGCCTGGCTGCAGGAACGGATCTGGTTCCTCACCATGCAGGAAGGCCCGCAGGGTGAGATCTGGGTCAATCGCCGGGGGGAACCGCTCGACGACGGCACCTGGCCGGTCGATGTCTTCACCGCCGACGGTGAGTACCGGGGGCGGATGCAACACGGATTTTTCTTCCCGCCCGGGAGTACCTGGCGGGATCCCGAATTATTCACCATCGGAGCTGCCGAGGAGGACGCCCCGGCCCTGGTGCGGCTTACCTTTCATCCGAATCCCTGACGGAATCAGATCAACGCGACTCAGGTAATTGCGATCGTATCCCTGGCCGTGACAACCCACTGACCGTCCTCTTTTGCAGGATACGACGGTCGAGAAGATGTTTCCGGCGCTGCGTATTGGGGTAGGAATCCAGACTCGCGAACACAGCCCCATAGATGGCCGTCAGGGAATCCTGTGACGCCGTCACATCCTCCGATGATGACGGCAGCTGGTGCGGGTGCGACGGTGATCCGGCCAGGAGGAGACTGATTGAAACACCGAGTATCGAGAGCACGATCCGATTCCTTCCTTTCTGGAAAGACGGATGGGAGGGACGGGAGGGTATACGGAGTTCGAAACGGCGGGTATCAGCCGACCAGTTGCAGGCCCTCCACCCGCTCGAAGTGCCGCCGGTTCCGGGTCAGGAGGACAGCCTCGCGCTCGAGCACGATCCCCGCGATGAGACTGTCCCCCATGCCGATCTCCTCGCCCCGGTCCCGGAGGGTGCGGCGGACGCGAGCCGCCCGCTCGGCTGCCGCCTCATCGAGCGGCAGGGTCGGCAGAGCCCGGAGCAGAACGGTGACGATCTCCTCTTCTTTCGTCGTGCGGATCCCGCAGAGCAGTTCGAAGCGGGTGATGGCTGTGGTCCGGAGTTCCCCCTTCTCGAGCAGTCGCATGACGGCCCCGGCTCCGGGATCGGTACCGGTCAGGAAATCGATGAGGACATCGGTGTCGGCCACGGTCATCGCCACGACTCCCGCAATTCCTCGATCTCGGTCCGCATCTCCTCGGCTTCCTCGGCCGTGAGCCGGCCGCGCAGTTCCCGGGCCCGGGCCTGAAGCTCATCGAGGGTATCAAGCCGGGCCAGGTAGGTCTCGATCGCCTCGGCTACAACTCCGGAGAACCCTTTCTCACCCCGGCGGGCGGCGATTTCGAGCAGACGGGCCCGGTGCTCGGGGTTCATTTCGATCGTCGTGCGCATATCATCCCTCCTGCGTCGGAAAATACATGCACGTGCATGTATTTACAAGATCGAAAAATGAACCTGCAAAAAAGGTCGTCGTAGCGTCGTATCATTGTCATGTAACATCACGATCTCAGTGACCGAAACGGGAGGTCACGATGCGTACTATCTACCTGGCAGTCATTATCGCCGTACCCCTGATCGCCGCTTTCTTCGTCCTCGTTCTGCTCCCCCGGCTGCAGCAGGTGGAAGAGGAACGGGCGAAGAAGAGAAAGAAAAAATTCTCTCTGAAGCGGTTCTGGCCACGGGGGGAATAGACCGGCCGGGACTGCTTCACTCGCCGCCATCCCGGGGCATGAGCAGCTCCCGGTGTGATTGCAGCTTTCAGTGTTGGCGGCGATCCCGAGGTCGGTGCCGGTCCGGCCGGCCGAGTCGATCCTGCGGGCTCATCCGGTCCCGCCGACCTTGCCGGCTCATGCGATCCAGCCACTTGTTCATCTGACCTGTACTGCCCATTCTGTCGGGAAAATCCGTCGCGCCACCGACTCCCTGAAACCCTCTCTTCCTTTCCGCCGTATACTTCACTACAGGAAACATCACGACGGGAAGTATCCCGGCCGGGAATGGCCCCCCCGGGCGGACGCCTGCTCCGCCGGACGGTCCGGCGCCGGGAACGTCGCGACACAGAACGCCATACCATACGACAAGGGAGGCGCCGGTGTTCAGTCCCGAACTCAAGAAGGGCAGCATGGA
>Ga0180431_10003281_pt1 | contig 20967 bp, 20 predicted proteins | sample SS_ome_11_FD_132459 | JGI IMG/M metagenome (GOLD analysis project Ga0180431, IMG submission 132459) | Hypersaline lake sediment archaeal communities from the Salton Sea, California, USA - SS_1_MS_1 metaG | ecosystem: Environmental > Aquatic > Non-marine Saline and Alkaline > Hypersaline >...
GAGGATTAAAAATAAATTTCAAAGTCGGAAAATCTCAGAAAAAAGTGCACGCTGCAGCAATGGTAGCTGTATAAGAGGTAGACTGATAGGTCTTGGCTCAGAAGATTCACAAACATTTTGGAGGATTAAAAATAATTTCCAAATCCAAAAATTCTCAGAAAAAAGTGTACGCTGCAGCAATGGTAGCTGTACAAGAGGTGGATTGATAGTTCTTGGCCCAGAAGACTTTGGTGTCTCAGACCTAGCTAATAGTAATACAATTACAGTAACTGAGATGTGAAAATTCACAAACATTTTGGAGGATTAAAAATAATTTCCAAATCCAAAAATTCTCAGAAAAAAGTGCACGCTGCCCGCACCATTGTGGTGCGTACGGTGCCTGTATAAGAGGTAGATGATGTAACAGCCCTTGATATCAGGCAGGTATGATATGTGTATTGGCCTATTCACAGTCGGAACGACGTATGCGTGTGTGGCCTGGGATTTTTACCTTGAGTATTGTATACAAGATGAGGTTCAGTCATACACACAAGTTCTTGTTGGTAAGCAATTGGAAATGTGGTTGTAGCACGATGGCTGGATTCTTCGCACCATACAGTGAATTTTCAGGGAAAGAGAACAATAAAGCATGTCTAGAGGCATTTGGGAGAACATATGGATCCATGGTTCACTGGCCTGCTGTCAAGATTCGCAAGGAATTTGAGAAAAAAGGGTGGAAATGGGATGACTATATCAAAATCAGTACGGTACGTAATCCATGGGCTCGTATCGTCTCTTTATTTTTCTATGCCCGAAGGGGACAGAAGATCCAGAATGTTCGTGCAGCTTTTACACGTTTTGTCAAACAAGAGGTACCAAAATGGCAGCATGGGATCCGCAACCGCTGGAACAGTTATGAGATGTTCCATGACAAAAAGGGGAAAAAGATCATTGATTATGTTGTTCGACTGGAGCATTTGCAAGAGGATCTGGACCCAATCATTGAGAAGCATTTCCCAGGCATTGCCCCCTTTGACTATACCAAGAAGTCAAATACAACCGATCACATGCACTATAGCTACTATTATACACCACAGACTCGCGAGATTGTCAGGCGAATCTTTCAGTATGATATTCGCAAATATAAATACAAATTCGAACCCGTCATGGGGTAGGTGGAAAATTGAAACTATGTAGTGAAACGCCTGTCCCTAAATCCACACCATAACGAACGAGCAGAAAAATGAATCAATCTGATACCCTTGGGAACAGTGGCAAAAACACACAACACAGCACAACACAACATACACATGATGGTCAGACGCTGGATGAGAACGCGTCGGAGAGGACTCCTACGCACCAAGCACAAGAGCCTCAAGGTGAAAAACAGCTCAGGGAGCCAGTAACTCCGACAGGATCGGAGGAACACCGGCACAGGGAGGAGGAACACATACGCAATGGTAAAATAGTAGTTGCAATGTGCGACTACGTGCCCACTTGTTTGGAGGAACTAACCCTGAAGAAAGGTGATCTCATCTATGTCGTGGATTACAATCCAACTGGACAATGGGCGTATGGGCTCTGTATCACCACACAGACGAGGGGTCTATTCCGCAAGGATTATGTATCGCTAAAACAGGCGCAAAAGAGTGACCAGCACTGTGAAAGTGAAAACAGTGGCGACCTTGATCCTGGGACAGAGAGTCTGTCAGAGATAGATAGCTCTCTTCCGTCCAAGGTGTTGAAAAAAGTTCGCGTGTTCTCTCCAGATGGGAATCCAACATTGGCCAATATGATCTGTGAGCGGCTCAAAGTACCACTCAGTCCAATGAGGATCGAGTATTTCAGCAATGGTGAGTGTCGTCCAATCATTCAGGAATCAGTACATGGGAAAGAAGTGTTCCTGGTGTGCACCGCAGATGTGAAACGCACTGTCAACGATCATCTCTGGGCCACACTGTTGACAATCAGTGCACTGAAAAGGGCTGGAGCAAAGAGGATTACACTCATCATGCCAAACTACTACTATGCTCGTCAAGACAAGAAAGACAGTTGCCGCGCGGCTATCTCCGCACGACTTTTTGCAAGCACCCTGGAAACAGCTGGAGTCAATCATGTGATCTGTCTTGATCTCCACTCAGCAAGCATTCAGGGATTTTTCCCCGAGTCGATTCCAGTTGAGAACCTTTATGCCATCGCACCAGTCGCAGAGTATCTTCGGTCCGGACTGCTGTGTGGCGAGAATTACCAGGATTGTTTCATCGGAATCAGTCCAGATGAAGGTGCATTCAAGCGTACTCGACGATATGCGGAGGTACTGAAGCTCAAGTATCTCTGTCTTTCCAAGACACGCGACTATACTCGGCCCAATTTCGTGGATACCACGAAGACAGAGATTTTCGGTGATCTCTCCCTTCTAAAGGGTCGATGGGCCATCATTTTCGATGATATGTGTGATACATTCGGTACAGTCCAGGCCGCTAGTAAGGTCCTGGTCAGAGCAGGAGCTCTTGGTGTTTTTGTTGTTGTTACCCATGGTATTCTGAGTGGACCGGCAATCGAAAGACTGAACTCTACTCCGGAAGTGGTTCGCATGATTTGCAGTGATAGCCTCCCACAGGAGGAGAATCTGAAGAAATGTGACAAACTGTCAGTATTCTCTGCAGCTCCCTTGCTGGCAGAGGTTGTTCGTCGACGATTGGATGGGGAATCAGTGAGCAAGATGTTTGGTCATACATAGTGTGTGGGAGGGAAAAATGACAGCGTGTCTCTATGCCTTCTTTGATGAGACTCAAAGGATGAAGTGTTCAGAGCGAACATATGTTGAGGGTTCAGAGTGGGGATTTGGTTACTGTGCCAAGTGTGTGGACGATCTGCGGAAAGCTGTCCGGTCGGGTCAGATCATACAGTACAAAAATGCAACAGGGTGCAATTGGTGGCATCACCAACGTGTGGCGAAAGGTGTTGTATCAGGGTTTGTCAAAATAGGTAGCAACAATCACATGTGGATCTATGGCAGCATGCTTGATCCTGATTGCTGTAAATTGTCAAACAGTTCTCGCAAAGCAGTCCTCCAAAAAATTTACCTCCTGTACAGTGGTTTCCACCAAGATTGGGACACTTTGAAACCGACTGTAATTGGTCGAGCAGCATATCATCCATAGAAGCGTGTGGCCTGTGTACACGTGCATATATTGTCCTGGCAAAATTGAATATTCTCTGTCACTTTGGACAGGAGTAGATTAAGACATATAAATGATTCCTCAGAGACAGAGAGCCAGAGTCCCAGCCTTGGATTCAAGGCTGTCGACACACTTGGGTGGAGTCCCGCTCCCTACTGCTGCTGCGATGCCCAGACTCGTGCCTCCACCTACCGCAATTCCCAGACTCTCACCACCCACACCTACCGCAATCCCCAGACTCCCACCACCTCCACCTATCGCGATGCCCAGACTCACACCTCCACCTACCGCGATCCCCAGACTTGTTCCACCAGCGGTATCATCCATTGTCCTGGGCAATGCATTCTCATGGGAGGAGTGGGATCAGACTGACAATAAGCTGGAATATGCAGCCAAGCTTCGTATTCCTGATCTCGCCAACTTGGTGACCGAACTGAGTGCAGCCTATTACAATGCAGAACCACTCGTCACAGATGCTGAGTTTGATAAGATTCAAGAGGTATTGAGCCTTTTGGATCCAGGTAACCCAGTCCTGAAGCAAGTTGGTTCGGCTATCCCTGACTCTGACCCTGGCTCCCATAGCCGAGCAGGAACCAAGACCAGTTTCAATCCAGATGATTATCCTCATCTGGTAGACAGGGTCTACACAAATCCCCTCTGGCGTCAGAAGATCCGATTGCCCTTCCTCATGCCCTCCATGGACAAGTCAAAACCCAAAGATATTTCGAAATGGAATAACTGGATCGCGAACAACCCGGGACCTTACAATATCTCTGACAAGGTAGATGGGATGTCAGCCGGCCTTATCTATGGCATCGATTCGCAGACCAACAAGGTTGTTGTGCTGCTCACTTCACGTGGAGATGGGGAGATTGGCGAAGATCTGTCTGCGATCCTCCCTCATTTGAGCGTTCCTGGTGGCTTACTCCCCATCAGCCTCGAACTTGAGGCGATGATCAGGGAACATGGCTCGCTACAGGTCCGCGGTGAGATTGTTATCCCAATCGAGGAGTTTGAAAAGACTTTCGGCAAGGGATTCGCTCTCCGTAATGTGGCGCGTGGTATTATTGGGGGGAAAACACTGCGCTCCGGACTCATCAAGTTCGTCGACTTTATTGCATATGAGCTCGTCCACCCCTGGCCCAAGGGTCTGACCCAGGGGCTCCAGAATCTGGGTAGACTTGGATTTCATGTGGTCCACAATGAGTATACTCGCGTGCCACAGCTGACGCTTAGCGAGTTGCGCGAAACACTGTTGCGCCGTAAGCGTGATTCTGAGTATGAGATCGATGGGCTGATCGTGACCCAAGATGTTCTACCAGCACGAACTATCCAGGTGGGCGATGCTTTCCCAGATTATGCGATGGCCTTCAAGTTTGATACGGACAGCGAGGACACTGAATCCGCTCTGAGTATTGTCCGTAATGTCCAATGGAATACCTCGAAGGATGGTAAGCTGAATCCTGTAGCGGTCATCAAACCAGTGGGTGTTGGGGGTGTTACTATCGAGAATGTAACAATGCACAATGCTGCATATGTCAAAGACATGGCCATTGGTCCGGGTGCGATTGTCAGAGTTACTCGTGGAGGTGATGTTATTCCTCAGATCGTTGCCAATCTGCGCCCTGTCCAACCTCAAATGCCATCAGTCCCTTATGAATGGAATGAGACAGGTCGCAGCATCTCATTACTAGACCCAGAGATGGATCCAGCCGTGATGCTCTCTCGTGTCCAATTTTTTTTCAAGAAACTGGGAGTTGCGAACTGGGGCGATTCCAATGTACAGAAGATCGTTGAATACAACCTGCCTGCGAAAACCGACATTCTCGATATATTGGATATGACAGTTGAGGATTTGGAAGAACTGCCCGGTGTTCAACGCAAGATGGCTGAGAAACTCTGGAAAAGTCTGCATGATAAGCTGGGTCGCACAGATCTGACTGTTCTGATGGCAGCGAGCAACCTATTCGGGGCTGGATTCGGTTCCCGCAGACTTCAAGCATTGTTTGATGCAATGCCAGACTTTCTGCGTCAACCTTTCCGCACAGCCGAGGAGCGGTCTCAGCTCCTTTCCCGTATCGTTGCCATTCCTGGATTTCAGGCCAAGACTGGGACGGCTCTAGTCCGTGGACTGCCTAAGTTTATCCCATTCCTATATGGTATTTATCGGACAGGGTGGATTGCGGTCAATCTGCGTAGGCCTGGAGTGCCGGTGGCACATACCATTTTCCCTGCCAACTCTCCCACCCCCACCAAGACTGTATTTAGGTCTCTTGGGAACAATATTGACGAGATGACAGATGATCTGAATGCAACCGGACGCTCAGAATATGATCAGGCTGACTATGACAGGAGCAGCATGGTTCAGATGGCACTGTTCAAGGATATCGATACAGTCAAGGCTGCAGAGGATGCGGCTCGTGCGGCTCGTGTTGCCGCCATGCCCAAACTTACACCGCCGCCTGTGCGCCTACCGACCGTGAGTCAGGGTCCATCAATCCCAGGAGCGAAGAAACCGTCGCTCATTGGAAAGACTATTGTATTTACTGGTGTTTTCAAGGGGTTCGAGGAGCAGGCGACCGCCCTGGGCGGTATTGTTTCAAAGAGTCTGAGTGGCAAGACGGACATCCTTGTCAAAAAGGATGACAACTGGACCAGTGGGAAAGTCACCAAAGCTGAGAAACTCGGGACCAAGATTATGACAGCTGATGAATTCACTGCCATGTACCTGTAAGATTCTGCATCACTCTAAGTCTGAAATACTTCAAACTTCACTTTGTACACACACACTTTTTTCAAGCCTCCAGAGGATAGTATGCAGGATATATCATGAGTAAAAAAAATGAAGTCGGTTCTGAGGGCTTACCATGTTTCCTGATTACAATTTGCTGCTCAACATGAACCCAAGCTCTACTATTCACGGAGTGTGCTCTTTTACCGGAACAGTCCCACCCCGCGCATCGCGTCCGCTCAATGTCATCCTGACATGTGGCAACTGCAAGGAGGCAAGCGTACTCATCCGACCGGCTGATGCATCACATTACATCGACGGAAATCAGACTGCAAATTTCAGGTGTTTCGCTTGCGGAGGGCGAACAAAATACGCCCCAGACCCAATCCTGGCCCTGGTTAACTATCACAAGCGTGAAACGCGAAGACTGCTGCTGTGCGAAGCCGCACGTAATGCGGGCAGAGATGTCCTTCGCGAGGAGGTAGGCCCCAACAGCATCGTACCCAGTCGTCTGCCGCCAATCCATGCCGAAATACTTGATTACGAGTCTGATGATGAATACTGAAAAAAGACAGGTTGTAAGTCACCCTAGAAAACTTACTTTGATTGAATACAACCAGTGATCAAGCTCCTAGCAGAGACCACTCTCTAAGTCCGAAGTATTTCAAACCTCACTTTGTATACTGTAGCGTAGTCCGAAAATATTTTCGGATTCAGGATCCTTTGGGCTCTTTGAGATCAGAGCAACCTATGGGCCAGAGATTCTCAGGGACTGAGCCAGTCCGCCCCTGGCAACACATATACCCTGCATACTATCCTCTGGAGGGTATATTATGAGTGAAAAATGAAGTCGGTTTTGAGGGACTTATAATGTTTCCCGACTACTATTACTACTTTACTACTTTCAACATGAACCCCAACAACACTAACAACACTACCACTACCACCCCCGCCTACTCCGATGCCGTTATGGACCTCGGAAAGCAGTTCTACGCTGCTTACATGGAAGAGGCGGAGAACCCGACCGATGGCACCCCCGGCGCCATCTACAACCTGTTTCTGCACTTCGCGGCGCAGCTCGAGAAGCAGACCAAGGAGACCGCAGCCGTGGCCTCTCCTGCTCTTGCGCCGGTCGTGCCTGTTGCTGCTGGCGGCGGCAAGATCCGCACGCGTGCCCAGACCGCCTGGGACGCCTGGCAGACCGACCAGAAGGCTAAGGGCTACCCTGGCCTGGCTGGAGGTGCGGACGCCAGCTCTGATGCCAAGAAGCAACACGTGCGGGGCACCTACCACGCGATGACTAAGGCTCAGCAGCAAGCCTTCCTGCAGCAGTACCAGGCTGTCCACGGTGTCCCTGCGGTCGCCAAGGGCAGCGGTGCGAAGAAGGTGTCCTCGTACACTGCCTTTCAGGTGCTGCACTCGGCCATCTTCCGGATTGCCCACGGTAAGGGCAAGGGCGACAAGCTCGGCGCGGAATACGCTCCTGATCGCATCGCCAAGTGGGCGGCCATCAAGGCGAACCCGGCTTGGGAGAGCTCGATCAAGAAGGAGATGGAGGGTTGGTGCCGCGAGCGCAATGCGGGCGCCGACATCGCGACTCCGACGAACCTGGAGAAGCTGCGCAACTGGTGCGGAATGGCGGCCGGCGCCGTGGCGACCCAGCCGGTGAGCGTCCCGGTGGCCTAAGCCAGACCAACCACCAAAGGCACAAAGGGTTGAAACCAAAGGTTTGAAACATAGGTTTGAAGTCCTCAAAAAACTTCACTTTGTGTCACCGCATTCGTGGTGGTAAGTATGGATCTGATAGGATCGTGCTCCCTCTACCACGATGCTGGGAATGTATCCTATCAAATAGTATTTCCAGTTCTTTGTGGGCCGGGTCTATGCCATATGAACCAAGAGCCGATTCAGGCGTGGACCAACTAATGAACTTGATCTGATCCCACCTTGGTCTCACTGGATCCACCGTCATATCTTGATCTAAATCCTCATATATCTTGTGTATAGTGGCTATATCAAGCGTATTGTGTTGTGTGTCAGTGTCATCTTGAGGACCTCCTGTCTCCACATCAGCTATGAAGCCATGCTCGAGAATATCCGATATTAGTTCGACACTGTCACAATGTGTGGTCCGTGTTAAAAGACTATCAATCCATCGTATATTGCACAGGATCTCTCTGTTGTTAGCGACCAAGCCGCCATTCCATGGAGCACATGACCTGGTTCCGGGGCAGGGAGCTAGTAGACATCTAACATCATCTGTGTCATGAATTATTATGTAAATCTGCTGAGACCATCCCTGGATGTAGAGTCTGAGTCGATGGTCGGATCCATCTCCATCTCCTGCTCTTTGGTAGAGGATGCGACATCTTCTATGTGATTTATTTATATTCCTGACTATGGAGGTGATAGCCGCTACAACATTTGCGCGGCCGCGGTTCAATAGGTGGATTTTCAATGCTCCTGGCCCAACAGATTCATTAACAATGCTGGTGTTATACAGTATCGACCAGATAAACTCTCCACCCAGATATATCCCCTGCCAGTTGAAGTCTTTGTTGAACAGTCCAGTCGACCATATTTCAAGCTTCTCCAAGAATTGTTGGTGATCCTGGATGACCGGCTCCGGTCGCCCTTTTAAGAAGCTCGGCTTATAGACAAGTCTAATATCACGAATAGGCCATACATGCAGACTCTCCTCGAGACGATCAGTCAGATATCGCCGAACCCACTCTCTGTATCCATTCATCCCAACCATTCTGCCCACCATTTCCCAGAATGACATGACAAGATGATTCTTCGCCACCATACGAGACACATGATTCTGACCAGCTCTTCGAGCTGTTAACTCTGATGATATCCCATTGTGTATCAAGTCATGATATAATGAGCGCCGAATCTCCATATCCTGGCCAGAGATGACATCATTCCTGCTCTCTGAAGCTGTTATTGAATCAATATATTCTTTCCATTCATCATAGGTGTACATATCCCACAGAGCTCGGATACCCCTAAATGGAGGGCTTTTGCGCAAACACAAACTGCAATGATGGATGGGGAGTGGGGGAAGGCAGTGATAATGGTAGTATGGCTCTTTGCAAACACAATCGATCCGGACAAGATCCCTGAGGCTTTCTATCCTTTGATAGCACAAGGTGCATGTGTATGGTAGTGATTCCATTATTGAACTGATTGGTGGTCGGTTAGATCGGGGCCGATTGCCAGGTTGATCCATAGCCCTGTTCAGTGAATATCCTTGTCCATGTGCACTATAGGGATCGACCGTCATCTCTTGGTGTGACATCATATGATTGTAATATTGTTGAAACAATTTTCTGCGCCTCCTGGTTCGCGTCTGAAACCTACTTAAGGATTCCTCGCCATTTATTATAAAATAGCACATACAAGAACAACAGATGAGCCGTACACCTATGTCAGAACTGGGCAAGTTTGGTGGTAAGATGGATGAGCTATTCCTGGTTCTTAAGAAGGCTTTCCCAGGAGATATGGACCTCGAAAAATATCATGACAAGTTGTCTGCGGCGCGCAAAGTAAACCCCAGAATGGTTTGCGAAGGTTTTATGAATATAGTGAAAATGCCGATTGAGACTGGAAATCCTCAGTCGGAACTGTATTTGCATCGTATTATGATGGGCGATGATACCTTCTTTGTTGGTCTTGATGTACAACAGATTGTTGATCCTAATTACCATGCACTGATCGAAAAGATCACTCAGCTCTGGCTCGGTATGTCTGAAGGGTCCCAATCTGCTGTTAAGCGCTACCTGCAGATCCTAGTGACACGTGGCGCACTTGCGACCAAGGATGAGCTCTCTCTTGGCGTGTTGAATGAATTTCGCGCTGCTCAAGGTAAGCCCCTACTTCGAGCTTGAAAGCCATGAAAACAGTTACCTGATCCATCCAACAGATCTGAAAATATTCAAAAACAGCTTCTCAAGAAGTGGTATGCACATGGAGTTTCCGATCTGTTTCAGATATTGGGAATCACTTACTTCAATGTTCAATGGAGGAAATCCTTGAACTCTTTCAATCTCCTCCAATGTCAAAAACCTCTTGCACTTTGTGATGTAGTATTTACATCTTGATGCTTTCAAACAGGGGACGACCTGATGCATGGGCTTGCCAAAGGCGGCTGATGCTCCCAAATCAGTAAAGTAGTAATCTTTCATGATGTTCTTGTTGTACTTTCTTTTGACATTTGCGATGTGGATGTTCAGATTTTTCCTGTTGAATGGAGTGAGTGGGTCTGTTTGTGTTTTTGATGGATCAAGAAGATTGCTTGCCAACAGTTTGAGTGGTTCTTTCCTGGGGAATTCAAAATCCTTGACTTGGTCAACTTTTGTGATACAAACAATGAAAACTCTGGATCGATGTTGAGGCCAACCACATTCGTGTGGACTGAGTACGCTGTGGTAAATGTTATAAACGCCCAAATCCTCCAGCATGGAGATGATCGTGCTGAACGTCCTCCCTTGATCATGATTCAGTAATCCTTTCACATTTTCCAACACACAGACTGTGGGTTGTCTGTGTTTTACATACTCATAAATCGCAAAGAAGACTATTCCTCGATCATCATCAAATCCTTCTCTCCTGCCGACAGTAATGAATGTTTGACACGGAAATCCCGCGGTGTAAACATCCACATGGGGTCTATTTTGAATTTCATCAGCAAAAACATTGTCAGTAAAAATCGGGGACAAAGTTCGCCTTGATTGACATTTGGACATTTTTGTCAGTAAAAATTTCGGGGACAAAGTTCGCCTTGATTGACATTTGGACATTTTTGTCAGAATCACATGAAAATATGTGCCTGACATTGTTGCCACCCAATATATTGCACAATGCAATGTATGGAGCTTCTAGTCCAGAACAATCGCTTCCATATGTAATCATATGTATGATTGTTACTATATATATATTACGAAACTATTTTATATTGATTTTACAGTATCACTGGGTATTGGCGGCAGTGGCGTCCAGAGCTTTTTCAGCATCTTGCCAGTTTTTGGCTGAATCTTCACAACCAGTGTGGACCCATATTATATACGCGAGTCTGCGAATACGCTCTTCGCGAGAGTTGTGATTGATATTGTTCTCGTGTTCATACAAGTAGGTGTAGTATTCATTGCTCGCTTGCAAAGTAAGGTTTGGAGGTATTGGCGGTGGTGTCAGCATGGTTGTATAAATAATGTATGAATAATTAAATATATTATGCATATATTTAATTTTCGAATATCGGTTATCGATTGATTACACAACATATTTCTTGGACAATGTGCAATACAGTTCCTTGACAGCATCTGGTAAATAGTCAAGCTGTCCACGTGCCACTGCAGAGGAACTAGCGCAACTGATATCTGTATCGTTCGATCTGCACACAAACCGCAAGCCCTCTCGATTCTCGCGAAGAATTACGCGTCCCGTGCTTGTGTAGAGAGTGCGACCATGAATCTCAGTGTGATGCTTCTCATCCTTTCTCCCGACAACACATACTGCAAATTCAGCAGTCCAGCCTCGGCATCGCTTCGCCAAATCCGCTCCTGCAACGAATACCACTGGCCTACTCTCACGTTGCTCTATGTGAGTACACACCTCTGTGTGGGTGATGAATTTGGTTTCATCGATCTCGTAACGATCAACATGGGCAATGTCGCACAGGCTGCTCGAGGACAGAGCCAGTTCAAGCATTTTGATCCGATCCTCACCAGAAAAGTAAATGCGACGATCACAGTCGGTTCCGGTCGCTGATGATCGAGCTTTCTTGTGTTGCAAGTAATCTTCGTGCGATGGCGATACGAAGACCTTCGTTACCTGGTAACCATGATTCTTCTCCAAGTAGTCCCTGGCAATCTCCATACTGGCTATATGTCCTTTATGCACCGGGTTGAATGTCCCCGTCATCACCAATACAATCTCCTTCCCTTTTTCATTGAAGGGATGTGGATCCTCATGGGTAGGCCCAGTCATTTAAAATTTACTTATGAATTCCTTTACTATTTATCGAGATAATAAGTACCAGTCGACAAGATTTTTCAACTTTTCCAACCAAAGTAAAGATATGCAAAACAGTCAGTTGTAGTTACTTCTTAGTGAGTAGTTGCTCAGAGGTGGACACGAATCGTCTGGGCCTTGAGCCAATCATCGCGAAACTTCTCGATGTTCTCAAGGGATTGCTGCTCAAAAGTGGCCTTGACCTCGAGAGGAGCGCGCGAGACAGGGCACTTCGAGAAGACCAGGTCGACTGGACCGAAGAAGGTGCGGACAGTCTGCTCGACAGTCTCCTCAAGGAGTGTGCGCGAGCAACCGACCTGGACAACACCATCAGCAGTGTTCGCATCAACATTCTCGGCACCATAGATCCACCAGTCCGAGAGAACCTTGGCATTGAACTCGGCCTCGGTCAGACCAATGCGCGCAGCCTGGCGCTTAGTCGCATCGCGATTGATGGAGTCCAGCAGCTTGATGCGGTTCTTGAGGTTCTCATACTGGTCGCTCACACCAACACTCATCTGGTGCTGCATGAGGATGCTGCTCGGGGTGACATAGCGGACATCACATTCCTGAAAAATGCAGAACGCCATGCTGGCAGCCTGGTCAGCAATGCCAACAATACGCTTGCCCTTCTGGCGCAGGTAGCTGAGAAACTGGATCAGGTTGTTGCCAGCCATTACTGAACCACCTGGAGAGGTGATGTAGATAAGTACATCATTGCTGTCAACATTGCCCAGATCGACGATAGCCTTGCTGACCATCTGTTCGTTGATCTCACCACGAAGGACGATGTGGTTGCCCTCGGTCAGCTCGATTACTGGGTTCGTATCGAAAGAGAATGGCGAGGCATCGGAGTGATCCGGTTCGACAACATCGGCGCTGGTACTGGTAGCACCAGAATCCGTGACATCTGAGACATCACTGCTGTCGCTGTGATCGAGTGGATTGGGAGTGGCAACCGAGAGCGCCAGGAAGAATGTCAGAACAAGAAAAGTAAACATTATGGAATAAAATATGTGTGTGTGTGTGACATACACTACATCTTCAAAATCGTGGTCAATTTTTTCAAGCCCACACTATTACACTCCTCTTTTGTCCCTATGATATGGGAAGTCCGAAGCCAGAGCCCTGAGCATCATGGTGTTCATAGTAGTCTATAGTAAGTTCTTCACCTACCCTGATACGGCGCTTGGTGGTAAAGGTGTAATAGCATAACCCGGTATCCACCATACCAACATTTGGGTCAGAAGAGTGGTTCAAATAGTAACTGATACTCAGGCTGTTCAGACCATCTACACTAATAGGGTAATTGCCATTCGGACTGCGCATAAAAAAATCCTGAACCATCTTTTGTACATTCGGATGCAGGGTTTTCAGCTCCATTGGGGAGATATCTATTGAGGATACATTCTCACCATGCACTGTCTGAAATGGATCAATGCCCTCTGGAATGTTTCTCACAGCAAACACGCCGACTCCACCGAGAGAGGATGGCTGAATCCGGCAAAATGTACTTTTGCGGAGATTTTCTAGCAAAGCTTGTTTGGCTCTCATCAGAACACACACATAATATATGCACGTAATATATATATACGTATGTTGTCGCGCATCCTAATCCTTTGCACGGAGGTTACCCCTGAGTTGTACCAAGCATACAGTGATAAATTGTTGCAGTCTGGGCCGACAGGACCGACAGGAGGACCGACAGGAGGACCGACAGGACCGACACATTCCGTGAAGCTTGTACTCATCTCTGATACAGAGCCCAGTCAGGCAGTGCGAGATATGGAACGGAGGTCGAAGGAAAATCCGTCGACACACCTGGGTGGAAAATCGATCAGGGTGATTCATATCAACAATGATAGAGCAATTCGTGATGGATTTTGGGGAGCCACAAGCTTCCTAAAATGCTGTGCATGGGATAAGGCCTTGCGATATCTGGTCAAAAAGAGCCGTAACAGGGGCGAGGTAAAGTATCAATATACCTGGATCCTAGAGGATGATGTATATCTGAGTTCAAAAATCGGACTCTCACAGTTGGTAGAGGATCACCTGAGTGTGAGATCAGATTTGATCTATCCCAAATGGGTGAAACATATGGATCGTGATGCATGGTCCCATTGGGACCGAGCTGCGCTCTTGTCAGAGAGCTGGCAAGGCTCCATCGCGGCTTCCCTCAATATGATATGTCGCCTGAGTGATCGATTAGTTCATGAGATTGCAAAGGTTCAAGCAAAGCTAGGACGCTTGATATTTCACGAAGTACTATTCGCATCAATCGCAATGCATTGTCACTTCACGATGTCTAGAATAGATAGTAAATATCAAGGATATGTTACTCCTGGTCATTCCAAGGACTGTACAGTGTATGATGGAGGTTCCATCGGTAAGGCTGAAGAAGAGGGTATGCTTCTATGTCATCCGTACAAACAGTGGTGGTTACATGAAAACTAGATCCGGGTTAACCTCTACTCACTATTGTTGAGTGGTGCCAAACAGAGTGTAATATCACCGAGCCCACCCACTGGATAGATGAAGATGAGGGGATACATGTTCTGCATGAGGATTGTGACCGTGCTACCCAGACCAGTACATTTCACAAAATCAACAAGCTTATCTAGATCAAATGTTCCTGCATACATCTTGTCAGATGTCTTGATAAGTTGCAAATTGGTACCAGACGTCCGGATTGTCTCTTGTGTGGCATATTCTCCTTCACAGCGAAAAAAGAGCTGATCTTTGTGGTGCTTGATATCCATGCGCTCTGCAGACAGGTTCTTCATGTTGCGACAAATCTTCTGAAAATCGGCAGATGGCATATTTGTGATATAAGGGTACTCGTGCTGTGGAATCTTGTACTGCTCGGAACTTGGTTCCTGTAGCTTGAGCTGATAACAACTGATTTCCCCTTTGACATTGTTCTCCATGACGATACCCAGGCAATTGGGATCGTCATCACGTATATAGAAGGTGAGAACATCCTCCTTACCCATCGATTTGAGCAGACTGAACAGCTGGTTCAGATCAACGCCAATAATAATTGGGGCTGGACAATGATAATCGTTGAACTTATCACCCTCAAGGTTTAGACGGATCAGGACTGAGTGAGATTCATCCATGGTCAGGATACGCATGCCTTCTGGGGTGAATTCAATGTTGGTCTCGGACAGAATCTGTTTGAGAGCCTCAAACAGTGTCTTGATAATGTCGCTCTGGACAGTCTTCAGCTTAAGTGAGAATGTCATCGATCAACAATACTTCTATTTATGTATATTTTGTGGGATATCTTTATATTCTATTTTGTGCGTCAGGATCATTTTTAGAAAACATTTCTAAATACTTTTGCTGTGTATGTGTGAGCTTGAAAAATGATTGGTTCAGCTGGAATCCAAGGCTGTTGTCACACTGGATTTCCATTGACTTGAAACAATGACATCACAAACAAGAGCAGGTCGCTCAGGACAGTATCGCTCAGCAGGCCATGAGCAAAATGCCAGGGTATACCTGGACACGAAGCGGATCGCCCTCAATAGCTATCCGAATGAGACTTCCAGTATCAGGGTCAGGTATGATCCTGACAAGATGTGTTGTGAACAGCATGGACCATTTACAACTACAGTCTCTGTCAGTCCTCTGGATAGTTTCACACAGGCGGCGGCAATAGTTCGGGATAGCACTGTATGGACAGAAGATGATCTGCCCCCACTTGTTCTGAACATGGCGAATGCAACAACTCCTGGTGGAGGGGTTAGTCATGGTAGCTACTCACAAGAGGAGGACCTCTTTCGCAGGAGTAACTATTTCATGACATTGAACAAAATGAGAGGTTACTATCCTATCTATGACAGTAGCGGAATCTATTCTCCAAACGTGACCGTGTTCAAAGATGCCAACTATGAGTTGATGGAGACTCCTATCACAGTCAGTTGTATTGCGGTTGCTGCGATACGCAACCCTCCAAAACTTAGTGATGGTGATGGAGGAGAACGGTTCGCTGATCCAGATCACAAAGCCATCACCAGGGAGAAGATTCACACAATCTTTCAGACTGCATTGCTGATGGGTCACAGGCATTTGGTCCTGGGTGCACTGGGTTGTGGAGCATTCCACAATCCGCTTGGGGACATAGTTGAACTATTTCAGGAGGCGATCACGCTGTATCAAGGCCAATTCAAGACTATCACATTTGCTGTAAGAAGCTATGAGGACCCCAATTACGCATTCTTCAAAGAAAACCTTGGCTAGAGTTATGTAGTATATGGTTTCCGGTTCTGTCAAGTGCACTACCCCCTCCAATCCAGGGAAGATGACAACCCATCAGTCAAATGTCATACCTTCTAGGAAAGCAAATGGAGATATACTGTTCAGTGATCATCCTGAATTTGTTCCCAACCTCACTCCCAAGGAGATTTTTCACTTTGGGAGCTTCGGAGGCACATATTTTCGGCCCATTTTCTCTTGTGTGACAGGAGAGCAATACACTGATGTCTGGAATGAGTTTCCCAGACACTGGTTTCCCAGAGACCTGAAAAAATATGTGGTGTCACCAGTTTGTGACAAACAAATCAACAAATACAAGGTGACAAGCGGCACCAGTCTCAGGTACTGGGAAGAAAAAGGATGGATAGACCCCCAGTCCCCATATGGATGGGTTCAATGGTATATGAGGTTCTATGCAGGACAAAGATCACATGATGATGATAGGCAAATCGACCGATTCAATCGTGCTGCTGGGCCGAGAGGACGATGGAGAAGCAATCTGAGAAACAAAATCCACAAAAAAGCTGCACTTGTTGCCAAATCACCAAAGCAATTGGTTGATGACTACAGCATCAGTCCGGTTGTACGCCAACTCCTTCAACAATGGGCCTTTGTCATTCAACAACGGCATCTGTGATCTTCGCAAACAATCCTTTTCACACAGATCGGATGAACTCAGTGATTTCATCCATCACTTTGCAATCATAGTAATTATATATTATGATCTCTTTGGACAGGGCATCTGCCTTGTTCTCATTTCTGGTGGAAACCAGAGCCTCTGGATCTATCAAGGTACCATTACCATATTTAGCATTGTGATGAGTATGTGGTTCGTGGTCTGTCCTATCTTTGAGGTGCCAGGCAGCTACCATCGCATCAGCGCCATTCATATTCTCCTCCCATGTACTATTGATCTTCCCAAGACTGTGTAATGATTTAGCAACACTCTTGAGACCATAGTTGAATGCACCAGGGATGCCAACTTCGCTCTTTTTAAAAAGCTCATAAAGATCGATGAAATCGGTGTTCTCCATAAACTCCCCAATTTCGACAAGGTCTCCATATGCTTTTCGAACTCTTTTCAATTGGATGATCTCAGCTTGACTCCAATGAAACATGCGCATGCACATCTTTGCAGCCTTTTTGGTCCTACTGGCTTCCACCCTGTCTCTCCTGCGGAGGCGTCGTCGCCTCCGTTTTCTCAAGCCTCTGGCATCATTACTATCAATATCACTATCAGTACTATCAATAGCACTATCATCACTATTAGCACTATTAGCACCATCATTGCACTTCGCCATTATCTCTTTGAGATCTCGAAACCAATCCTTGAGGATAGAGCGCTCATTCTCTGGTGTTATTTCATCTACCAGGTAATTCAAGTACTCATGTTGACCTGTGCGACTATCTCTCACATAGCAACCTATCATGTAGATGATATTGGACTGACCTCCAATGCCCGGGCTAGAGTCGAACAGCTCTTTACCAATGTGTTCATTCAGGTCATTCACCGTCTCGAAATCGAAATAGAACTCAAGATCTGCCTGTGGTGGAAGGTTCTGAGCAACATCTGCCAAACCGATCAGCCTGTTTTCACGATTCGCTGTTAGAATATTGTTCACAGCCTTCTTGTTAGCGACCTTAAAAGTAGATAGATGATCGAGACTCAAGTCTTTCCACCCCTGGATTCCAGATTCGAGCATTTTGTTCCTCTTATCAGGGCCGATGTTCAAAATCTGTGTGATCTCATCTGTCTGTTCAGCCAAGCGTTTCTTGCACTCATGCCATGGATAATCATTCTGATTCTTCATGTTTGGACATAGTTCAGTGATCCGCTTTCGTTTTTTCTGTTGCTGCAGAGGGGACCAATCCGAACCCTCCTTGTCGACGCGTTCTAGCCACTCGAGGCAATCATTCACAATCGTACTGTAGTTGCTATCCTTATCACGGAAATCAACACACCCCCAACTCGTACAATAACCATCACTTCGATACTTGACATTGCGGCTTGTCCAGGATGCCTTGCGACCAATAACATAACCTCGTGGTAGCTGCACATCAACAGGCAAACAATCAGTCAAAAAACGGATGTATGCTTTGTACAATTTCTGCTTGGCGTTGTTCAGCAGATGTGTACCATCCGCACACAGATTCAGCGATGAGAATCGAGTCAGTACCACATAGTACCGCATCCCTGCTTTGTTCTGGTTCAACTCCTCATCGATATCCTCATTGTCCACATCTTTCTGATTCTGAAACAGATACGGCAAAACATCCTCGCGAACAAGCAGATCAGCCTTACCCCATCTTTTGTTGGGCTCATCCAAAAGCAGTCCATCGGCGATGACTGGTGCTCCGGCTTGTATTGCCTGCATAGTGATACGATGCTTACCAAAACTCTTGTAGATCGGTGGTTGAGATATATAAGTTTTCCACTCATCGTCTGATGGGGCAAACCTCTGGAACCATTCTTCTGATATATCAACATAATTGCGCCCTAATTCTGTCATCTTGGCCAGAATAGTGCTGTGAAAGCTCTTTGTTTGTTTCGAAGCAAGCCTTGACAGATCGTACTTCTTGGGCTTATCCTTGGTAGCCTCTGACCACTTCTCCGACCACCTCCCTAACCAGTCCAACAACGGATCTCCCATCACCCAATTACGTACACAGTATGGGTCACGTGCCTGTGTCCAGAAGAGACACTTATCTCTAGTCAATCTTTGTTTGTTTTGGCACAAGATGGGGAAGATGCGTCCAAACCAGTGGCGATCTCTGGGCACTCTGACATCCCAATACTTTTGTAGAGTACCAAGTTGGGACTCATTGTTAAAGTCCTCATCTGGTTTCGAAAACTCATTCTCACTGTAAACACAGCCATTCACATCCCACACTTCCATCTGGATTTGCATCTGAACCCAATAATCAAATGGTATCTTGCCAGTAATCTTTCGGTAATAAGGACACTTAATCTCAACCAGATTAACAGACCCGTCTGCAAGAAGCATGATACCGTCTGGGCTTGCACCAAGCCATGAGTGTTTTTCGTGTATTCCCAGCCCAAGGTCATAGATCTTAGATCCCCACCTCTTTTCTAGAGCTCTCTGAGCTGGTTCTTCGTGTCTTGTTCCAAAAATGAGTGCTGGATTGGTAGTGACATTATTTTTTTGCTTGTTACCATAACCATAACTACTTACCTTGGGCCCATATCTGCTCGATTCCAGATACCCTGATACCTTGGTAGCAGTAATAAGTCTTTGTCGAATATTATACCACTCTTCGGAATGTTGTTTTATCTGGTACCGATGGAGATGGCGCAGCATTGTTTTCTTCATCCTGTCCTACCTACGGTTCTTCAGGCCCTGTATCTGCTATTGCTGTATTGGATGCGCAAAGAGTGCCTTGATCATTTTTCAAAGTGGACTTATGATGGTCCAAACAACAGTCTCACATTAGGGTCAGGGCCAGGATCAGAGTCCCTGGCAATATTCCACCCAGCATTGGCCACACAGCATACCTGCCATTGAAGTCGCACCTACACCCTCAGTAGTTCCACAGCTCAGGCACATGGGCTTCGGTTCTGGTTCAGTCGTCGGTTCAGGGTTGCACATAGTTTTGTTGTCTTGTTTGTTGTCTTGCAACATGCAAAGAGCATTGTACAGAGTTGATCATTTTTTTGCTATGCGATCGCGGAAATTCTCTGTGGAGGTCGTGTCCTCTGAAATCGACGAGTTTGAAACCTAGTTTGAAACCTAGTTTGAAACCTAGTTTGAAACCGAGTTTGAAACCGAGTTTGAAACCGAGTTTGAAACCGAGTTTGAAACCGAGTTTGAAACCGTCCAGTACCCCGTAGGATATGAAACATGTCAGTTCGGTAAAACACCTTCGGAAACCTTTCCTCCAATTTTCGAACTGCATCCCGCGGTTGAATTCCAGCCCTGGAATACTCAGTCAGTAGCACTCCGAGATAGGAGTTGATTGTCAGGCGATCATTCCGAACACAATAGTTCTTCCGGTTCGCAACGAGCCTTCCTCGAACTGAATCGAGACGAGTCATCACGCTTCGCAACATCATCGTTTTGTTATCTAGTGCTTCAAGGTCACCAATTTTGAACCAGCGACAGGCACTGATCTCTTTCTTGTCATGAACTCGAATTTGTTCATGACAAGTTCTGTAGGGAAAGGTAAACAAGAATAGCTTGGATCGGCGGTAGCTGATATATGGAGCAATCTCAATCCTGGCATTGATCTTCAGACCAGTTTCTTCCTGTATCTCACGGAGAGCACCCTGGAAGCTGGTCTCACCACTTTCGACTCTGACACCACCCTTCGGAAGCCCCCATTTCCCGGAGACATTTCCCCGGATGAGCAGAATATACTGGAGACTGGAATCCAGGATGATACCACCGGCTACAACTCGCCGAGGAGGCTTGGGCAACAGATTGCAGAAGCCCTTTGTAATTTTCCCCTTGATCTGCCACTCAGCTGTGTGTGTGTGGCTAATCCTTTTAACTGGGAGTGATGACAGTCTCCGACAATTCTCGAGGACAGGAAGGGTTAAACCTAATGGGCCCGGAGGATGGTCTGGAGGATGGTCTGGAGGATGGTCTGGAGGATGGTCCGGTGGATGGTCCGGTGGATCCTGATGGTGCCACCATTTCTTGTTGGTGTGCAGAGGAACTGGTGAGAGGCCTGGGGGAGGATCCAACGGACTCAATGGACCCAATGGGCGACACAAATCCCTGTTGCGGATTTGCGTTGTAATAGTAGATGTAATAGTAGATGCATTGATTTCCATGAGGA
>Ga0180431_10003283_pt1 | contig 20956 bp, 22 predicted proteins | sample SS_ome_11_FD_132459 | JGI IMG/M metagenome (GOLD analysis project Ga0180431, IMG submission 132459) | Hypersaline lake sediment archaeal communities from the Salton Sea, California, USA - SS_1_MS_1 metaG | ecosystem: Environmental > Aquatic > Non-marine Saline and Alkaline > Hypersaline >...
GCGAGCGCAGAGGGGGTCGGTGGGCTCTGGTTTGCCGAATCAGATGCCTGGGCGCCGGTGCTGGAGACGTGGTTCCTGCTCGGTGTCGGTGGCAGGGCCCTTGGCTTCATGCTGATCGGAGTCGCGTTCTACCGCCTCGGCATCGTCCAAGGCGAGCGAGGTGCGCCGTACTACAGGAGCCTCGCCACCCGGGGAATTGCCATCGGCGCAGCGATCACTGCGATTGCGCCTGTCGCCTACATCGCCTCAGGCTGGTCTGCCGATCTTGCCATCATCGGCCTTATCCCGATCGGGGTCGGTCTGATCCCGATGGCCCTTGGCTACATGGCCCTCATCATCCTGTGGAGTCGTAGCGAGCGTGGACCACTCCTCGCATTTCGCAGTGCTGGCCGGATGGCACTCACGAACTATCTGTCGCAGACCATCCTCGGGCTGGCCACGTTTGGATGGCTGCTCTTCGACGTCGATATCACCCGCACCATGATCCTCGCGTGGGTCCTCGCCGTCTGGGCCGTGCAGCTGTGGTGGTCGACGTGGTGGCTCGCCCGTTTTCGCTTCGGGCCGGTTGAGTGGGCCTGGCGGTGCGCGACGTATCGCTCCTGGCAGCCGCTTCGGCGCGCGCGACCCCGGTAGGGCAGTTGCCATGCGCGTGCTCGCGGCGTGTGATCCGGAGCCGCCCACAGTGCCCCTGACTGGACCCCTCGCCAACCGCCGCGCCTGGGAAGACGGCTGGCCACGCCCCCCGACGTGCTGGTCCCCAGGCTCGGACCCGCCTCCGAGTCCTGCCCCCGTCGTGCCCCTCCCTCACTACGTTTCCCGGCTGGCCCGTTTCCGATGCCCGTGCGGGTCCGGTGCGGGTCCAGGGCGCTCCCTCCGCGCCAGATCTCACATCCCTACAGGCGATTCATCGGCGCGACCGCTTCACTGGTGAGGAAGGGGTCAGCGGTTCGAGCCCGCTCGTCGGCTTCCCGGGGCGAGACGCGCTTCGCCCCTCCCCCGCCGCCGGGGCTCGCCAGGCCCCTAGCGCACCACCTGAACGGGGGCCATCATCCCGTTGTCCTCATGGAAGAGGATGTGGCAGTGGATCACGAACCTGCCCGTGAAGTCGGTGTAGCGCTGGCGGATGACGACCGTGCCCGGGACCCCGTTGACCATTGGCGGAATGGGCACAGTGTCGCGATACATGACGCCGCGCACGGGCTGGCCGTTCACCGACATCACCTGGAACGGCTGCAGGTGGATGTGGAACGGGTGGTACTCGTCGGTGGTGTTGGTGAGCGTCCACTCCTCCACCGTGCCGAGCCGCATGGATGCGAGGTTGCGCCGCCCCCACTGCTCGTAGCGGCGGCCGTTGATCAGGAATACGGGCATCCCATTGGGCCCCGGCGCGCCCATCGAGAACTGCACCGTCCGGCGCCGGGCGACCTGCGCTCGGCGCAGGTTGGGCATGTCACCGATGCGCGCGGGCAGTTCCTGGCCGGCGCGCCGCGGGCCCGCGGTGCGCACCGTGAGCAGGTCCTGCTCCGGGATGGCCTGGAAGCCCGTCCCCCACGGCTCGTTGCGCATCACCGACTCGCCGGGAGCGCCGGCGCGCACCAGGATGGTGCGGCGCCCGGCGGGCGGGATGAGCATCTCGTACACCCTCTGCGGGCGCGCCAGGGGGTTGCCATCGGTCGCGATGAGCCACGCGCGCATGCCGTCCGGCACGCGGATGCGCACGAAGGAGTCACCCTGCAGGTTCGACAGCCGCCATCGCTGGAGCTCGCCCGGGCGGATGTCGACCACCGGCTTCAGCTGCCCGTTCACGTACGTGTAGGTGGGGGCATCCGATGTCATCGTCCCCCGCACCACCTGCCCGTCCGGGGTCACCTGGAACTGCTGGAGGACCATCTGCCTCGTGCGCAGCGACGACAGCGCCGGCTGGTCCTCCCAGCCGCCGCGCACGATGATGGTGCCCGCCATCCCCGCCGAGACCTGCTGGTCCACGTACATGTGGCGGTGCGGGTGGTACCAGTACTCGCCCGGGATGTGATCGTCCGGGATGTCGTAGCGGTTGACGAACGTCGCGCCGCTCGGGGTGTTGACGAAGACGTTGTCCCCATGCCCACGGGGCGACACATGCATGCCGTGGACGTGCAGGTTCGTGGGCTGCCCCGGAAGGCCGTTGCGATTGGTGATCTGCAGGCGATCCCCCGGGCGCACCTCCAGCGTGGGGCCGGGGGCGAGGCCGTTGTACGCCCACGTGACCACCCGGCGCCCCCCGATGCGGGTGGTCGCGCCCTTCGCGGTGAACGTCACCGCCAGGCGGCCGTCGCGCGATCGCAGCACCGGGGGATCGCGCAATGGCTCGCCCGTGATGGGCTCGCCACCGAGCGCCCCGGCGGACGCGCCGATGGCGAGGCCCACCGCCAACCCGGCACTGAGGACCGCCGGCACGGCCACGAGGGCGAGCATCGCATGGCGCTTGCGGCTGCGCGGCACCGGGGACTCCTCGTCGGGGAAACCGGCCTGACCCTAGCGCCGGGAGCGACGTCCCGCCTAGCCCAGGTGCACCAGGTCGCGAGTCGGGTCGATGCCCCAGCGCGAGGCGACCGCCTCGAGGTCCGGCTCCATGGGCCAGGAGTCCGGCATTGCCGGTCCCGCGTGGCCGGGGGTGCCCCCCTTCAGGGCCATGCACCCGCGGTTGTCGCCGAGATCGTCGATCTCGGCGATGTCACCGGCGGTGAGCACGATCTCCGTGGGCGTGGTGGCCAGCTCACGTCGCTGCTGCTCCACGGTCTTGTGGCCCTCGCCCGCTTCCTGGATGAAGGTGGGAACCACAGAGCACACGCCGTCCTGGGCCAGGGTCCACTGCGCGGCGAGTTGGAGGGGAGTGAGCCCGTGGCGCTTGGCGATGGGCTCCACGCGGGCAAGGCGCTCACGGCCCGCCGCCACCCATCCGGCGGGGCGGTACTTGCGGTGGTCGCCCTCGACCAGGGCGTCCTCGTCCGGCAGGTCCCCGTGGAAGATGCCGCCGTAGTCCACCACGCGCGCGAGCACCTTGACGTCCTTCGCGGCCAGGGCGGGAAGGGCCATCTTCCCGGGCCAGGGCTCGAAGGGATTGAGGATGATCATGGCCCAGTCGATGTCGTCGCCGTACATCTCCACGCACCCGATGAGGTCGAGCGTGAATCCGTTGGCCGGCCCCGGGGCCACGCCGATCATCCGGGCCAGGCCCTCCGAGCGGAGGTCGGCCATCGCCCGCCACACGACCTCGTTCGTGTACCCGATGCGATCGGGGTTGTGCAGCATCACCAGGTCGACGTGGTCGGTGCCGAGCCTCCCGAGGCTGGCCTCGAGCGCACCGAACAGGTAGTCGCGGTACTGGTCCTCGCCGCGCAGCGCGGGGTTGGTGAACCGGGGGAACCCGGACGAGCCCTGCCGGACGCCGTTGACGAAGTCGTGGCCGATGGCCGCGGCGATGCAGTACGCGTCACGATCGAGGCCCTCCACGGCGCGGCCGACGATGCGGTCCGCTTCGCCCTGCGCATAGACGTCGGCGGTGACGACCGTGCAGATGTCGTCGCCGGGACGCAGCAGGGCCTCCAGGCGCGCATCGTCGAGGGGCTCGCCGAAGTGCATGACGCGGCCGCCGCTCCAGGCGCCGATGGCGGTGTGCCCGATCTCTGCCATGACCCGATTGTTGCAGTCCGCGGGCGGGCCGTTCGTCCCGGTCAGGCGCGCCCGACGACCCTCAGTCGCTCGCCCGCCGCATCCACGACGTCACCGGGCCGCAGTTGCCGGCCCCGGCGGACCTCCGGGTCGCCGTTCACCCGGACGCCGTCGGCGATGATGGCCTTGGCCTCCCCCCCGCCGCCGGCGAGCCCGGCCAGCTTCAGGAGCTGGCCGAGACGGATGACCTCACCCCGTATCGGGACGTCGCGCATTCGGCGACGATACGGCACCGGCGCGATACCGTCCCTTCCCGTGAAGCACGCCCGCTGGATCCTGATCATCCTCGTGTGCGCCGCCATCATGGCCATCACGACCGTCGTGGCGGGCATGAGCGCGGGCGCATCGGAGTTCTGGGGGGGCTACGAGGGTGCGCTGGCCCGCGTGGAGTCCGAGGAGTGGTGGCAGTTGTGGGTGCTCCCCGGCCTGCTGCTGGCGCTGGTCGCCGGCCTCGCCCTCGCCATGAGGACCTCCCCGATGTGGGACTCGTCACCCGCGGACAGCGGACGGCGCAGCGCGTTCCTGTGGGCCGGGGTCGCGGTGCTCGTGCTCTCGCTCACCTCCCCCATCGCCGTGATCGCCCAGGGGGGGCTCCTGAGCGCCCATATGGTGCAGCACGTCACGATCGGGGCGCTCGCCGCGCTGCTGATCGTGCTCGCCGTGCCCCGCGCCACCCGCGGCACCCGCGATCGGCGGCCGGTACTGCGCGTGGTGCTCCACCCGTTCGTGGCATTTGGCCTGTGGCTTGCGGCCACGATCGCCTGGCTCGTTCCCGATGCCCACCACGAGGTGCTCTACCAACCGTGGATATGGGTGGTGCAGCAAGTCGCGGTCCTGGGCGCCGGCGTGATCATGTGGGCACCGATCACGGATCGCTTCGTCGATCCCCCCGCGTGGTTCCGCACGGGATGGAAGGTCGTCTACCTGATCGGCGTGTGGTTCGCGGGCGTCTTCATCGCCAACGTCTACTGGTTCTCGGGCACGGCGTTCTACGAGTCGCACGCCGCGGGGGCCGCGGCCTTCGGCTTCTCCGCCCTGCAGGACCAGGCGAATGCCGGGACGGTGATGATCCTGGCCCACTGCGCGATCACCTTCGGCGCCATCAACGTGCTGTTCTTCCGGCACGCCGCGGAACGGGGACTGGAGCAGAGGCTGATCGAGGCGGGAATCCCCGAGGACACCGTCCACAAGGCCACCTTCGACGGCGACCTGCCCGCCCTCGCCGCACGGGCCGGCGTGCCCGTGCACACCCGCACCGGCCTCGACTGACCGCAATGCCCGAGGGCCACACGATCCACAGGGCGGCGCGACGGCAGGGAGCCATCCTCGCAGGGGCGCCGGTGACCGCCGAATCACCCCAGGGCCGATTCGCCGCCGGGGCGAAGGCCATCGATGGCCTCCGCCTCGACGCCATCGAGGCCATCGGGAAGCACCTGCTCTACCGGTTCGACGATGACGTGGTCATGCACGTGCACCTGGGCCTCTTCGGGAAGTTCGCCACGTACACCGGCCAACCGCCCGATCCGCGCGGCGCGGTGCGCCTGCGCCTGCAGGGTCACGGCGGCACCGTCGACCTGCGTGGCCCCACGGCCTGTGAGCTGATCGACGCCGATGACGAGGCACGGTTGCGGGCGCGCCTGGGCCCGGACCCCCTCCGGGCGGACGCCGACCCGGCGGCGGCGTGGCAGCGGATCCACCGCAGCAGGCGCCCGATCGGGGCGCTCCTCATGGACCAGTCCGTGCTCGCGGGCGTGGGCAACGTGTACCGGGCAGAGGCCCTCCACGTCGAGCGGATCCACCCGCAGCGAGAGGGCCGATCCCTGACGCGGGACGAGTTCGATCGGCTGTGGTCCACCGTGTGCCGCATGCTGCGGGACGGGGAGAAGGCCGGTCGCATCATCACGGTCAGCGCCGCGGACGCGGGCGTGCCCCGCTCGCGCATCCCCCGCGGGGAGCGCACGTACGTGTACCGGCAGGCGGCATGCCGTACGTGCGGCGCCCCGGTCCGGGCATGGGAGATCGCGGGCCGGCGCGCCTGGGCATGCGAGGAATGTCAGGCCTGAGCAGGATTCCCCCGTGGCCATTGCGAACATCGCTTCGCATTCGTCATCAATCGGAAGGAATCCCGTCCATGGGCACGGACTCAACTCGGGATCTCCGGGACTCCGCCAACGGCCTCATGTGGGCAGGGATCCTGGCGATCATCATCGGCATCATCGCCATCGCGGTTCCGGCCGTGGCATCGGTCAGCATCGCGGTGCTGGTCGGGATCCTGGTGATCATCCTCGCCGTCGCCTGGCTCTTCGCGGCCATCGGCAGCGTGGCCACCGGCGGCTGGAAGCTGGTGGGGATCATCCTGTCCATCCTGCTCCTCATCGGTGGACTGTGGATCCTCTTCAACCCGGTCGAGGCCACGGTGGGCCTGACCGCCGTCATCGCGATCGTCTTCATCGTGATGGGGGTGGTGCGCGTGGTCGCCGCCATCGGTGACACCGGCGGCGAGGGCCGCGGGCTGCTGGCCTTCGGCGGCATCCTGGCCATCATCCTGGGCATCCTGATCGCCGCGGACTACCCGAGCTCCGCCGCGTGGGCCATCGGCCTGCTGGTGGGGATCCAGTTCCTCTTCGACGGCCTCGGCATGGTGCTGATGTCGTCCGCCGTCAAGCGCGCCGCCTAGGCTCGCCATGACCTCGGGCCCCGGTGCCGCGTGCGCGGTGCCGGGGCCCGTCGCGTGCCCGGGCGGGTCCGTTGACCCCACCGGCCGCGCCTCTTTGCTTTCATGTGCAAGTGTCAATTCGCGGGGGCCCTCCCCGCCCCCGGAACCACTGGAGATCCATGGCCGTCACCGTGCAGAGCCCGCCCGTCTCACCCGCCGAGGCCATGCGTCTCATGGATGCATCATCGGGCACCACGAGCACGGGACTGCGCAACCGCGCGCTGATCGCCCTGCTGTGGCGCGCGGGCCTGCGCCCGGGCGAGGCGCTCGCCCTCACGGCGCCCGACGTCGACCTGTCCGGTCGCTGCGTGCGCGTGGCGGACCGCACCGCCGGACTCGATGACCTCGCCATGCGCGAGCTCACGGCGTGGACCGAGCGCCGGGCCGAAGCGGACCTGGCCGCGTCGGGACCCTTCATCTCGACCCTTCGGGGCAAGCCGCTCTCGCAGGCCTACGTCCGCGAACTCCTGCCGCGGCTGGCGGACCGCGCGGGCCTGTCCGGCCGGGTGCACGCCATGGGCCTTCGGTACGCATGTGCCGCCGAGATGGCCGGCGAGGGCATCCCCACGGAGATCATCGAGTTCCAGCTGGGCATCCGGCCGCAGTCCGCGGTGGCCCGCTACCTGCCGACGCCGTCCGACGACGACGTGATCGCCGCGATGGCGGCACGTCCCGCCCCAACCCGCACGTAGCCCGGCGCATGCGCGCGCGGGTCCGCATCGCTGACGTCGCGGACCGGCTGTGCGCCGAAGCCCTGCTGCGCGCCGACGGCGTGCAGGTGGCGGACGGCGGCCACGCCGACCTGCTCGTGGTGGACGAGTGGACCCCTGAGCAGCACCCGGAGGTGGTGGCCGCACGACGGCAGGGCACGCCGGTGACGGTGCTGGCGGAGCTGGTCCTGCGGCGCGCGCGCGGCCCCGTGGTGGGGGTCACCGGCACCGCGGGCAAGACGAGCACCTGCCGCGCGCTCGAGCAGCTCCTGCGCAGCGCCGGGCGCGAGGTGGCGGTGTCGTCCACTGCCCGGTCCTCCAACGCCTGGCCGGACCATTCCCTGGCGGATGGCTGCGGGCCCGAAGTCGTCACCATCGCGGAGCTCACCTCCACGCACCTGTGCCACATGCGCGAGGTCCATCCCGATGTGGCGGTGGTCACCCTCATCCGCCCGGACCATGTGGAGCTCCACGGGTCGCTCGCGGCGTACGTGGCGGCCAAGCGGCGCCTCGTGGAGGACCTCGATGCCGGCGACTGGATCGTGCTGCCCGCGGATGACCCCGCCACCTGTGCGGCGCTCGGCGACGTTCCGGCGCGCGCGCTGTGGTTCGGCGACGCCGCGCCGGACGCGCGCGAGGGCGTGTTCGCGCGCGGAGAGGAGATGGTGATCCGCTGGTCGGGGGCGGAGACGGCCTTCGCCGCCCCTGTCCGGGGGACCGCCCTGCGCGCTGCCATGGCGGCAGCAGCCGCCGCGCTGGCGCTCGGGGTGCCGCCTGCGACGATTCGCCGTGCGACCGCGGTGCCCGCCGCGGTGCCGCACCGCCTGCGCCCCGTGCCCGGCCCGCGCGGCATCACCGTCTACGACGACACCATGGCCGCCACTCCGCTCAAGGCGCACGCGGCCATGCGCGAGATGCCGCCGGGGCCGGTGGTGGCGGTGATCGGCGGCGACGACGCGCTGTCGGGCCCGCCGGTGCATGCCTCCCCGGAGGAGGACGACGCGCTCGCCGCCGCCCTGGCGGACATGCGCCAGCGGGCGGACGTGGTGGTCGCGTTCGGGCCGGCGCATCGCCGCATCACGGCGGTCATCCCCGTGGACGTCGTCGCGGGCGCCTTCGAGGACGCCCTCGACGCGGCCATGGCCGCCTGCCCGGATGGCGGCGCCGTGCTGGTGAGCCCCATGTTCCCCATGCGCCCGGCCGAGCGGGAGCACGTGGCGACCCTGGGCTAGGTCGGTGACAGGCGGGTGCGCCCGGGCTGGCGCAGCCGCACCATGTGCCCGCCACTCTCGCGGTACTGCCCCACCCATGCGAGCGGGGGCGAGTACGAGTGCACCGAGACGGCGGGGTCACCGTCGAAGTGCTCCACCCGGTGGATGTACCCGAAGGGACCCTCCTGCGCCTGCCCAGGGGTCATCACGTGGGACGTGTCGGGCTGGTGCACGTGCATGTGGTGCTCGCGAATGGCGCCCTGGGCCACGCACAGGCCCACCTCGGAGATGTCATGGTCGTGGAAGCCGGTCTCCTGCCCGGGGAGCCACGAGAGCACCCATACGTCGATGAAGTCGTTCTCGAACACCAGGCGGTAGTCGCGGTAGTCCTCGCACACGGCCACGTAGCGGCGCCACACGTCGCTCTCGACCACCCGGCGGCTGAGCGCGGCCAGTTCGGGCGCGTGCAGCTGGCAATCGACATCGGAGAGGAACCCCAGCGCGTCGGGCAGTGCGGGGAAGGGCCACTGCGGCTCCGGGATCGGCCAACCTGGCCGGGTGCGCTCGACGGTGCTCATTGCATTCTCCGTGTACTCGTCGTTGCCGCGACAATACGCCAGGTTCCGGCGGGGGCCTTCCCCCTTCGGTACCCGAGCGGCCCACATGTGAGGCGGGCTACGTTTGCGTGGTGATCCGAGAACCCGCCGTGAACGCGCTGGTCCCCTTCGCCACCCGCCTGGGGGATGACGGGCTGGTGCACGTCCGCGCCTGGGATGTGCCGGACGGTCCGGTGGCGCTGGTCGCGGAACTCGATTGGGCGGTGCTGGTGCACGACCGGTCCGATGCGTACTTCGGGCCGGGGATCTTCACCTACCCCGGCTACGCGCTGGAGGCTGCCCGGGAGGCCTGCGGGGCCGCCGGGCTGCGCTCGCCCCGCATCGTGGTGCGCCTGCCGGACCCACCCGGGGAGCGGTTCGCCTTGGTGGATGATCCCGACGACCCGGACGGCTGGCCCGAGGTGCCGGCGGGGGACGTGGGCACGGTGCTCGGCGGGGTCGACGCCGCCGGGCCGCCCCCGGGTGCATACATCCGCCGGGTGGTCGAGCACTGGGTGGCCACAGGGCGGCTCCCGGGCGCGGAGCCCTAGGCGCCGCGGATGCGGCGGACGGCCTCGGCGTCATCCGCCTCGATGCCCCGGGCGGCCTCCAGCACGTCGTCGCGGTCCTCTCCCGGAACGACCACCAGGCCCGCCTCGTCCACGTACACCCAGTCCCCCGACGCCACGGTGACCCCTCCGAAGGTGACGAGCCCTCCCACCTCGATGACCTGGAGCTGGTCACCGCTCGCGCGCGGGGTCTCGGCGAGTGCCCACACCCCCATCCCGTAGCCCGCGGCCTCGGCGCGGTCACGGATGGCGCCCCACGCCACCACGCCCGCCGCGCCGAGTGCCTCGACGGCCGCGAGCTTCTTCCCGCCGGCGACGGCCTCGTGGGGGGCGTCGGCCGCGGCCAGCACCAGCACCGCTCCCGGCGGCACCGCGGCCAGCGCATGGGCCGCGGCGTCGGCCAGGTCGACATCCGGAATGTCGACCCGGCGCGGTCCGAAGCGGATGGTGGCGGCGGGGCCTGCCGTCACCTGCGCCGGCCGGGCGGGTCGCAGGCCGACGGCGTGGCACCGATGCGCATGCCGCCGGGCCATGGCATCGCACAGGGATGCGCTCGTGACGCCCTCGGGCGCGGGAGACGGGTGTGCGTGCATGCGTCCTCCAGGGGCATGTGGGAGGATGCGCCGCCTGCGACGGGAGGAGCCCCATGGACGCCGCGAACCACATCCTGCTGGTGTACGACTACGTCGAGGACATCCTCGAGCGGCGCGCACCTTACCGGGATGCACACCTGGCCAACCTGCGGCGCCTCAGGGACGAGGGACGCGTCATCATGGCCGGCGCGCTCGGCGACCCCGTGAGCGGCGCGGCCATCGTGTTCGCCCCGTGCCCCGTGGAGGAGGTCGGTGAGTACGTGCTGCGCGACCCCTACTACGAGGCCGGGCTGGTCACGGACTGGCGGGCGCTCCCGTGGAACGTGGTGGTGTAGCGGCGCCGAGCGCCTCGCCGTGGGCCTCGCGGTAGATGGGCCAGGCGTCCATGACGTCGGTCACGTATGCGCGGGTCTCGGGGAACGGGATGTCCCCGGGAATGCGCAGCTCGGTGCCCCGGGCGATCGCGGCCTCGCGCCAGCGGCGCATGTTCTCGGGGCCCGCGTTGTAGGCCGCGAGCGCGGCGGGCACGGATCCGCCGTGGCGGTCGATCAGGTAACGGAGGTACCACGTGCCGTAGCTGATGTTCACCTCCGGATCGCGGATGCCGATGGCCCGGCCCGGTGGCGGCGCGGGCTGCGACTCGATGAACCGGGCCGTGGAGGGCAGCACCTGCATCAGGCCCACCGCCCCCTTCGGTGACGTGGCCATGGGGTCGAACCCGCTCTCGCGCCACGTCACCGCCGCCACCAACGCCGGATCGAGGCCGTTACGCGCGGCGTCGCGGTTGATGGCCGCCTCGTGGTCGAGCGGGTACCAGATCCGTGCGTACCACCCGGGCATCGACTGGTGCACCGCAAGCCCCACCGCCACCAGCGCCCCGATGATCACCAGGATGCCGAGGACCCTCCTGCCCCGCCGTCGCCGGCGCCCGCCCCTAGCCCCGCCCACGCCGGTCCCCATCTGCGAAGCGTGCGAGGACCTGGCCGGCGAACGCGTCGAGCGCGTCCAGTTCGCCGTCGTTCACGAAGGCCATGTCGGCGGCCGCCACCTTGGCGGGCTCGTCCCACTGCAGGGACCGCCGCTCGTCGAATGACTGCCCGCGGGCCTCCACGCGCGCCCGCCGCACGTCCTCCGACGCCGTGACGACGATGACGGCGTCGAAGGCCCTCTGCAGCCCCACCTCGAACAGCAGGGGCACCTCGCACACCACGGCCACCGGCGGCGGGTCCGCCGCGGCGGCGTCGCGCATCCAGGCCTCGCGCCACTCGCCGATGCGCGGGTGCAGCAGGTCCTCGAGGAAGGCGATTCCCCCGTCGGCGGCAAAGGCCCGTGGTCCCAGCACCGTGCGGTCCACCTGGCCGTCCGGGCCACGCACATCCGGGCCGAAGCGCTCGACGACCGCCTTCACCACGTCGGGCTCGCGGTAGAGCGCATGAACGATGTCGTCCGACGACAGGACGGCTGCGCCGCGCCGGGCGAACGCCGCCAGGGCCGCGGACTTGCCCGCGCCGATCCCCCCGGTCAGGCCGAGGCGGACCGGCGCGCGCGACGCGGGCTCAGGCCTCGGGCTCGCCCTGGTCCCCCAGGTTGACGTCCGGCTCGTCGTACGCCGAGACGGGGGGCTCGTAGCCCTCCGGCGCCGGGGTGACGCGCTTCAGCGAGAGCGACAGGCGCCGCCGCTCGGGGTCGATCTCGATGATGCGCACCTCGAGCTGGTCGCCCTGGTTCACCACCTCGCGGGGATTCTCCACGTGGTGGTCGGCCAACTCGGAGATGTGCACCAGGCCCTCGACTCCCGCGTGGATCTCCACGAAGGCCCCGAAGGTGACCACCTTGGTCACCTTGCCCGGGACGATGTCGTTGATCTGGTACGTCTCGATGACGCTCTGCCAGGGGTCGGCCTGCGTCTGCTTGAGGCCCAGCGAGATGCGCTGGCGCTCGCGATCGATGTCGAGCACCTTGACGTTCACCTTCTCGCCGACGTTGAGCACCTCGGACGGGTGGTTCACGTGGCTCCAGGACAGCTCGGAGATGTGGATGAGGCCGTCGATGCCGTCGAGGTCCACGAAGGCGCCGAAGTCCACGATGTTGGAGATGGTGCCCTCCACCACCTTGCCGGGCTCCAGCTCGTCGAGGATGCGCTGGCGCACCTCGCGGCGCTCGTGCTCCAGCACGGCGCGGCGGCTGAGGACCACGTTGTTGCGGCTGCGGTTGAGCTCGATGACCTTGCACTCGAGCTTCTGGCCCATGAACTCATCGAGGTCCTGCACGCGACGTATGTCCACCAGCGACGCCGGGAGGAAGCCGCGCACGCCGAGGTCCAGGATGAGCCCGCCCTTGACGACCTCGATGACGGTGCCCTCCACGGTCTCGCCCGCGGTCGAGGCAGCCTCGATGCGCTTCCAGGCCTTCTCGAACCGCGCGCGCTTCTTCGACAGGATCAGCCGGCCGTCCTGGTCCTCCTTCTGCATGACCAGGGCGTCGATCATCTCGCCCAGCTGCACCTCATCGTCCACGTTGACCGACTTGCGGATGCTGAGCTCGTTGAGGGGGATGACCCCTTCGCTCTTGTACCCGATGTCGACGAGCACCTCGTCCTTGTCGATGCGGACGACCCGGCCCGTCACCACATCGCCCTCGCCGAACTCGGGGATGGTGATGTCGTAATTGGGGACCTGCTTGCCGTCCACCTCGATGTACTCCGGCCCGTCGAGGGTGAAGACCGGGGTCTCGAGGTCGATGATGATGACGTCGTCAGTCGTGCTCATGTCGCGTGGTTGTCCTTGCATCCGGGGCGCGCGCAGGGGCGCACCGCCGAAGTCGAATTTGCGGAAGCGGTGATACTAGGGGAACTCAGGGGCCCCGCAGCACCCGGCGGGCCCAGGTGATGCGCACCAGCAGCACCCCGCCGTCGCGTTCATCGGCGCACGCGATCTCGCGCAGCACCGCGAACGCGGCGTCGATCACCTCGGGCCGGGCCTCCGGATGCACCTCGAGCACACGATGGGGGTCGAGCCCGGGCTCCGGGGGCGGAGGGTCCCAGGTCACGCCTTGGCCTGAAGCCAGGTGGGCCCCACCCCCACGTCCACCGCGAGCGGTGGGTCGAGCGCATACGCCCCCTGCATTGCCTGCACCACGAGCCCGCGGGCCGCGTCGACCGCATCGGGCGGGCACTCCACCAGGAGCTCGTCGTGGATCTGCAGCACCAGCCGCGCGCCGGTGCCCGACGACGCCAGGGCGTCGTGCGCGCGGATCATCGCGATCTTGATGATGTCCGCCGCGGTGCCCTGGATCACCGTGTTCACCGCCAGGCGCTCCCCCAGTTGCCGTTGCTGCTGCGTGCGTGCCGTGAGCTCGGGGATGGCCCGCCTGCGCCCGAGCAGGGTCGTGACGTACCCGTCGGCCGTGGCCTGCGCGATGGTGGACGCCACGAACGCCTCCACGCGCGGGTACCGCGCCAGGTAGGCCTCGATGTACTCGCGTGCATCCGCGCGGGCGATGCCCAGTTGCTCCGACAGCCCGAAGTCGGAGATGCCGTAGATGATCCCGAAGTTCACGGCCTTGGCCCGGTCGCGCACCTCGCGGTCCATTCCCTCGAGCGGTACCCCGAATACCTCGGCCGCGGTGGCCGCGTGCACGTCCCGCCCCTCGGCGAAGGCATCGCGCAGCGCGGGCTCGCCGGAGCAGTGGGCGAGGATGCGCAACTCCACCTGCGAGTAGTCGCAGCTCATCAGCACATGGCCCTCGCCTGCCACGAACGCGTCGCGGATCTCGCGTCCGGCCTCGGTGCGCACAGGGATGTTCTGCAGGTTCGGGTTGGTGGACGACAACCGGCCGGTCTCGGCCACCGTCTGGTTGAAGGTCGTGTGCAGGCGGCCGTCGGCGGGATCCACCAGGGCGGGGAGCGGCGCCAGGTACGTGGAATCGAGCTTCACCAGCTCGCGGTACCGGATGACCAGCGGGACGATCTCGTGGGCGCCCTCGAGCGAGCGCAGCACGCGGCGATCGGTGGAATAGCCGGTCTTCCCCTTGCGGCCCGCCGGCAGGCCGAGGCGCTCGAAGAGCACCTCGGCGAGCTGCTTGGGCGAGTCGATGGTGAACGGACCGCCCGCCAACGCGTGGATGCGCTGCGTGAGCTCGTCGATCTCTGCGCGCATGGCCGCCCGCAGCGCCTCCAGCCGCGGCACGTCCACGGCCACGCCCACGTTCTCCATCGCCACCAGCACGCCCACGAGGGGCATCTCGATGTCGCGGAAGAGCGGCACGAGCCCCTCGTCGCGCATCAGGGCCTCCTGCACCGGCCGCAGGCCCCGCACGGCGCCTGCCTCCGCGGCTGCCGCGCATGCCTGCGCGTCCCCGTCGGCCGCGCGCACCCCCACCCCGGCCTCAGACGCCAGCTCCTCGAGCACGTACGTGCGGCGGCGGGGCTCCAGCAGGTACGCGGCGATCATGGTGTCATGCTCGGGCAACGGGGCATCCAGCCGTCCGCGACGCAGGATGGCCTTGGCGTCGTGCGCCGACCACGGCCCGGCGGCGAGCACCGGGGCGATGGCCGGGTCGGCCCCCTCCCCCAGCGCGATCACCCGCGCCGGCCCGTCCGAGGCAACCACCGCGAGGGCGTCGCCCGACAGGCCCACGCTGGCGCCGTCCCCGCCGGCACGCCACATGGCCACCTGCTCGGGCGCGGCCTCCTCCACAGCGATGACCGGTCCCCCGGTGGGCGCGTCGGCGGCGGGCGCGTCGCCCCCGGCCATCTCGGCCACCCGCCGGGCCAGCGTGCGGAACTCGAACTCCTGGAACGCGGCCTGCAACGCTGCCAAGCGCTCGGGGTCGCGCGTGACCAAGGGCACATCGAGGGGATCGACGTCCACCGGGACCTCGACGTCGATCACCGACAGGTCGCGGCACATGCGCGCCATGTCGGCGAACTCCGTGAGGTTCTGGCGCCTCTTGGGGGTCTGCTCGTCGGCGTGGGCCAGGATCTCGTCGAGCGACCCGTAGGCCTCCATCAGTTGCCGCGCGGTCTTCTCGCCGATGCCGGGGACCCCGGGCAGGTTGTCGCTGGAGTCACCGATCATGCCGCGCAGGTCGGGCATCTTGTGCGGGGGCACCCCGTAGCGCTCCTCCACCGTGGCGGGGTCGTAGCGCGTGGTGTCGGTGACGCCCCTCCCCGTGGCCAGCACGCTCACGTTGGAGTCGACCAGCTGCAGGGCATCGCGGTCGCCGGTGAGGATCGTGACCCGGGCGCCCGCCAGCGAGGCGCGTCGCGCGAGCGTGCCGATGACGTCGTCTGCCTCGTAGCCGGGCACCTCCACGTTCACCGCGCCGAACGCCTCCATGAGCGGGCGGAAGTGCGGTGACTGCACCCGGAACCCCTCTGGCGTCTCGGCCCGGCCGGCCTTGTACTCCGGATACACCTCGTCGCGGAACGTGGGGCCCGGTGGATCCCACGCCACGATCACGCGCGATGGCTGCTCCTCCTCGATGACCTTGATGGTCATGGCGGCGAGTCCGTAGAGGGCGTTGGTGGGCATGCCGTCGGCCCGGGCGATGCTCTCGGGCAGCGCGAAGAACGCCCGGAAGGCCAGGCTGTAGCCGTCGATCAGGAGGATCTCGCCCGCCGGGTTGATGGCCTCCTCGCTCACGACGGCGAGTCTATCCGGCAGGTGTCGCGTACCCCACGGGGAATCCCCCCGCGGCGGGTATCCTTCCCGCCTTCGTCGACGTGGAGGACCTCGTGGGAGTCACCCCCAGTGCCCAGTTCAGCATCACCCTGCGCATCGAGCTCGCGGCCGGGAGACCGGGCCTCGCGGCCGAGGTGGCAGCGGCCATCAGCGACCAGGGCGCGTCCATCTCCTCGATGGAGGTGCTCGAGGCCGACCACCGCCGGGTGGTGCGCGAGATCGTCGTGGATGCCACGAGCGTCGAGAACGAGGACGAGGTGATCGCGGCGGTGTCCGCGCTGGACGGGGTCACCGTCATCTCCTCCGAGGACCGCACGTTCCGGCTGCACAAGGGCGGGAAGATCGAGATGGTCCCCCGGGCGCCGCTCGCCACGCGCGACGACCTGGCCGTTGCGTACATGCCGGGGGTGGCCGCGGTGGCCCGGCGCATCGCCGAGGACCCCGACGCCGCGTTCGACTACACCCTCAAGCGCAACATGGTGGCCGTCATCACCAACGGCACCGCCGTCCTCGGGCTGGGCGACATCGGCGCTGCCGCCGGCATGCCCGTGATGGAGGGCAAGTCACTGCTGTTCAAGGAGTTCGCCGACGTCGACTCGTACGCGGTGTGCGTGGACACCCACGACGCCACGGAGCTCATCGCCGTGTGCGAGGCCATCGCGCCGGCGTTCGGGGGCATCAACCTCGAGGACATCGCGGCCCCCGTGTGCTTCGAGGTGGAGGACACCCTGAAGGAGCGCCTGGACATCCCCGTGTTCCACGACGACCAGCACGGCACGGCCGTTGTGCTGCTCGCCGCCCTCATCAACGCGTGCAAGATCACCGGGCAGAGGATGGAGGACCTGAAGGTCGTGGTGAACGGCATCGGGGCGTCGGGCGTGGCCTGCTCCAAGATCCTCATGAACGCCGGCGTCACCAACATCATCGGATGCGACACCCGCGGGGCCATCTACAACGGGCGCACCGAGAACATGAACTTCATGAAGGACTGGTACGCCGAGAACACCAACCCCGAGGGCATCCAGGGCGACCTGACCGAGGCCATCAAGGGCGCGGACATGTTCGTGGGCCTGTCGGGCCCGGGCACCTTCTCGGTGGACCAGCTCAGGAGCATGGCGAAGGATCCGCTGGTGTTCGCCATGGCCAACCCCACCCCCGAGATCATGCCCGAGGTCGCGGCCCCGTACGTGGGCGTGATGGCCACGGGCCGGTCGGACTACCCGAACCAGATCAACAACGTGCTCGCGTTCCCGGGCATCTTCCGCGGCGCGCTCGACGTGCGCGCCCGGCAGATCAGCGAGGGCATGAAGGTCGCGGCCGCGCAGGCCATCGCGGACGTCATCACCGACGACGAGCTGCACGAGGACTACATCGTCCCGAGCGTGTTCAACCCGGAGGTCGCCCCGGCCGTGGCGGCCGCCACGCGCCGCGTGGCCGTGGAGGAGGGCCTGGCCCGCATCACGCCCGAGGACTGACGCCCCGGGGACGTGGCGGAACGGTAGACGCGGCGGACTCAAACTCCGCTCCGGGCAACCGGGTGTGGGTTCGACTCCCACCGTCCCCATCGTGGCGGCCGGTAGTGTCGGGCGGGTGAAGGCGGTCATCGCAACCCGGCCGGGCGGTCCCGAGGTCCTCGCCCTCGCGGATCTGCCCGACCCGGTTCCCGGGCCCGGCGACGTGCTGGTGCAGGTGCGCGGCTCGGCGGTGAACCGGGCCGACCTGCTGCAGCGCCGGGGCCTGTACGACCCGCCCCCCGGGACCACCCCCGTGCTCGGGCTCGAGCTCGTGGGCGAGGTCGTCGATGCCACGCATGCGCCGGAGGGCCCCTGGCGGGAGGGCGACCGCGTCATGTGCCTCGTGGCCGGGGGCGGCAACGCCGAGCTCGCGGCGGTGCCGGCGGCCAACTGCATCCCCGTCCCGGAGGGATTGGCGTGGGACATGGCCGCGGCCATCCCCGAGGTCTTCATCACGGCGTTCCAGGGCCTCGTGCGACTGGGCCGCCTGCAGGCGGGCGAGATCGCCCTGGTGCACGCGATCGCCAGTGGCGTGGGCACCGCGGCCGCGCAGGTGTGCCGGGCCGTGGGGGCCCGCTGCATCGGGACCTCGCGGGCAGCAGGGCGGGCCGACGCGGGTGCGCCGTGGGGCGCCGAGCCCCTCGTGGTGACCTCCGACGGCTTCGCCGACGACGTCCGGATGATGACGGGTGGCCATGGCGCCGACGTGATCCTCGACCTGGTCGGGGCCCGCTACCTGCCCGCCAACGTGGCGTGCCTGGCCCGCGGAGGTCGCCTGGTGCTCACGGGACTGGTCGGGGGTCGGGTTGGCGAACTGGACATGGGCGCGATGATCGCCGCGCAGGCCACGGTGAGCGCGTCGAGCCTGCGTGGGCGCGACGTGGACGACAAGGGGCGGATCATGCAGGAGTTCGCGCAGTGGGCCGCGCCGCTGTTCGCACGTGGCGAACTGGAACCGGTGATCGACTGCGTGCTTCCCCTCGCCGAGGTCGCGGCTGCCCACGCGCGTGTGGAGGCCGACGCCGCCGTGGGCAAGGTGGTGCTGGCGGTCCCCTAGCCGGGGGCGTCGGCGCGGAAGCCCACCCCGCGCACCGTGACCACGCGGATGGGGCCTCCGGCCCGGGCAAGCTTGGATCGCAGGTTGCTCACGTGAACATCGAGGGCATGATCATCGCCGTTCCACCGCGCTCCCCAGAGCCGACGGCACAGGTGCGCCCGCTCCACCACCGCGCGCGGCACCTCCACGAGCGCCCACAGCACCTCGAACTCGCTCCGCGTGAGGGGAATCGGCCCACGGGGACCCTCCGCGGTGCGTGCCGCCGGGTCGAGCACCAGGTCGCCGGCGCGCGCGGGCTGCCCGGGTGGCTCGGCCGGACGGGCGCGCCGCAGAAGCGCGCGGCAGCGCGCGGCCACCTCGCGATCACTGGTTGCGCCCGTGACCACGTCATCCGCCCCCGCGGAGAGCGCCAGGATGCAGTGCAGTTCGTCCACCACCCCCTGCATCACGAGCACGTACGGGTCCCCTGCACCGCGCAGGGCCCGCACGGCCGCCACGGCATCCGCGGCCAGCCCATCGTCGATGACCACCACGTCGGCTCGCGTGCCGCCCGTCCGCCCCACGGCCCCGGCCAGATCGGTGGCGCGCCCCACCAGGAATCCCTCCGCGACCAGAGCACGGGCCACCGCGGCGGCCCGTGCGGCGTCGCCGAGCGCGACCGTGGCCCGCGGGGCATCGTGGTCGGGCGCGTCCATGGCGAAATCGTAACCCTGGACCCCTGACAGGCCCGTCACGGGGTTCGTTCGCGCGTGTTACCGTGTTGCCGGGCCGCAAATCCGAGGAGACTCATGAAGACCGTCATCAAGCTGCTCGCCCTCGTGGGCATCGCTGCCATCGTGTACTGGTTCGTCCGCGACCGCCTTGGCGGGGAGCCCGACGAGTTCACGTTCACCGAGGTCACCCCTGACGGGGCCGACGCCATCGGCGAGGCAGTGGGCGACGCGGCCGACGCCGCCGCGGACGCCGCCTAGAACGCCCCGGGGCCGCCGGTGGGCATCCACCAGGCCGGCACCCCGGACCCCGCCGCGGGCCTCGATCCCGCCGTCGCGCAAGCCGCGCGCGGGATCGGGGCCGCCGTGGCGGTGACGCTGGCGGGCCTTGCCCCCGCGCTGCGGCCCGCGACCGATGCAGGTAGCGAGCCCGACTTGGTGATCGACCATCTGGACCTCGAGCCCGAGGACCCGCTCGACCCGGTCACCCTGGTCGCCTGCCTGCACGCGCACGATGCATACGTGGCATCGCGGGGCCGGCCGGCGGGCGCGAGCCCGGGCGCACTCGCGCTGGCGCGCATCCTCGCATGGGCCGCCCGGGCCGAGGCGCTCGGCCGCGCGCCGCGCATCGCATGGATCGGGCCGAAGGCGCGGATGCCCGGCGACATGGCGGGACATCCGATCACCGCCACCGCCCGCCTGTCAGGGCCCGACGGAGCCGTGCGCGCCGTCGCGGTGGCGCTGGTGTCCTAGGCGCTCCCGCGCAGCGCGGCTTCGACGCGCTTCACCATCGACTGCAGCCGCAGGAAGCCCGCCTCGTCGCCCGCGGACCGCGCGGCGGCCATCTTGCGCTCGAGGGCGCGCTTCTCCACGCGGAGGTAGGCATCCTTGAGTTCCTCCTCGGTGCCGCCGTCCGCCGCCTCGGCGCGAAGGGACGCCTCGAGGGCGCGGAGGTCCTCGGGCCACCCCTCGGCTCCCTGCAGCACCAAGCCGCGGGCCTGCCGGTGCGCGGGCGAGGCCAGGTGATCCTCGCGCATGCCCTCGAGCATGGGGCGCCCGGCCGTGGGCATGGCGATGACCAGCGCGAGCAGGCGGCGCTCCCGGGCCTCGTCGAGCGACGGGGCCTCCTCCTGCGCCGGGGCCGCCCCGGGTGCCGGGGCCGCCCGGCGCCGCGCGGCCGCGCCGCCCTGTGCCCGGCGCATGAACCGGTCGAACAGCACCGGGGAGATCCCGAGCGCCGTCACGCGCCGGATGGCCTCATCCTTGTCCGGACTCTCCGGGAAGGCCTCGAGCAGGTCACCCAGGTCGGAGAGCGCCCGGTCCTGCTCGGCCGGGGCATCGCCTGCGCGGGCGATCCTCCGATCGACCAGCCACGGCAGAAGGGGGTCCGCGCTTGACACCGCTGCGGCCAGCACCTCGCGACCGGCCGCCTGCCCGGCGAGCTCGCCGGGGTCGGTACCCGGGGGGAGTCCCACCACAGCCAGCCGCACCGGTACCTCGCGTGCCGCCTCGATCGTGCGCCGGGCCGCCTCCTCCCCCGCGCGGTCGGCGTCGAAGCACAGGCGCACCTCGGGGGCGACGCGGGCAAGCAGCCTGAGCTGCGCCGTGGTGAGCGCCGTGCCCATGCAGGCAACCGAACCCGGGACCCCCGCGAGGTGCAGGCCCATGACATCGGTGTAGCCCTCGCTGACCACCGTGAACCCCGCCTTTGCGGCCGGCTGGCGGGCGAGGTCGAGGCCGAAGAGGAGTTCGCGCTTGCGGAAGCGGTCGCCTTCGGGGGAATTGACGTACTTGGCGCGCTCGTTGGGGTCGAGCGTGCGGGCCCCGAACCCCTGCACCCGGCCGCGGGCATCGGTGATGGGGAACGTGATGCGCCCCTGGAAGA
>Ga0180431_10003285_pt1 | contig 20956 bp, 17 predicted proteins | sample SS_ome_11_FD_132459 | JGI IMG/M metagenome (GOLD analysis project Ga0180431, IMG submission 132459) | Hypersaline lake sediment archaeal communities from the Salton Sea, California, USA - SS_1_MS_1 metaG | ecosystem: Environmental > Aquatic > Non-marine Saline and Alkaline > Hypersaline >...
ATGATCGGCGTAATACGATTCTCCGGATCATGCAAGACCACCGCATGTTGATACGGTTGGTGAAACAAGTCATGGGTCGATTCCGTCAGGCCAACGAAATCCGACCATGGCATGAGATAGAACTCGTAGTCAACGACAGGCCGTTCTCCTTCCGGCGTTCCTTCCTTGAAAACGAAGACTTGCCGCTCCTCATCGGGTGTGCGCTTGTAGACATCGTCTTCGACAACGACTTCGATGTCGTAATCGGAGAGTTCGTCGAGATACGGGCGGGTGATCGATCCAAGCAGATAGATCCCAATGACGCCTTCTTTCCCGACATACGGTTCGATCAGTTCGCGGGCTCGTTCCATATCAGTCCTCCTAGAAGATGCCTCAAGAAAGAAACCCGCGAAAGATCTCGCGGGCTGGTGGGTGGTACAGGGCTCGAACCTGTGACCTCATGCACGTCAAGCATGCGCTCTCCCAGCTGAGCTAACCACCCAGTCTCGTTCCTGAGGCGGCGACCGGATTCGAACCGGTGAATCAGGGATTTGCAGTCCCTTGCCTTTCCGCTTGGCTACGCCGCCGGCAGGTCAACGATTATACGAAGTGGGCAAACCGGGATCAATTCATCGTTCTCATCGATGAATCCGCTAGAGATTCTCTCTACTCAGCGGATTCCTCAGCCACTTCGGAGTCTTCGTCCTTGGTATGACCTGCCCCGCGATCGCGCACCTCGTCGATCGTGCCGACCATGTAAAACGCCTGCTCGGGGATCTCGTCGAGCTGCCCATCGACGATCATCGCGAACCCCTTGACGGTGTCCGCAAGCTTAACGTACGCACCGGGACGGTTGGTGAAGTGTTCAGCAACGTGTTTTGGTTCCTGCTATTCTCTCGCTCAAATTTATTGTTCCCCCTCATTCCGTGTTCGAAAGAGAGTAGAAAGGTACAGTTTGTCTAACTTGACAAATATCCATCATGTCCTGTAGTGTGTGGCTGGTGCTGGGGGAATGCTCTCCAGCGCCCTTTTTCGTTCGTACTGCGCTAAGGAGGTTCATGATCAGGCGAGGGTGTTCGCTAATTGCCTTTTGGCTATGTGTGCTCACCGTCTCTTTTCTCTCTCACGCCAAGACCTCATTGTCAGGAACCTGGGAGGTATCCATCAACGTCGATCCTGCAGCTTTCCCTCCGACGATCCATTCGACAGTCGACCTGACATATGAGATCGGAGATTGGTCGCTCATGAGCTCAGCAGGATGGGCCTCGACCGGACTGACAAAGCTTGACTTCAAGTCAACCGGCTCTCTGGGTGACTTCTCCCTCTCTTCGTCCCTCTCGTTCGATCCTGGTGCAGTTCGCTTCAAGCGCTGGAAAGTCTCAGCCGATTGGGACGCCAAAGGTCTGTCTCTCTCCTCGTCGTTCCAGATCACGCCGAACTACGTAGCGCTGGATATCTCAGCCGACGGGGAGTCAGGAGACCTCTCACTTGGGATCGATGTCGAACTGCGTACCCGGGGAGGATGCGAATTGCTGTTGCAGGGGATCGATCTGTCGATCGATCTTCCGTTTTGCTGCGCCAGCGTTTCGTCCGAGGTCTCCTTCTCCAAGGATGGATTCAGGGAGCTTGGCTTCTCTGTCTCCGACATCGAGATCGAACACCTACCCTGGATGTCGATCGATGCCGATCTCACATTCAAGACAGATGCCAAGGAACTCGATCTCTCTTCGTCGTTTGACTTCGGAATGCTCCCCTGCATTGACTTCTACATCGAAGTGCAGACAGCGAGCACACTACAGATCTCGAGCATCTCGATTTACGGGATCGGAATCCGCTGCAACATCGGCGATATCTCGTTCGAGGCGCTCTCCTATCTCGACGGCACGCACAAACTGAAGGGCAAGTACTGGGAGATGGTCGCGCTGTCGTTCGACGACGAGGCCGACTGCTGCGGCCCCTTCTCCGGTAGCGTCGCCGTTTACTTCCTTCAGGGCGGTGCGATGCTCTTCGATGTGGCGTACTTCGAAGGATCGTTCTCCGTAGTGATCAATCAGTCTCTGACCTTTGACATGGCGTTGGCGTGGGACATCGAGGCCGGAAGCCTCGGCAAGCTCACGTTGCGCATGGAGGTGACGTGGTGAGCATATCTGCTCTGCATTTCGAACACTCTCCGAGGTCAATCCCCTCTGCTCGGGGTGCTCTCTAACTAGAAGGAGGTACATCGTGTCTGATCTTGCCAGGATCTCTGCGGCCGTCAGCTTGACCCTGTTCACCCTGGGAGCCGTATTTGCGTCCGCGGTTGGCGACGTGGAGGAGCTGCACGAAAGCATTGTCTTTGAGACCACATCGTGCATGTGGGATCAAAGCCTGGACAACAGTCCAAGACGCCAGTTCTCATTCAGCCTGCTGCCGCAGGTCGACCTCTCTGACTTCGCAAGTAACGCCGAAATCGAATCTCACGGCGCTCCCTACCCGAGCTGGATGCTCGAGATACTCACATTCAACGGGTACCCATCGGTCGTCAAGCTCGGGGCCAACTGGTCCTCGACCATCGACGGCTTCATCAAGCTGAACGGGAGAGCCGATGCCGGGGGCAATGTGCACGTCGTCTATCCGGTTGACGTGACCTTGACCCATCCGGAACCTGAGAGCTTCTCCCGCGGGGACGCCGTTGCGTTGAAGGCGCTCGTGGTCCCGAGGGACGGGGCATTGATGGAGACAGCGTCGTTATCGTCCGGCCTGGGCCTCACGGCTGACGGCGCGTTCGGCTATCATCTTTCCGGGGCCGTGAGTTTCGGGATCAACGAACACCCATTGATCGGCAATCATAAACCCTTGGAATCATTCAGCAACCTCGCGCTCTTCCCCAATGAACTCATATGGAACTACAACCCGAAAGAAGAGCGCTGGGAGCAGCTCTCTCGTACCCTGGCCAACTTTGCGCCGCTTGGCGTGTACGGCTATGTCGGCTATCCCACCGTTCGATGGAGAACGGACAGGAAGAGCTCCGACGGATCTCTCCACGCGGATGCGGCGGAGACGTTCGCCTATGTCGAACTGGACGCACTCTCGTTCATCGACACCGAGATCCCACTCAGCTTCACCACCGACGAAGTCGAAGGGTGTCAGCTTGATTACTCCATTGTTGGGGCGACAGCCACGATGGAAACGAAAGCAAGCCAGCAAGTCACCTTTCAACCGCGACCCTTGGTACGCTACGAGTTCAGCGAACCACTTCTGGTTGACGGTGAGGTGTGCGATCACGTGACGATCTCCGCTGAGCCTTTGGCGTTGGCCGGCTATATCTCTCCCGAGATCATCGTTCCCTCCAACGTTGGAGGGCCAGTGACGATCACGCCGATCGTTATCCTGGACAACGAATTTCACAACAGCTACGGCGTGCAATCGACCCACGCACTCGATGCAGAAGCACTCAAGTACATCCTCAAGACCCGCAAGCTGGACGTCATCCAGCGGTGGACGTATTTGAGGAAGTGGTTCCGGGATTTCGAGTGGAAGAGTTACTGGGATCAGTGCTTCCGTTGGTGCTGGTGCTGCGATCTTAAGGGGTGGACTCCTTTCGGCAGCTACACGATCTGCAGTGACTGCGTTTTGTGTTGGGATTGGGAGAGCTGCTTGCGCTGGAAGAAGAAGTGGTTCACTAGGCACCTCGGAGCGTGGTTCGCTCCATGGCACGTCAAGGATATGGAGATCGAGCTGGGGCCAGTCATCACGGGAGGCTATGCGCCGACGCCGGCTCCCGAGGATAGCCGAACCGAATCCTTTAGACTGACGGGGTTCGAAGAGATGCGACTTGATCCCTTCCTCCTCGCTCCGGCACCGTGGTCCGGCGGACTCACGTTCTTATGCAGCCACGTCGTTGATGATCCGATGAATGAGGTGCCGATCGAGTACTCGATCTTCGGGCCTCCGACGGGCTGCGAGGCCCTCGAATTGGAGTGGACTGACTCCAGCGATTGGACGCCGAAGGGGATTCCAACGGTTGATGGGGACTACTCCGAGGGGACACACACCCCAGACGATGGCTCATGGTGGTTCCACGCGGCGGCACTTGACACCGAAGGAAACGTCGGCGAGCTGTTCCAATACGGGCCGATCGTCATCGACCGGACTCCGCCGGACATCTCACTAGAGAGCGATGCGGAGTGGCGTGTGCAACCAGTCGAATTCCGCGTAGTTTCGAACGAGCCCCTGAGCGGTGTGACCGAGGCGCTGGTCTCCGTGACGGGTGGCGAGATCGTCAGCTTTGAGCTGTCGCCGGAAGCGACCGGAATCCTCGTTCGCGTGCGCCCAGACGGCACGGGCGAGATCACGCTCAATGCAGCGACAATGCCAGACTGCGCGGGCAACCACTCCGAGGAAACTGATCTCACCGTCTCGTTCGTCGACGTCATTCCCCCGGAGCTTCCATCGCTGTGGTCCCCGTCGCATCCGGTTGATGTCTGGTCTCGCGTTCAGGAAGTGGCCATCGAGGCGACCGCCACGGACGATGTGTCCGGGGTGGCAGGCTACGAGATCGCCTGGACTCAGGAAGCTGAGTGGGTCCCGTCTCAGGCCGTGACGGATGCTGTCAGTCTCTGGTCGAGGGGCATCTTCCCGGCACCGGAGGATGGCTCCTGGTACTTCCACTTGGCCGTCGTGGACGGCGCCGGAAACTGGAGCGGAGGAAGCACAATCGGTCCATTCCTGATCGACACGATGCCTCCCGAGGCAAGTGTCACGAGCCCTCACGAGAAGTGGACGGATGTTCCCATCGAATTCAACATCGCCTATAGCGAGACGGCACCCGATCTGGACAGAAGGTACGTCGACGTCGACGGCGGAAGCGTCGTCGTCGTGCGGCGAACTTCGGCCGGCTCGTTCCGAGTTTTGATCAACCCGTTCGAGTCCGGTGACGTGACGCTTCACGACTCAGGTTGTGTGTTCGATCGAGCCGGCAACCCCAGTCCTCATGCATCTGCAACGGTCAAGTTCATGGACGTCGTGCTTCCGACGCCACCTGTTCTGTCTTCTCCTACGCACGAGATCGGTGTTCTCTCCAACGTGCCGGATGTTGTCATCGAGGCTCACGGGGCGGCAGACGACCTGTCTGGGATTGCCGGCTACGAGGTTGCGTGGCTGCAAGACGCTTGGCTTCCGACACACACGGAATCTGCGGGGCCGCTGTGGGCTGGCGGGACGTACCTCAGCCAACTGGGCGAAGACGGAAACTGGTTCCTCCACGTCATGTCCGTGGACAGATCGGGGAATTGGAGCGAACCTCTGAGCTACGGTCCGTTCGTCATCGACACGAGGCCGCCAACAGCCAGGATCACTGCCGATCCGGAGGAGCGCACGACCGTCGACGAGCCAGTGCAGTTCCGCATCGCCTTCTCCGAACCTGTAACAGACTTCTCCCCTGAGGATCTTGAGCTTCACCACGCAAGCGTAGCCAATTGGGACGAGGAGAGCTGGACCGACTACTCGTTTGTCGCAACTCCTGACTCCTCGGCATCGATCGTTCTGCGCGTTCCTAGCGCAGCCGCTGAGGATGAAGCCGGGAACCCGAATGATCCCTCGGATTGGATCGAGGTCCCATGCTCTGCAGCGCCGAGGATCTCTGAGATCTATCTCTCCACGTCAAACGCGTCAGGTAAGTTTGTCACGCCGGGAGATAGCGTGACAGTCGCTTTCCGAATCCAAGCTTCCGGCAATCTCGACCACGTAGACGTGGTCATCGGTGGCTGCCGAGCAGCTGTCGTACCAGCGCCAGCTCAGGATGGCGACCAGATCCTGAGCCTCCGCGCAGCTTGTGTATCAATGTCGGAAGAGACAGCAGAGGGGATCTTGGGATTCCAGATCGAGGCTCTCGGCAGCGGAGGAATGGCTGAGACCGTCGAGCACACCACGGACGGGCATACGCTGATCTTCGATAGGACGCGCCCGCAGCCAATCGTTACCAGTGAGTCTGCGTCGCACCGCAATGAGGACGTGACGTTCGTCATTGGCTTCGGTGAGCCCGTCTCCGATTTGGAGTCGTCGTCTCTTCAGGTCCTGGAGGGCAGTGTCTCTGGTGTTGCCAGGCGTAGTGAGGAGGCGTTTGAAGTAACGGTAACTCCCGAAACAGATCAGGATGTTTTGCTTCGGGTCGTCGCTGGCGCGGTCCTTGACCGAGCGGGACTCGAAAGCACGATTTCCGAGACGCTTACGGTACCACGCGCACCGGAGCTTGATGCGGTGTCGATCTCGACATCCAATGCTTCCAGCGAGTACTGCACGGTTGGTGACACGGTCACGCTCACCCTCGAAGCAAGCAGAGCGTTGTCCAGACTTCCGGAGGTTGAGATTGGCGGCCGCGATGCTGATGTGACCTACGAGGGGTCGGCGGCGTACGTTGCGACTTGCGTAGTGGGCACATCGACCGACGAGGGCGAGATCGAGTTCGAAGTTGTCTTCAAGGACGAGGCGGGCGCTGACGGGATCGCTGACGAGACGACCGACGGATCCTATGTGATCTTCGACAGCAAGACGCCCGTGATCGAGGATTGCCCTGAGGACATAGAGACAACGGGTCACGTCGTGTATTGGGATGAGCCGACCTTCTGGGACAACGGATCAGGGATCGCTTCCATCAACCAAACGCACCATCCCGGGGACGCTTTCCCCTCAGGGATAACCACTGTAACGTACACGGCTGCGGACAACGCCGGCAGTGTCTCGACCTGTTCCTTCGACGTGAACGTATGTGGGGACGCGCCGACGGTCGTGCTTTCCCTCGCGCCTTGGGAGACCGATCCGACGAGTGATTGGGAGATCGATTTCATCGCCGTGTTCTCCGAGGATGTCTGGCCCTCAGGCACCGCATTCGATGTAGACGTTGACGGGACTACAGGGGCAGATCATGTAGATGTCATATACACAATCCAAATGACGGAGTGGAAGATCACAGTATCCGGAATGACGCAGTCAGGTCTACTGGAAGTCACAGTCCCCGCGGGGACCGTGGAGGATGCCGACGGCAATCCAAACGAGGAGTCGAACACCGTCGGGGTCCAGTACGAACACGTTCCGTAGCGCATGCCAAGATCGTAGGGACAGCAGCGGAGTGCCGAATCGCTGGAATCGGCGCTCCGCTGCCTGGAATCTCGACGTTTCGTTCGTCTATTCGCCTTCCGACCCTCCACGATTCTCAATCACTTCGTCGATCGTGCCGACCATGTAGAACGCCTGCTCGGGGATCTCGTCGAGCTGCCCATCGACGATCATCGCGAACCCCTTGACGGTGTCCGCAAGCTTAACGTACGCACCGGGACGGTTGGTGAAGTGTTCAGCAACGTGGAACGCCTGCGACATGAACCGCTCCACTTTGCGGGCGCGGCGGACGACAAGCTGATCCTCTTCAGACAGTTCGTCCATTCCCATGATCGCGATGATGTCTTTGAGGTCCTCGTAGCGCTGCAGCACGCTCAGTGTCTTGCGTGCGACGCGGTAGTGTTCGCGGGAGATGACATTCGGATCGAGCATCGTCGAATTCGATTGGAGCGGATCAACCGCGGGATAGATCCCCTTCTCCACGATCTCTCGCGAGAGCGTGACCGCGGCATCGAGATGGCTGAACACCGTCGCCGGCGCCGGATCGGTCAGGTCGTCGGCCGGAACATAGACGGCCTGCACGGATGTGATCGAGCCCTTTTTCGTCGAGGTGATCCTCTCTTGCAGCTCCCCCATCTCCGTCGCCAGCGTCGGCTGGTACCCGACTTCGGACGGCATACGCCCGAGCAGTGCCGACACTTCGCTTCCCGCCTGCGCGAAACGAAAAATGTTGTCGACGAACAGCAGCACATCCTTCCCCTCTTCGTCGCGGAAGTACTCGGCCACCGTCACGCCGGTCAGGCCGACACGGAACCGTGCCCCGGGAGGTTCGTTCATCTGTCCGTACACAAGCGCTGTGTTCTCAAGAACTCCGGCTTCCTTCATCTCGAGGTAGAGGTCGTTCCCCTCGCGGGTCCGCTCGCCGACTCCGGCGAACACTGAGTAGCCGGAGTGCTCATAGGCGATCGAGCGGATCAGCTCCATGATCAGAACCGTCTTGCCGACCCCCGCGCCGCCGAACAGCCCGATCTTCCCCCCTTTTGGGAAGGGGCAGACGAGGTCGATAACCTTGATCCCCGTCTCGAAGACCTCCGTCTCCACCTCTTGATCCAACAGCTTCGGCGCCTTGCGATGAATCGAATACCTCTCCTTGGTTTCGGGCGCGGGCATCTCGTCAATCGGCTCTCCCACAATGTTAATCAACCGCCCGAGTGTCTCCGGCCCAACCGGAACCGTGATCGGTCCTCCCGTATTGAGGACAGCCGCACCACGGGCGATGCCGTCGGTCGAATCCATCGCGATGGCCCGAACCGTGTCGTCGCCGAGATGCTGTGCCACCTCAAGGATCAGGTCCTTCTCGTCGCCTCGCTCGATTCGTAGGGCATCATTCACCCGAGGCAGTGTTCCCTTCTCGAACCGGGCGTCGATGACCGGTCCTTTGATTTCCGTGACCCTTCCGGTTGTTTGCTGCTCCGTCATCGCCGTCCTCCCGTCGCCTCGATTCACGTCGTGCGCAGCGCCTCGGCGCCGCCAATGATGTCTGCGATTTCTCTTGTGATCGCCTGTTGTCTCGCCTTGTTGTACGCTCGCGTCAGGCTCTTGAGTAGATCCTCGGCATTGTCCGTCGCGCTCTTCATCGCCTGTCGACGGATCGCATCCTCGCTCGTCTTCGTGTCCAGCAATGCTGCATACATCCGCCCCCGGAGATACGCGCGCAGACTGATGTCGAGCATCTCGTCGATACTCGGCTCGACGAGCATGTCGTTCGCCGTCGGTGTCGCGGACACAGGAAGGAACTCCTCGACCACCAACCTTTGCTTGAGATCCGAGATGAACTGCATGTACACGAGGACGATCCGCCCAACCTCGCCCCGGAGATACAGGTCGATGGCTGCATCCGCCATGCGTGCCGCCGCCTCGCGGCTCGGCGGATCGTACGTTTGCGTAAAACTGAGGAGCGGCTCAATGCGGCGCCGTGCGAAGTGAACGCGCGCCTTCTCTCCGCCGATTAGCAATCGCCCGTGTTCTCCATGCTCCTGCACGAGCTCCTCTCCGCGACGGTTGATGTCTCCCTTGTAGCGGCCGCAGAGTCCTCGATCGGAGTTCAACACGAAGATCCCGACCTCATCGTTCGCTGGCGATTCGAGTAACGGATGCATCTCCGATTCCGGCGATCGTCGTCCAAGAAGCTCGGAGATGAACGTCTCCAGCTCGGCAAGATACGGGCGCAGCTCGGCAAGGCGCCGCTTCATTCGCGTCACCTTGGTCATCGCGATGGCGTTCATCGCCTTGGTGATCTGGCCGATGTTCTCGATGTTCCCGATGCGCCCTTTGATTGCTCTGACGTGCTGGCTCATATCTCCGACTCCTCACCTTCTGGAGAACGCCCTCTCTTGTTCGCTCTTCGGCTCGCCTCGCCGTTCCACCGGAGAAGACCGTGCCCGCGGGCTTCTCCGACGTGCCCGGAGGACACGCTGCTGGCTCACATGCACTCTCCTAGTCTTCCTTCAGTTTGTCTCGACATCCAACCGGAGAAGACCGTGCCAACGGGCTTCTCCGCCGCGCCCAAAAGACACGCTGCTGGCTCACATGTACTCTCGTATCCGTCCTTCAATCTGTCTCGCCATCCAACCGGAGAAGACCGTGCCAACGGGCTTCTCCGCCGCGCCCAAAGGGCGCGAAGATTACACAAACCTCTCCTTGAACGCTGTCACCGCTGTCTCCAGTTTCTCGCGCAGGTCATCGGTGAGCTTCTTCTCTGTTCGGAGCTCTTCGAGGATGTCTGCATGCCCATCGCGCACGAAATCAAGCCACGCCTCTTCGAACCGCTGTACATCACCGACATCGATCTCCGCGAGGTGATTCTCGACAGCTGCGTAGATTGCCACGATCTGCTCTTCGACCGGCATTGGCTGATACTGGTTCTGCTTCAGTGTCTCCATCAGCCGATCTCCGCGTGCAAGCTGCGCCTTCGATTCCTCATCAAGATCGGCTGAGAACTCGGCAAACGCCTCCAGTTCGCGGTACTGAGAGAGTTCCAGCCTTAGCGGGCCGGCGATTTGGGACATCGCCTTGATCTGTGCTGCACCGCCAACGCGAGACACCGAGAATCCAACATTGACCGCGGGGCGGAAGCCCTGGTTGAACAGATCGGTCTCCAAGTAGATCTGTCCGTCTGTAATCGAGATCACATTGGTCGGGATGTACGCCGTAATATCACCGGCCTTCGTTTCGATCAGCGGGAACGCGGTAAGAGACCCTCCGCCCTGCTCGTCGGAGAGACGGACAGCCCGCTCGAGGAGGCGCGAATGCGTGTAGAAGATGTCGCCAGGATACGCTTCCCGACCAGGTGGACGCCGCAGCAGGAGGGACAGTTCGCGGTACGCCACAGCGTGCTTGGACAGATCATCGTAAACCACAAACGTGTCTTTGCCAGCATACGTGAAGTGCTCGGCCATCGCGCAACCCGCATACGGTGCCAGATACTGCATCGGTGTCGCAGCGTTCGCATCCGCCACAACGACAATCGTGTGTTCCATCGCCTGATGCCTCTCGAGCGTATCGATGATACGCGCGACCGTAGACGCCTTCTGCCCGATCGCAACGTAGACGCAAACCACCCCATTGCCCTTCTGATTGATGATCGTATCGAGAGCGATCGCCGTTTTGCCGGTGCGCCGATCTCCAATGATCAGCTCACGTTGCCCGCGGCCGATCGGTGTCAACGCATCGACCGACTTGATCCCTGTCTGCAGCGGCGTGTTGACCGGTTGGCGTTGGATGACTCCGGGAGCCTTGAATTCGGCCATGCGAGAGGCATTCGTCTCAAGCGCCCCTTTGCCATCCAACGGCACACCCAGCGGATCGACGACGCGTCCAAGCAACGCATCACCGACCGGCGTCTCCAATACACGCCCGGTCCGTTGGACCTCATCGCCCTCTTGGATCTTCTCGCAATCCCCGAACAGGGCGACTCCGACGCTCTCTTCTTCGAGGTTGAGCACGAGCCCGTAGATGTCGTGGGGAAACTGGACGATTTCCGAGGCCATGGCCTCCTCCAGTCCGTACACGCGGGCAATCCCGTCTCCCACCTCGACGACGATCCCGATCTCCTTCATCTCGAGGTCGTACTGGAGCCCCTTGATCTGTTCTTTGAGGATGGCGGTGATTTCGTCTTTCCGCGTCGTTGCCACGCTCTCCCCCTATTCTCCCAGCAGCGCTCGAAGCTTTCCCAATCGGGCCCACAATGTTCCATCGATGACTCGTCCATCGATCTCAATGCGTGCCCCGCCAATGAGCTTCTCGTCTATTCGCTCTTCCAGCTGTATCTGCCGCCCGAGCGCTGTTTCCAGCCGCGTGCTTAACTTCCTGCTCTCCTCTTCGTCAAGCGGCCTTGCCGCAATCACATCGACCTTCACGAACCCTTGGGCCTCAATGCGCACTTCGACGAATTGATCGTAGACAAGATCGAGATAGCTCTCGCGCCGATTCCGAATCAGCAAGCGGAGCATATTCCCCGAGTGCGTAGACAGGTCGGGGAACGTCGTCTCGACCAACTCGATCTTGTTCGTCTTCGAGATCAGCGGATGGGAAAGGAACCGACCGAACTCCGGCGTGCCCTGCAGACCGTCGACGATCGTACGAAGCTCCCGTTCCGTCGCTTCAATCGCGTTCTTCTCCTCCGCCACTTGATATAGAGCGTCGGCGTACTTGCGCGCGATTCCCACAGCCCTCACGGCTTGATCCTCAGTGCATCCTGATCGATTTCCTCCAACAGCTGGTCGAGCAAGCGTTGGTGATCTTCGATGCGAACCTCGCGCTCGAGCACTCTCTCGGCTCCAAGGACGGCGATATCCGCGTACGCTTCGCGAAGCTCGGAGATCATTCGATCGCGTTCCTGCACCAGTTGCCGCTTGCTCTCGTCCAGAATCCGCGACGCTTCCTCTTTGGCGGAGCTTTTGGCCTCGCTTACGACAGCCTCGGCGCGCCGCCGTGCATCCTCCACAATCTCCATCGCCTGCTCCCTCGCATGCTGAAGTGCCTGTTCGCGTTCCGCTGCAAGTTGGGATGCCTTCTCCTCATCGGCTTGCGCCGCCTGTATACGGGAGTGAATGGCTTCACGTCGCTGATCGAGATATTTGATCGCCGGCTTGAAGAGAAATCGATTGAGCAAATACAGGAGGATCGCGAAGTTGACCAGATTGAAGACAAGCGTCCAGTTGATCGACTTGACGATCGTTCCCCATTCGAGCGACACGTTGCCTCCCTACACGACAAACAGCAGGACGATAGCGATCAGCAGCGAGTAGATTCCCGTTGTTTCCGAGATTGCTTGTCCGATCACCATTGTTCGCAATAGGGCACCTTGCATCTCCGGTTGACGCGCCATCCCATCGAGCGCGTGTGCGGCGGCCATTCCCTCACCGATTGCCGGTCCGATTGCGCCGATGCCCATGCATAGTCCTGCCGCGATATACTTCGCGGCAGTAGCGATATCGGCACCACTGATTCCGTTCACGACATCTTGTGCTTCCTGCAGCATGGTTCCTCCTCTATTCTTCTACCGCCACGTTGATGTACGCCACCGCGAGGATGGCAAACACGAAAGCTTGAATTGCTCCGAAGAAAAGGCCGAAGATGATGTTCAGCACCGGCGGCAGCAGAAGCGGCGCGAACTTCACCATGACCACTGTGACCAAGAACGTCCCTGCCAACACGTTCCCGAACAGACGGAAAGCATGCGAAAGGGGCTTAGCGATCTCCCCCACAAGGTTGATCGGCAGCATAAATGCGTAGGGCTCAGCAAATCCCTTCAGATAGCGACGGATTCCCTTGAACCGAATCGACAGGACATGAGAGATGATGAACACCAGGAGAGCCAGCCCAAACGTTACGTTCAAATCCTGCGTCGGAGAACTGAGATACGGCACAATGCTGATCCAGTTCGACAGGAGGACGTAGAGGAAGAGTGTCGACACGAACGGGAACATCATAATCGCAAGACGTTCCGACGCGAAGTTGTCGGCAAGCTGTCCCCTCAGCAAATCCATCAGCGCATCAAGCGCCGCCTGGATGCGGTTCGGCTTCTCTTCGACTGGTTGTAGAAGCCCCCGGCGCAGCCAGAGAGCGAGCAAGACGAGAAGAGCAATGACGATCCACGACATGATCAGTGCTGTCGTATCGAATCGAATCTCCGCTCCGAACAACGGCACCACCGCGATCCGTTTCTCTCCCAGGTGCTCCAGCAGTCCGCCAAGCTGCCTGAAAATCTCTCCCATCGCTACATCGCCTCCGAGATCCTTGGCCTCGGGAGGCTCAACGCCACCTGTGTGATCAACAGCCCGCCACACGCCCCAAGAAGGGTCTCCCGTCCAAGGTAGATCCCAACGAACGAAAGCAGCACGCCCAGGAGCAGCAGACGCCCAACGCTCGCCCCAATGGCCATGGATCGCCCTGTGCGTCGACTTCGCGCAGTGATGAGAGACCGGGCCGCCTCATGAAGCAGAAAAAGGTTTGCGATGTAGAACGACACACCGATCCATAGTCCAAGCACCGCTCCGCCGTGTCCCAGGAGTCCCAGAATGAGAGAGAGAACAGCCGCACCGAGGGTAGACCTCCCCAGTCGGAACTGCCGGATCGCCGCTCTTAGGGAAGGTCGCGTCATCGGGATGTCCAGTCTAGATCGTTTGGATCTGCTGCCCTTTCTCCTCGATCAGTTTGTCCACCTTGTCGGAATACTCGCGAATCGCCTCGTCGTTCTTCTCCCGGTGGCGGCGATGCTCATCCTCCGAGATCTCCGAATCTTTCTTCATCTGGTCGAGTTTGTCGTTGGCTTCCCGCCGGACATTCCTCAAGGCGACCTTCGTTTCCTCTCCGCGTGTCTTGATGACCTTCGCAAGCTCCTTGCGTCGCTCCTCGGAAAGCTTGGGAACTCTCACGCGGATCACGTGTCCGTCACTCTCAGGATTCAGGCCGAGATCTGCTGCGAGGATCGCCTTGACGAATTCGCTCATCTGTGTCTTGTCGAACGGCTGAACTACAAGGAGATTCGGGTCCGGTGCGGCAATCGTCGCCAGTTGCTTGAGCGGCATCGGAGACCCGTAGTAATCCACGGAGACATCCTCAATCATCGCTGGATTGGCACGTCCCGTTTGAACCTTCACAAGATTCGACTTCAGAACGTCGAGACTCCGTTTCATATGATCGACCATCTCACGGCGAACTTCTTCTGGCATGCTAACACCTCAAGCGGGGATTGTAGGGCCAACCGGCGTTTTCGACAAACCGCAGCATCGCAGATGATCGCCCTTGACATGCCCCTCGCCAATAACGTAGGTTGTAGTAACCGTCGCGTCGCGGCGGTGTTTCTCATTCACTATCCCTTTGCACGCCCTTGCATTGCGTACAGGATCGCGGGGATCGCCACAAGCGCAGCAGCGGCGCTGATGATCATCGTCATCGTGATCAGTAGCCCGAAGTGCCTCATCCCTTGGAACGTCGACAGGAGAAGGATGCTAAGTCCCCCTGCAAGCGCGAGTGCATTGAAAATGATCCCTCTCCCCGCAGTCCGTGCTGCATCGATCAACGCCGTCATCCGATCCTCTGTGTTTCGCATCTCCTCGCGCGCTCGTTCAATGTAGTGAATTCCATAATCGATCCCGATCCCAATTGTGATCGACGAGATCATCAGCGTGGCAATGTCAAGCGACATCCCCGAGTACGCCATCACACCGAAGCTCACGACAATCGTGAACAGAAGAGGAACCAGGCTGATCCCCCCCGCAAGGAAGGAGCCCATCAGCAGGACCACGAGGATCCCTGCAGCGCCCATGGAGGTGAACAGGCTTGTCAGCTGGCTGCGCGCAATCGAGCTAAACATGCTCGATTGGATCCGTGTCGATCCAACGAGCTGCGCGTTCTCGAAGTGCTCTTCGAGATACGCAGTGACGTCACGCACGAGCTCAACTCGTTCCTCTCCCGTCTTCAGCGCGTGGAACCCAACAATCTCCCCGGCCGAGAAGTTCCCAAGAGCCAGCGACTCGAGTGTTCCTCCCTGGAAGGTGAACAGAAGCAGAAGCTGGGCTACCATCCGTGAATCGTCGGGGATGGCATAGAATGCCGGATCGTCAGCGTGGAAACTCTGATTCATCTCGCGAACAATGTTCGAGATCGACAGCGTTTTGTGGATGCCTCGTTCCGCGAGGAACGTCTCCAATGCTACCATCTCCCGGAGAAGCTCTGGATCCTTCAACCCATCGGCAGCGCCCGTCTTGATGTCGACAACAATCTGATCTCCTCCAGAGAACAGCTCGTCCATTCGATCGAGAGACATGACGGCGGGATGGCCCTCGCCAAGGAATGCGCGTTGGGCCGTCTCGATGTGAATCATCGAGATCCCTCCCGCGAACGCGGCAACCACCGCCGCTGTCCCGATCAGCACAACCCATCGATGTCGCAGTACGCCTCGCACGACCGTGCCGAGCGCGGAGGAAGTCGGGCTTCGCTTCCCGCTTCGCGCGCCGTTCCCCGCAGGGGGCTTCGTTAGGCGAAGCACCGCCGGAATGAGGAGGAGGGACAGGATCATCGCAAAGAGGATCCCCGCCGACGTGAATAGGCCAAACATGCGCTGAGGAACCATGTACGCATTGAGGAGCGATAGAAAGCCGGCTGCCGTGGTTAGCGACGTCATGACAACCGGGCGTTGCATCGTCCGCATCGTTTGGAGGATTGCCGTCTCCTTGTCCTCCGCTTCGCATAGCTCTTCTCGATATCGGCTGAGGACATGGATTCCGTCGGCAATCCCAATCGCCATGAGCACGACGGGGAGAATGAACGAGAGCACGGTGATCGGAACCGAGAAGATGGCCATTAGCCCAAGCGTCCACAGAACCGACAGGCCAACCACCGCGAACGGAATCAGGACACCCCAACGCCAGCGAAATGCCGCGTAGAGAACCACGACAATCGCCAACACGACCAGTGGAAGGAACAACCGTAGGTCACGCTTCATCGACCGGCCAAGCGTGAGATTCATGTAGGGAACACCGGCGACTGATATGTCTATCTCATCCGTTTCGTACCGTAGGGCAACCTCTTCGATCGCCTCGGCCAACGGAACCATGTCCACATCGGAGATCGGCCGAACGTAGATCGCCGCCGCGTTTCCCGAGGACGAAACCACATAGTCGCGCAGTGTGCGATCGCTCAATACAACATCGCGGTAGGTCTCGATCTCCGCGTCCGTGCTCGGCGCACCTCCTGCAGGTCCAACGGATGCGATCTCTATCGCTGTCTCGCTCCCACGAATGACCTTGGCATTGAACGGGCCCGTGACATCCTCGGCAATCGACAAGCTCTCCAACTCATTCTCCAGTGCATCGATCCGCGCCAGAATCTCGGGCCGGAAGATTCCCCCACTCGCCTCCACGATCACCATTGATCGAAGTTGAACACCATATCGATCTTGCGCTTCGTCCGCGGCGATTACTGCAGGATCGTTGCGATTCAAGTAATTCGAGAAATCGACATCGATCTCGAGCCGAGAGATGAACCCAGTCATAACAGCTGTAATCGCTGCGAGAATCAGCAAGATCAACATCGGATGGGCAAGTACCCACCGATAGACAGGTGTAAGAATCCGGTCGAAAACGGACCGCCGCTTAGTCCTTTCGGTCTTCATCATGGCTTCGGCAAAGGCCTTTCCACATCAGGTTAGCCAGCTCCCTCGGCGCTGCCTCAAAGACCTCTTCCGCCTCATCCGGATCGGAAAGGACCCAGCAAGCGGTCATCGTCTGGACAAGGTCGAACAGTGCTTGGGCAACAACCTTCGGATGACAAGGGCGGATCCATCCCTCTGAGATTCCCCCTTGAAGGATGTTGGCAATCTGCCGGACGACCCCACGTTGCAGCGCTATGATCCTCTCTCGCAGTTTCCCTCCGCGATGGAACCTCTCGTAGAGGAGTAGCTCCGCGAGTTCCTTCTGCTTGCTTGCTCGGGCGAAGTGCTCCTCAAGCAGCCGCTCCACCTGATCTCGAACCGGCAGCTTTGCGCGTTGCATCTCTTCGAGAAGGTCCAACCGCTGCCGAAACTCCTCCTCGAAGATCGAGATCAGCAGATCGTCCTTGTCGCGGAAGTGGTTGTAGATCGATCCGACAGCCACGCCGGCTTCTTGGGCGACGGCCTTCACGCTGGCACGATCGAATCCCTCGCGAGAGAAGACACGGACCGCCGCTTCGCGGATCCGGCTCCTCATTCCGTTCCCTTCTTGATGGGGGTGACGCTCCTGTCTCTTCATGGTGAATGAACGTTCATTCATTCTCTCTCTCACGGCGTCTCTTGTCAAGGGGCTCCACGGGGCTAAGACAGCACGATGTTTCCCGGCCTCATCGGACCGTCCTACGACAAGCGCTCGGACGACCTCCTCTCCGCGAACGTCGCAGAGACGGGAGCCATTTCGCCTACCCTCCAACCGTCCTGATGTCGCGCCGCCGGATGCGATGATCGCATCGCGTACAGATATCGTAGACCGGTGTAAGACGGATCCTCATCGAGGCGCTTTGCGTGATGCTGATCCTCCGCTCTCTGGTGCGCCAGGGGCGGACGTACGATTCTTCGATCGCCGGTTCACGCTCCATCTTCGCTCCGCACCGCGGGCAGCGACATCGCCAGCCAAAGACAGAGCAGACCGCGGCCCAGAGTTTGACAAGCATTCCGGCTTCCTGTGAAAATCCGTAGGTTAGGGGCATAGCGATGTGATTATAGGTTCGCTCAGATTGTAGGACAATCCGTCCACGGCGGTGTCCTGACTCCATCCATCATTCGGCCTCAGGATGACCTTCCGCGTCGTACCAGTGCTCATCAGGACTGGCCGGAGATGGCTGATCAGGGCCAACGTTCGTCCCGTCTATATCGGCCATGATGAAGTTCTCCGGCGGAATGGGAGCCCCGAGAAGCCGTCGCAGCATCGCCAGCTGACCGACATGAGACATCGCATCGGAGAGCTGTCCTTGGAGCATTCGTTCAGGTGTCAGCTCCCTCAAGGGGTCCTCGTCCTCTATGTGGCGCTTGAGACTGTCCAGCGTTTCGTGAAGCCGTCCAACCTCCGCTTCGAAGGCCTCGCATATGTCAGGATACCATTCGCCCCCGATGAAGAACGTTTGCGCGTATCCCAAGACATTCGTCATGTGGAACACCAACTGATGTGGTGTGCGGATACCTGGCGCCGCTCGGAAATCGGCGAAGCCGGGCGGAGCATCCCTAAGAGCCTTCTGCAAGCGGTAGGCAATGGCGCCGAGCATGTGCCTGAGCATGTATCGCTTGTCATCCATATCGCTGTTTCCTCTTTCCGGGAATTGCGGTTGTCGTGCTGCCGCGCCCCGCGGGGATCTCTCCCCCTCGTCTCCACCCACGCTTGGTTCCTCTTCTCCTTCATTCATGCCGGGATTCGTGCACCGCGTCCTAGGAGGCGCATCCAAGGTTCGAGCAACTGCATCAGGTGCTCGCCCCGTTGGATGTGTCCCTCCTTCTGGGTTTGTGGCGAAGACAGACTGAGGCAACAGAGCGCGCTGTACTGCCCTTTCGTTCGTGTGGAGGTGAGCGGATTCGAACCGCTAGCCTCCCGCGTGCAAGGCGGGCGCTCTCCCAATTAGAGCTACACCCCCGAATCGTTTCGAGACGCCCATTGTAGCAGCGCTCGCATACCGATCAACTGATCGGAGTACCGTCGAGGCTGCATTTGAGCCTCGTTTCGGTCATCGCTACTATGGATGAGATCCCTGATGCCAAGAGACACGATGATAGAGGCGAAACTGCGATCGCTTCCGACGACGCCAGGCGTCTATCTGATGAAGGATGCCCAAGGCACCGTGATCTACGTGGGCAAGGCAGCGTCGCTTCGACCGCGTGTTCGTTCGTACTTCCAGGCACAGGCCAAGACAGAGCGAAGAACTCGCATGCTCATCCATGAGATCGCAGATGTCGACATTATCAAGACTCAGACGGAATCCGAGGCGTTCCTCCTCGAGGACTCCTTGATCAAGCAACATCAGCCGCGGTTCAATGCCCGGCTGCGCGATGACAAACGATATCCGTACCTGAAGATCACCGCCGAGCCGTTCCCTCGCGTACGGGTCGCTCGACGTCGGATCGACGATGGCGCACGCTATTTCGGCCCATACACGAACGCCAAGGCCATGCGCTCAACCCTCAAGCTGGCTCAGAAGCTCTTCCCTATTCGCACGTGCACCCTCGACCTTCCCCTGAGAAAGCCACGCCGTCCTTGCTTGAACCACCAAATCGGTCGTTGTCTTGCGCCATGTGCCGATCTTGTGAGCTTCGAGGAATACGGCACACTGGTCGACCGTGTCGCCATGCTCCTTGAGGGGCGCTATTCCGGTCTGTTCACCAGTCTTCATGCGGAGATGCGTATCGCTTCGTCCGCGAAGAAGTTCGAACGAGCCGCGTATCTACGGGATCAGATTGTGTCGTTGCGGCGCAGTTATGAGCGCCGATCGGTGGTCTTTTCCGACACGATCGATCGAGACGTCCTCGGTCTCGCAATCGGTGAAGGCCGCGCCAGCTCCCAGGTTTTTCTCGTTCGCGGAGGCGTCATGATTGGTCGCGAGACGTACCACCTCCACATTCCGGCTGGTGCTTCGGAATCCGAGATCCTCTCCGCATTCCTAACCCAGTACTACGCGAATGCATCCTCGTTCCCGCGAGAAATCCTCCTTCCCATGGCGATCGAAGGAATCCAGCAGCTCGAAGCGTGGTTGACCGAGCTTCGCGGCCGCCGAGTGCACATTCGTGTTCCTCAACGCGGAGAGAAGCGACACCTTGTCATGTTGGCCGATGACAATGCGAGCCTCGCGATGAAGGGCGAGCTTCGGGACGCATCGCTTCGAGATGCCGCCTCCGCGGCGCTTGTCGATCTCGCCGAAGCCCTTTCCCTATCCGTCTTTCCACAACGCATCGAAGCGTTCGACATCTCCAATACACAGGGACGAGAGGCGACTGGCTCGATGGTGGTGTTTGAGAACGGGCAAGCCCGTCACGAGGCATACCGCCGGTTCAAGATCCAGCGCTCCGGCAAGCCTGACGATTACGCCATGATGGCCGAGGTTCTCATCCGCCGGTTTCGCCGAGGGCTGTCCGAACTCGCCGATCCCTCTCTTCCCAAGAGAAAATTCTCCGAACTCCCCAACCTCCTTCTGATCGACGGCGGCAAAGGGCAACTCAATGTGGCCGTCGAGGTGCTTCGCAATGCGAACATCGAAGGGATAGAAGTCATCGGCCTCGCCAAACGAAACGAGGAGATCTTTCGCCCAGGCGAGTCCGAATCCATCCGTCTGGATCACAACAGCCCGGCACTCCTTCTGCTGCGTCGAATCCGCGACGAGGCCCATCGCTTCGCGGTCACCTATCACCGAAAACTGAGGGCAAAGCGAAGCCTCTCCTCACGCCTCGATGAGGTCCACGGAATCGGCCCAAAACGCAGGACCGCCTTGATGAGGGCTTTCGGTTCGGTAGCGCGGCTTTCTCACGCTTCGGCTGACGAGATTGCCGAGAAAGCCAAGATTCCCAAAGGACTTGCAGAGCGCGTTCTCCGCTACGTTCGCGCTGGATAGCCCGTCTGTTCACCGTCGCCACAATCGCTGCTCTCATGAATCGTCACTGCGGATCGGCATGATCCCGGCCGCCCAACCTTGTACCATCCGGCCGTACGATCGTTTGCTCTGCGGCCGATCGATGCAAGTCCCCAGCAATGGAAGGAGTCTCCAGACATGCAACCCGTTGAGGTTCTACAAGAGCTATCCGATGGTTTCGGCGTCTCTGGTTTCGAAGATGACGTGCGTGAGGCGATCGTTCGCTTCATTGCTCCCTTGG
>Ga0180431_10003288_pt1 | contig 20931 bp, 15 predicted proteins | sample SS_ome_11_FD_132459 | JGI IMG/M metagenome (GOLD analysis project Ga0180431, IMG submission 132459) | Hypersaline lake sediment archaeal communities from the Salton Sea, California, USA - SS_1_MS_1 metaG | ecosystem: Environmental > Aquatic > Non-marine Saline and Alkaline > Hypersaline >...
ACAAGAGCATTTACGAATCCATCGCCCACGCAGGCATCCACAACAGGGCCCAGGTAGAAGTCAAGAAAGTGGACTCGGAAAAGATCGCGACGACCGGCGCCGCCGCGCAGCTCAAGGGAGTGAGCGGGGTGCTCGTGCCGGGCGGATTCGGCTCGCGCGGCATCGAGGGCAAGATCGCCGCATGCCGGTATGCACGGGAAAAGAAGATCCCGTTCCTCGGGCTCTGCCTCGGGATGCAGTGCGCGACCATCGAGTTCGCCCGCAACGTGGTGAAGCTCAAGGACGCCGACAGCACCGAGTTCCACCCCGAAACACCTCATCCGGTCATCACCCTGTTGAGCGAGCAGCGCAAGGTGGTCAGGATGGGCGGCACGATGCGGCTCGGCGCCTACCCGTGCAGGATTGAGAAAGACACGAAAACCTACAAGGCTTACAGGGCGACCGAGATTCGCGAACGCCACCGCCACCGCTACGAGATGAACCCGGAATATCGCCCGCTTTTCGAGGAAGCGGGCATGATCATTAGCGGCCAGTCTCCCGACGGCGCGTTGATGGAGATCATCGAGCTGAAAGATCATCCGTGGTTTATTGCCTGCCAGTTCCATCCGGAGTTTCGGTCAAAACCGACAAAAGCACACCCACTGTTCCGAGATTTCGTCGCCGCGGCGATTGGTGTAACACGCCTCTGCGTCGCTGGTTAGGCGATTCCCGAACCTAAGCCAGTCAATTTCCTGTTGACTTCACAGGAGGCTCTGCTGTACGTAATGTCTATAAAGGACTGACCAAGGGATAATGGGTGTTGTACACAATGATTAGAGTGGTGGGGAACGGCATGCCGTCACGCGGGGGAAATCGAGCTTTGAATCGCAATGCGTTCACGCTCATCGAGCTCCTGGTCGTTATTGCGATCATCGCCATTTTGGCGGCGCTCCTGCTGCCGGCGCTGCAGTCGGCCAAGGAGAGGGGGCGCGAGGCCGTCTGCAAGAGTAATCTTCGCCAGCAGGCCTTGGCGTGGATGGAATACACCAATGCATACGACGGGTGGACACCCCCTGCCCAGTATGCGGACCCAAGTTTGTCGAGGCATGTCAAGTTGGAGCGGAATGAGTGGCCCTGGGTGAAGTTCGTTTATATGTTCGCAGACAATCCAGACGTCTTCTACTGTCCCAGTAACCCTCCCGAGTGCCGCTGGGATGGCGAGAAGCCCCTTGCTCAATGGCCGGGTTACTATGGCGGCGGCGGCGGCGACGACGACAAAGGGCAGGCGTGGTTCTCCTACGGGATAACCGACTACGGTTGGAAAGACTACGATTGGCAGGGAGTTGGGGGAAGGCACTGTGACAGGAAGACCTGGGTCAAGGTCGGCGAGGTGGTGAACCCGGGCGAGATGATTGTCGTTAGTGATACTCACACCGACGGCACATGGGATCAGTCCACCAATGCAGGAGACACCTGGAGTGGGGCCGAGACCCATTGGCCGGCTGACCGCCATACGGGCCTCAGTGCCCAGTGTGTCTTTGCGGATGCTCACGTTGCCAAGTACACGCAGGACTTTCTCCGGGACAGGGGAAAGGCGTCGCACTTGTGGCGCCGGAACAACGAGACGTATTAAGAATTAGCCTGGGCTGCAGCGCAGGTATTGCTCCAGCGAGCGAAAGGTTGTCAAACAGGTAAGCACGTTCTAAGGACGCACATTGTAAGGTTGCTTTGATCATGAACCGCTCCGCTATTCTCGCCATGGCTTCCGTCGTTGCAATTATCGCTTCTGCCATCTGGCTGATGGCCCGTCCGCCCACCAGCGCCACGAGGGCGGTTCGTTCGGTCGGTTGGCGAGAATGTACCAGCTGCGGCTACAGGTGGCATATGTCGGCGAGCGAGCTTATAGAGGAGCAGAAGAAGAACAAGTCGCCGTGGGTCAGGTGCCCGAAGTGTGGGAAGCTCAGAGGGGTCGGCACCATGATTTGCCCCGAGTGCGGGAAAAGGATATCCCTCTACGAGGAAGTCGTAGGCGACGATGGAGGGAAGTACTTGAGGCCCCGGGTATGTTGTCCTCATTGCGGCGCCGGTTCCCGCGCACCTTCCGAAGGCCCCGAGGAAGAACCCTACCTGTGGAGAGAAGACCCTGAGACCTATCAGATCGAAGAAGCCCCGGCCGAAGAGTAAGCGGCCCGTCATGGCGTCCTCTTGTGCAGGGTCTTTTCTCTTCCTGTCCTGAAAAGAATTTCTTGTGCGCTCTTTGCCGGCGCAGCATGATAGTGTGTTTTCTTGGCGGCATGAAGAGGAACAAGGAGGGGCGATGAAGGAGGTCGTTGTCGGCAACGTCCACATTGGCGGCGAGGCCCGCCTCGTGCTCATCGGGGGCCCGTGCGTGATCGAGGCCGAGGAGGTGTGTTTCGACACCGCGCTCACTTTGCGGGACATGGCCGAGGAGGTCGGCTTCTCGCTGATCTTCAAGGCCTCGTACGACAAGGCGAACCGCTCTTCGATTGATTCCTACCGCGGCCCGGGCATCGAGCGCGGCCTCGAGGTGCTCAAGCGCATCAAGAAGGAGCTCTTCGTGCCGGTGCTTACCGACGTCCACACCGTCGAGCAGGCCGAGCGGGCGGGCGAGGTGGTGGACATGCTGCAGGTGCCGGCGCTGCTCTGCCGGCAGACGGACCTTGTCCAGGCCGTTGCCCGAACGGGCAAGGCGGTCAACCTCAAGAAGGGTCAGTTCCTCTCGCCCTACGAGATCCCCAACATCATCGCCAAGATCGAGGCGTGCGGCAACAAGCAGATTGTGCTCACCGAGCGCGGCACCTTTTTCGGCTACAACACGCTGGTCAACGACATGCGCTCGATCCCGGTGATGCAAAATTTCGGCTACCCCGTCGCGTTCGATGCGACGCACAGCGTCCAGCAGCCCGGCGGCCAGGGCGTCTCGAGCGGCGGCCAGCGCGAGTTCGTCCCGGTGCTTGCCAGGGCCGCCATTGCCGCCGGCGCGAACGCCATTTTTGCCGAGGTGCACCCGAACCCGGTCAAGTCGCTTTGCGACGGCCCTTGCATGCTTTTCCTCGACGACGTCCCCGATCTCATGAGCAAGCTGTTGCTCATTCACGGGATCGTCCATCCTCACCGCCGCCATTGAGGGCCCTGACGCCGTGGGGCGTGAGGAGGGTAATGACAGGAACGGCCGCAGCGGCAAGGCGTTACGCTGTCTTGGCTGGCACGGGATTTGCTCATGTTCCGCCGTGGGTTATCGGGCCGGCAAACTTCGGAGTACCCGGGCAGGCCTTTCCGGGAACTCGACTCAGCCCCCGGCATGTTTTGCTGGACAAGGGAATTCGTAGGCCGAGATAATTCATGCTGGACAGTAGTCATGCGGCATCCGCCGTGGGCATTGTGACAACAGTGGCTGAAGAAGTCATCCTCACGATCGAAGAGGCATTCCTGCACGGTCTTTTTGCTTTCCGCGTATCATTTGCCTTAATGGAGACAATGCAGTCAGCCCCATGCCTCCGGGCGACGTGCCCGGCTCACGGGGAGAAACCAACCACCTGAGACGTCACATGAGGTAACGAGACCAGGAGCAATGGTCAGGAACTCGCATCGTGGCAAGCCGGGGGCGAGAAAGCCCTCGGACAACGGTCCGGAATTCCGAATCCACGACGTGCGTCGCGCCTACAAGCGTCCTCGTCACTACGAGGAGTGGGCGGGCGAGGCCGAGGACGAGGAAGTCGAGGAACTCGAGGACTTCGACGCCTTGGACGACATCGAGGAGGGCGATCTCGAGGTCCCCGAGGAGTTCATCGGCACCGAAGACGAGGAACGCGGCTAACGATCTGATCTCGGGCGAATCATCGCGCAGCTCAACCACCGACGTCTCACGGCTCACAGGTCTGAGCAGTGGCGGGCTGGTGTGTGCCACGGCGCGCCGTGGGCACGGGGACGTACATCCGGGCTCTTTCCGCTTCCGGCCGAGCGGCCGTACGCGCTATACTTCCTGGTTTGACTGACGCCCCGAGGAAGCCGGATGCGCGACAAGATCGTCATTCGCGGCGCCCGCGAGCATAACCTCAAGAACATTGACCTTGAGATTCCCCGCAATGCCCTCGTCGTCATTACGGGGCTGAGCGGCTCGGGGAAATCCTCGCTCGCCTTCGACACGATCTACGCCGAGGGGCAGCGCAAATACGTCGAGAGCCTCTCGGCCTATGCCCGCCAGTTCCTCGGCCAGCTCCAGAAGCCGGACGTCGAGCACATCGAGGGGCTGAGCCCCGCGATCAGCATCGAGCAGCGCAGCGCCCGCGCCTCGCCGCGCTCGACGGTGGCAACCACAACCGAAATCTACGACTACCTCCGGCTTCTGTACGCGAACGTCGGCCGGCCGCACTGCCACAAGTGCGGCAAGCCGGTCTCAAGCCAGACGGTCGAGGAGATCATAGACCGGATGCTCGACCTGCCGGAGGGGACACGGCTGGCCGTGCTTGCGCCGATGGTCCGGGGCCGCAAGGGCGGGCACCGCGACGTGATCGGCCGCCTGCGCAAGGAGGGCTACGTGCGCGTGCGGCTCAACGGCGAGATCGTCGAGCTCGCCGACGAGATCACTCTCAATCCGCGGCGCAAGAACACGATCGAGGTGGTTGTGGACCGGCTCGTGGTCAAGCCGGCGGCGCGCCCGCGCCTCGGCGACTCGGTCGAGACCGCGCTCAAGCTGGGCCAGGGGCTCGTCATCGCTTCCACGACGAAGGAGGATCGGCTCTACAGCACGCTCAACGCCTGCCCCGACTGCGGGGTGAGTTTCGAAAAACTCCTGCCGCGCCACTTCTCGTTCAACAGCCCGTACGGCGCGTGCCCGCGCTGCCACGGCCTCGGCACCATCGAGCAGATTGACCCGGACCTCGTCGTGCCGGACCCCTCGCGCTCGCTCGCGGACGCGGCAATCCTTCCGTGGCAGCGGCGCGACTCGGCCCAGAGCGTCTATCACAACATGCTGCTCGAGGCGCTCGCCACCCATTACGGCTTCAAGCTCCAGACGCCGTTCGGCCAACTCTCCGAGGCCGCCCGAAAGGCGATCCTCTGGGGCTCGGAAGGCGAGGCGATCGAGATGAAGTTCTGGCAGGGGGGCGAGGTCCGCACGGTCAAGAAGCCGTTCGAGGGGGTCATTCCGAATCTCGAGCGGCGCTACCGCGAGACCGAGAGCATGCACGTGCGCAAGTGGCTGCGCGAGTTCATGAACGTGCTCGTCTGCCCCGACTGCGCCGGCCAACGGCTCCGCCCCGAGAGCCTCGCCGTGCGACTCGGCGGCCGCTCGATCATTGACGTGACGGCGCTGACGATTGACGAGGCCATCAACTTTTTCAGAAGCGTTGAGCTTACACCCAGCCAGAAGAAAATTGCCGCGGACGTCCTTAAGGAGATCGTCGCCCGACTCACGTTCATGCTTGACGTCGGCGTCGGCTACCTCACGCTTGATCGGGCAAGCGGGACGCTCGCGGGCGGCGAGGCGCAGCGCATCCGGCTGGCGACCCAGATCGGCGCTGGGCTCGTCGGGGTACTCTACATCCTCGACGAGCCGAGCATCGGCCTGCACCAGCGCGACAACCGGCGCCTCCTCGACACGCTCAGCGACCTGCGCGACCTCGGCAACACCGTCATCGTCGTCGAGCACGACGAGGCGACCATTCGCTCGGCCGACTTCATCGTGGACCTCGGGCCGGGCGCCGGCCTCCATGGCGGTGAGGTGGTCGCCACGGGCACGGTGGAGGAAATCCTTGCCGAGCCGCGCTCGCTCACGGGGCAGTACCTCTCCAGAAAACTCCAGATAGACGTCCCGCGCAAGCGCAAGCCCGCCGATCCCGCGGCGGTGCTCCTGCTCAAGGGCGCCCGCGAGCACAACCTGAAGAACCTCATCGTGCAGATCCCGCTCGGCCTCTTCGTCTGCATCACCGGCGTCTCCGGCTCGGGCAAGAGCAGCCTCGTGAGCGACACCCTGCTGCATGCGCTCCGCCGCGCGCTCTACGGGAGCCGCGACAAGGCGGGCGAATACGACGACCTCCTCGGGACGGACCAGCTTGAGCGGGTCGTCATCATTGACCAGAACCCGATCGGGCGCACGCCGCGCTCGAACCCGGCGACCTACACCGGCGTCTTTACGCTCGTGCGCGACCTCTTTGCGCGGCTGCCCGAGGCGAGGGTGCGCGGCTACGGCGTGGGGCGCTTCAGCTTCAACGTGAGCGGCGGCCGCTGCGAGGCGTGCCAGGGCGACGGCGTCAAGCGGATCGAAATGCACTTCCTGCCCGACGTGTACGTGACCTGCGACGTCTGCAACGGGCGGCGCTACCAGCGCGAGACGCTCGAGGTGCGCTACCGCGGCAAGAACATCTACGACGTGCTCGAGATGACCGTTGAGGAAGCGCTCGAGTTTTTCAAGAAGGTCCCCCGGCTCCGCTCACGGCTCCAGACGATGTTCGACGTCGGCCTCGGCTACATCACCCTCGGCCAGTCCGCGACGACCCTTTCGGGCGGCGAGGCCCAGCGGATCAAACTCGCCGCCGAGCTCTCCAAGGCCGAGAGCGGACGGACGATCTACCTCCTCGATGAGCCGACGACAGGCCTGCACTTCGCCGACATCCGCAAGCTGCTCGAGGTGCTCGGGCGGCTCACGGCCCGCGGCAACACCGTGGTGGTGATCGAGCACAACCTCGATGTGATCAAGTGCGCCGACTTCATTATTGACCTTGGCCCCGAGGGCGGCGACGCCGGCGGCCACGTGGTCGCCGAGGGCACCCCCGAGCAAGTCGCCGCGTGCCAGGAGAGCTTCACCGGCCGCTATTTGCGTAACGTTCTGCCTCATCCAACATGACGCCTGTTCTGGCTTACGTATCTCTGGCGGATGGACGCGTCTTGGGGAAAGTCTCTTGACGTGACATGTTTTCACAGGTACGTGCTAAGAAGGGCTTGCAGGTCAAGGAGAGGCGAATGCGGCAGCGTCATGGATTCACCCTGATCGAACTGCTCGTGGTGATCGCCATCATTGCCATTCTCGCTGCGCTCTTGCTGCCCGCGGTGCAGTCCGCCAGGGAGAGAGCGGTGAAGCTCATCTATTGGTACAACATGGACCAGCTCGAAAACGCGGCCGCAGAGTACGCGGCCGAGTTCGACGGCTGGATTGAGGGCCCCTGGGGCATCAATTCGCTTGCTGGGAACTACGGTTTCGAAGACGACCCGGTGGACACCGGCACCTACTGGCGTTATTGCCAGGACCCGGAATTGTACATCTGCCCTCGAGACAAGCGCGATGCCGGAACCTATAGCTACAGCTACCAGATCAGCGGTATGGTGGTGCGGCTCGATAAATACGGCAAGTGGAATTACTACCCCGACTTCAGCGATCCGAAAGGTTTGAAGGAACGCGAGAAGTACAGGCGCAAATCCTGTTCGATTCAGTATCCTGACAGGATGATCCACTTCGTTGAGGAGAACACGGACGACACCTTAGGGGGTGGCATCCACGAGCGAATCACCTATGCGAGGGACAGCGTGTTCTCGAACGTCAACTATACCGGCAAGCGGCACGGGATGTGGGTTGTTGTCAGCTACCTCGACGGCCACATGGGCGAGGTCCCCGCCTTCACGCACTTTGACGAGCCGATTTTTAGGTCGGAGCCGATCGAGGTCTTCTACTAATTCGCGGTGCGAGAACCTTAATTTCCCAGGATGTGCGGCACCGATTTTCGGCTGGCGCGAGTTTTCCGAGGGTTATCGAGGAGTCCATTTCGGTGGGTGGCCTTGTGCGCCTTCAATGCCAAAACCACAGAGTTCGATTGACACCTAGGACAGTGCCCGGAAGCAGGGCAACCTGCGTGTGAAGCCTTTTCTGGGTTAACAATACGTCCAATATTCAGGTATTCGTACCACACGTGTTGTTACCTGTATCTCCTGCAATCCCCGGTGGTTCGGGGCAGAATATCGACGAAAATTCCTTGACGGAATGTCCTTCTGGTGATAATCCCTTTCACAGGTAAGGTGCGGAATAAGGAGATCGAAGATGCGGCACGGGCCATATAACGGGTTTACCCTTATAGAATTGCTTGTGGTCATCGCCATTATTGCTATTCTGGCGGCGCTGCTGCTCCCGGCGGTGCAATCTGCGAAAGAGAGGGCGGTGAAGCTCATCTGTTGGTATAACCTGGATCAGATCGCCACGGCGTGGCAGGAGTACGCGTCGGAAAACGACGACTGGCTTGAGGGGCCCTGGGGCATCACAGAGGAAGGCGGGAGCCCTGACGGGTGTGAGGATCCGGTGGATACGGGCACGATTTGGTCTTATTATACAAACCCGGAGATCTTTATTTGCCCGCGCGATAAGGGATACCGGAGGGCCACCTACTATGGTGAAGACCCGGTCGATTTTACCTGGAGTTATTGCGTTCATGGCCTGACCCTCCGCCTCAGTCCTAAATATGGGCAGTGGCCCAACGGCTCGGACTTTGATGATCCACTGGTCCGCAACCGGCTGAGACGCAGGGGGTCGAGTATCCGCTATCAGGAAAAGATGGCTTGGTTTGTCGAGGAGAACACGGACAAAGACGCAAGTGGCACTATGGGCCTTTGCATGCCCGAGGATGCGGTGTTCTCCAGTTGGAACTACACCGGTGCACGACACGGCACCTGGTCCGTCGTCAGCTACGTGGACGGTCACGTGGGCGAAGTTCTGGGTTTCACGAGCGCGGACGGGGAGATTTTCCGGACGGAACCCATCGAGTCCTACTAGCCGGCGGCGACAACACGTTTTCCACGAAGGACTTTGATCATGCGAATTTCTCCGAAGGTCGGTCTGCCGCTTGCAGCCGTGCTGCTTGTTTTGGCGCTCGGGTTTTTCCTCTGTCTTGGGCCGAAAGAGCCGAAACCTGAATCCGTGCCGGTCAAGGATGGTTTTCGCCAGATCTACTTCCGGTGCAGGGGCTGCGGCGAGACATGGCTCGTCTACGAGCTCGATCCGGAGAAAGGCGAGATTCGCGAGCCGGGCGGGGAGTGGATGTCGCAAGACTACTGGAGCAGCATTCAGACCTGCCCGAGCTGCGGTTCGACCGACACCTACTTTGTGCCGAATCCGGACAAGCGTTCCTCGAAGCCTGATTAGCCCCGTTCACGTCACGTTCCCTCGGTGTATTTGACTTCTTTCCTCTTGCTTCGGCTCGGTGCCGTGGCGTATTGTGCCGCTTGGCCGCGCGTCGCGCGAGCGTGGAGCGGCCTTGTTTTTCGGCAGGAGGGTGACGCATGAAGATCGGCTTTCTCACGGCGGCGTTGCGCATGCAGCCGCTCGAAGAAATGGCGGCCTGGGCGAGCGAGGTGGGCTTCGAGATGCTCGAGTTCGCCGCCTGGCCGCTCAAGAAAGGGGAGAAAGGATCGTCGAACCTCGACGTCGCCGGCATGACGAAGGCGAAGGCGGCCGAGCTTTCCGGCCTCATGGCGGACCTTGGGCTCGAGATCTCCTCGCTCGGCTACTACGACAACATGCTCGCGGCCGAGCCCGAGGCGCGTCGCGCCAAGACGGCGCATCTCAAGAAGGTCATTGATGCCGCGGCCCGTCTCGGCGTGGGGCTCGTTGGGTGCTTCGCCGGTCGTCACGCCGGGAAGACGCTCGACGAGAACCTTGTCGAAGTCAAGAAGGTCTTCATGCCGCTTTGCCGGTATGCGGCGGACCATGGCGTCAGACTCATGCTGGAGAACTGCCCGATGGAGGGGTGGCAGTTCGAGGGGCTTGTCGGCAACATCGCTTACAACCCCGAGATGTGGTGCAAGATATTCGACGTGCTCGACGAGTTCGACGTCGGCCTGAACTATGACCCGTCGCACCTGCACTGGCTCGGCATTGACCATACCGGCCTCATCCCCGAGTTTGCCGAGCGCATCGTCCACGTCCACGCCAAGGACACGGAGATCATCGAGGAACGCGCCCATCGCAACGGCTTCTACAGCAGCGGCTGGTGGCGCTACAGGATCCCCGGGATGGGCGAGATTGACTGGGGCCGCTTCATCTCCGTCCTTGGCGAGTGCGGCTATGACGGCGTGCTGAGCATCGAGCACGAGGACCCGGTCTGGCACGGCGAGCCGGAGAAAAAGAAGCAGGGACTTGTGCTCGGGCGGCGCCACTTGGCGCAGTTCTTGCCGTAATAATTGGCGCCAAGCAGGCGCCATTTTTCAGTGCATTACGCTCACAATGAGAGCAACTTAGCCTGGGAGCGATATCCTACTTGACAGGCTTGAGTGATACGCCGTATAGTCTTAAAGAGAATAAAAAACCCTGCGGAAGAGATTGGAGCTGATCTACGGTATGACGCGAGTGGACATCAAGCCGGGACAGGACATCACTGTCGCCATTCGTGCGTTTAAGAAAAAGTGTGCTAAGGACGGTGTTCTAAAGGACTTCAAACGGTCCCGCCGCTTCGAGAAACCCTCGGAGCGACGCCGTAAGGAGTTCAGGGAGAGTGTGAAGCGTTGCCGCTTGGCGGCGCTCAAAGCCGAGGGGAAATAAGGCTCCAAGGGCCGCGAAGTAAGAACGGGCCTTCACGGGAGAGTCCTACCTCTGCGTGAAGGCCATTTTCTTGTGGCCGGTTGTGCGCTGTCCTTTGTAAGCCCGGATTTCTCACGCGCCGAGCGCCGTCGCGCGCTCGGCGCGTGAGACACCTGTTTCAGCCGGGCACCTTTGCAACGGCATTCTGAGAGCCCGCTTCAGCGGGCTTGCCTCAAGCGTAGGCCGGTCTTTCAGGGCCGGTACCACGCGCGACGCCCCACCATTAGAAAGCCCGTTTCAACGGGCTTCTCGACGAGGGCTTAAGCCGCACCAAGAAGGACGTTGAAACGCCCTTGAAGCGTGGCGGTCTATCGCCGTCTGGACCAGCCCTCAAGGACTGGCCTATGGCGAACGGGAAAGCCCGTCGAGACGGGCTTCGGATGTGCGTGCCGACCGGCATTGCACACATGGTGTGTGTACAATCCGGGCTAATGAGCGACCTTGGTCATGCGCGCAAAGCGTGCGGCCACAGTTCGTGGCTCTTCGTCATTGCGGAATCGTACTGCGCAGACTTGCCCGCATGAAGATTCCCTCACGTCAAGGACCTCGCCCTCGCCGAAACTCGGGTGCGCCACCCGGTCGCCGGGCGCAAAGAGCGCCTCCTCGACGCTCGGGGCCGGGTGCGGCATGGCAGCGGCCGTCATTTCGGCCTCGTCCGCTTCGCCCGCGATGAGGAGGTCCTCCTCGGGAAGCTCGTCCACGAATCGTGACCGTTCCTGGTCGGTGTTCTGGCCGAAGCGCGTCCTGGAATCGGCCGCCGAGAGGAAGACGCGATCCTTGGCGCGGGTGAGCCCGACGTAGAAGAGGCGCCGCTCTTCCTCGACGCCGTCGCGGCTGTCGAGCGAGTTGGCGTGCGGGAACAGCCCCTCCTCGAGCCCGGTGACGAAGACGACCGCGAACTCGAGGCCCTTGCTGTTATGCGCGGTCATGAGGTTGACCCGGTCGTGCTCGCTTTCCCAGGTATCGATCTCTGAGACGAGCGCGACGTTCTCCAGGAACCCGCGCAGCGTCGGGGTCTCCTCGGTGTGCTCGGAGTTGGCGATGGCGCCGAGGAGTTCCTCGACGTTCTCGATTCGGTCGGGCGCCTGCTCCTCACCACTCTTTTTGAGCATCTCGATGTAGCCCGTCTCGTCCACGATCAAGCGCGCCAAGTTTGCCGGCCCGAGCTCCTCGGCGAGCGAGCGGAAGCGCTGGAGCTGCTCGTGGAACGCGGCGACCCTCTTGCGGGCGGCCGCAGGCAGCGCCTCGATCCGATCGGCCTGGGCGATGGCCTCGTGCAGCATGAGCAAGTGTTCGGCCGCGTACGCCCGAAGCCGCTCGAGCGTTGTTGAGCCGATGCCTCGGGGCGGCACGTTGATGATGCGCTCGATCGAAACCGCATCGGCGGGATTGACGATGAGGCGGAGGTAGGCGAGGACGTCCTTGACCTCCTTGCGCTGGTAGAAGCCGACCGTGCCGACGACCACGTACGGGATCCGTTCCGCCATGAGGACTTCCTCGAAGACGCGCGACTGGGCGTTCGTGCGGTAAAAGACCGCGATTTCCTGGCGCTGAAGGCCGTTGCTTGTGAGCTCGCGGATCGCGTTCGCCACGCGGTCGGCCTCGTCGTACTCGTCGAAGCATTGGCGGAAAGAGACGGACGCCCCTTCATCGCGCTCCGACCAGAGGTTTTTCGGGTGGCGCATCGTGTTGTAGGCGATCACGGCGTTGGCGCTTCGGAGGATGGTCGGTGTCGAGCGGTAGTTCTGCTCGAGGGTGACGCGGCGCACGCCCCGGAAATCTCGCTCGAACTCGACGATGTGGCGGATGTCCGCGCCGCGCCACTGGTAGATGGACTGGTCCGGGTCGCCGACGACGCAGACGTTCCCGTCGGGCGCCGCGAGGAGTTTGACGAGCATGTACTGCGGCGGGTTCGTGTCCTGGAACTCGTCCACGAGCAGGTAGCGGAAGCGCCGCCGCCAGCGGTCCCGGGCGTCGGGGTGGTCGCGCAGCACGGCGACGGTATTCATGAGCAGGTCGTCGAAGTCCATTGCGTGGGCGGCCCGGAGGCGGGCCTGGTACTCGGCGTAGATCGGCGCCACGGTCTTGCCGAAGCCATAGCGGCGCGAGGCGGCGTAGGCCTCGGGATCGAGCAGGGCGATCTTGGCGTGCTCGATTTCCGACGTGACGGCGGCCGCGGGGAACTCCTTCGGGTTGAGTTTGAGGTCTCGGACGATTCGGCGGATGAGGGCCTTGCTGTCGGTCTCGTCGTAGATCGTGAAATCGCCTGGGAAGCCGATCCGCCCGGCCTCGCGCCGCAGGAGCCGCGCGCAAAACGAGTGGAAGGTGCACAGCAGCGGTGCGTGCGCCACCATTCGTTCGACCCGTTCGCGCATCTCGCCGGCGGCCTTGTTCGTGAAGGTGACGCCGAGGACCGAGCCGGGGTCCACGCCTTTAGCGATGAGGTGGGCGATACGGTAGGTGATGACGCGGGTCTTGCCGCTGCCGGCGCCGGCGACGACGATGAGCGGGCCGGTGCCGTGCTCGACCGCTTCGCGCTGCTGCGGGTTCAGTTCGTCGAGAAGGGGCATTGAAACCTCTGGCTGGGTGTCAGTTTTTGGCCCGAGCGGCATGATAGCATGATGCCGGTTCCCAAGGGGCTAGACAAATTTGTTCCCCGGCCGTACAAAAATGAAAAAGCCCTAAAAATCCTCTTGACACTCCCTGTCACGTGAAGTATAGGGCCAGTAAGATTCTTCAAATAACGGCCCATGCGTTGGGGGGTATGGCGCGAAAGCCGTTTGTTTTTCCCCGTGGTTCTTTCTCGGCACCCGTCGGTGCACCATCGTCTTCATGAGTTCAATCTGGGAGTGTCGATGCCATACATCGTAGGTATCCTTCCTTCCCGGGTCGTACAACCGGCCCAAGAATCGCGGATATATCACTCCCGGAGGTACAGCTGCTAGATTCGGGGGGGATCCAAAGGAGCGGCACAATGTACCGCAGCGGAAGGTCGGAGGCCCTGCTCCTCGCGAGGGAGTATTCCTCCGAACCTTTGCTGTGTTTGGACCCCGTGAAAACCGGCTGGCGCCACAGGCCTTCTCACCCATAACCTCCTGCCTCTCAACGACTGAAGCTGATTCCGAACCCGTGTGCCGACGCCCAATTCCTGCCCTCAAGCCGGCCATTTCCCGGTTTTTATCAGATTGCTCTGGGGGAGACAGGCTGAACAAAATCAACCGGGCAGCATTCAACGGCCTTGTTTTCAGGAAACCTCGAACGTGCCGATGAAGTCGTTGACGTTCTCGATGGCGTGCTCGGCCATGAAGGCGGCGATGCCGTCGGCGATCTCCTCGCAGGCGCGCGGGTTGTAGAAGTTCGCCGTGCCCACCTGGACCGCCGAAGCCCCCACGGCGAGAAACTCGAGCGCGTCTGTTGCCGTGGCGATGCCGCCGATGCCGATGACCGGCACGTCCACCGCCCGCGCCACCTCCCAGACCATCCGCAGCGCCACGGGCTTGATGGCGGGGCCCGAGAGGCCGCCGGTCACGTTCCGCAGGACCGGGTGCGGCTTGACGCCGCGCTCGGCGTCGCCGAGCTCGACGGCCATGCCGATGATCGTGTTGATGAGCGAGAGCGAGTTGCTGCCGCCCTCGACGGCGGCGCGGGCGCACTCGGCGACGTCGCCGACGTTGGGCGAGAGTTTCGTCATGAGCGGCAGCGGCGTGGCCTTGCGCACCGCTCCAACAAGTTCCTTGAGCGCTTTGGGGCGCGTGCCGAAGGTGAGGCCGTCCGCTTTGTTCGGGCACGAGACGTTGAGCTCGAGCGCCGTCACCGCTGCGCAGCCCGTGAGCCGCCGGGCCACCGCAACGAACTCCTCGATGGTGCTCCCCTGGATGTTCACCACGCACGCCACGCCGCGCTCGTGCAGGTAGGGGAGTTTTTCCTCAATGAACGCCTCGACGCCGACGTTCTGCAGGCCGATCGCGTTGAGCATGCCGGCGGCGGTCTCGAACCCGCGCGGCGGCGGGTTGCCGCCGGCCGGCTCGAGCGTGATGCCTTTTGTGACGACGGCGCCGAGCTTGCCGAGGTCGCAGAGCCCGGCGTATTCCTCGCCGTACCCGAAGGTGCCCGAGGCGGTCATGACCGGGTTCTTGATCGTGACGCCGCCGATGTCCACCGCCAGGTTCATTCGAACACCACCTCGCGGGCGTTAAAGACCGGCCCGTCCTTGCAGACCATCCGGTAGGCGTCGCCGCCGCCGGGTGTCCTCGTCTTGCAGGCGCAGACGAGGCAGGCGCCGACGCCGCAGCCCATTCGCTGCTCAAGCGAGACCTCGCAGAAGAGGTCGCGCTCGAGGGTGATCGCCGCCACGCGCTCGAGCATCGGCGCCGGCCCGCAGGCGTACACGGCCACCTTCTTGTCGGGACACTCGTTGAGCTTCTGCTCGAATAGCTCGGTCACCATGCCTTTGAAGCCGCGCGAGCCGTCGTCGGTGGCGACCTTGTACTCGACGCCGATCTCCTCGAAAAAATCCTCGAGGAGGACGCGGTCGGCCGAGCGATAGCCGGCAAGCACGATCGTGCGGGCGTTGTGCTTGCGCTGGGCGAGCTCGATGGCGAGGAACGGAAACGGCGCGATGCCGATGCCGCCCGCGACGAGGAGGTTTGCCGCGGCGTCGCTTTCGAGCGTGAAGCCGTGGCCGAGCGGGCCGAACACGTCGAGCTCATCCCCCTTGTCGAGCTCGGCGAAGGCGGCGGTCGCTTTGCCGACGGTGTCGTAGTAGATCGCGATCGTGTCGCCGTCCACGTTGCCGATGCTGAACGGACGATTGAGCAGATAGCCGCGCGGATGGACCTCGCGCATCATGACGAAGGTGCCCGGCGCGGCCTCGGCGGCGATTGCCGCGCACTCAAACCCGAGCGCATAGGAGTCGCCCGCGAGATGGTGGTTGAAGACGATCGGCACCCGCTTCTGGATCATGGCCCCCTCGACGCCGTCGGTTCAGGTCTGCGGGCGAGTCTAGGCGGCGCCCGCACCAAAAGTCAACGGTCGGTTTGGATCAGAGCGGCCGCGTCAATGTGAACGCGACGACCGAGGCGGCCCCGGCGGCCTTGAGGACGCGGGCGCACTCGTTGATCGTCGCGCCGGTGGTGTAGACGTCGTCCACAAGCAGCAGCCGCTTGTCCTTGATGCGCTCGCCCCGCCTGACGCCAAAGGCGTCGCGAATGTTCCGTTTACGTTGCTCCAGGTTGAGGCCGACCTGCGGGGCGGTGTGCCGCCGTCGTCGGAGCACGTGCTTGACGATGGGGAGGGAAAACTCGCGCGCCAGCGGCCGGGCGAGCACGATCGCCTGGTTGAAGCCGCGGTACTGGAACCGCCGCCAGTGCAGCGGCACGGGCACGATCGCGTCGAGTGACTCAACGTCAACGTGTCGGTGTACAAACTCGCTCATCCACCGCGCGAGCGTCGTGCGGAGGTACTCGCGCATGCCGTACTTGTAGCGGTGAACAAAAATCTGCATCACGTCGTTGTAGATCGTCGCCGAGAACGCGCGGTCGAAATGGCGCTTTGTCTGGCGGCACTCGTCGCAGATGAGGTCGCCGGTGGCGTGGGCGAACATCTTCTTGCCGCAGCGGTCGCAGAACGGCTCCTCCACGAGCACGACGGCTCGACGGTGCTCGCGGCAGAGCGGGCCGGAGGCGCCGGGGCCGAGGTCGCCGCCGCACACGAGGCATCGCCTGGGGTAGAGGAGGTCGCCGAGCCTGGCTATCACGTCGCCGAGCACGGCTTACCGTTTCCCACTGGTGTCGGAGCGTACGCGGGGCTTTTTCGCGTACATGTAAAGGAGCACGATGAGCACGAGCGTCACGAGCCAGGTCACGAGGCTGTCCGTGTAGCTCATGTACCAGTCCTTGGCGACGCCGAAGAGGAGCTTCGAGCGGCCGGCCACGTCATGGAACACGTGGCCGTCGAGCTTGAGCATGGCGACGAAGCCGGCGTGGATGCCGATGGGCAGGTAGAGTGCGCCGGTCTTGATGGCGGCGACGCTGAGCGCGGCGCCGATGAGGAACAGCCCCACAAAAAACGGCCAGATCTGGCCGAACTGATCGAAGTTCGAGAGCTGGTACGGCACGAGCCGGAAGCCGTTGAGGATGTGAAATTCCTTGAACGGGGGCGCGGCTCCGTTCGGAAGGATGTCGCTCGGCAGCGGCTGAATGAAGTGCATTGCCGCAAAAAAGGCCGAGGCGAACACGACGGCGAAAAAGGCCTCCATGTCGGCCTGGAGGTTCTGGAGCACGACGCCACGAAAGACGATCTCCTCGATGACGCCGACGGCGAGGCCCGCGAGCAGCGCTTTCCAGATCATGGCGGCGGCGAAGTCCGGCTCGTAGTGCTTCGCGCCGGCCACGGAGAAAATCGCGATGATGACCGAGATCGCCAGGACGCCGACGGCGAGCCCGGTTACGAGGTGCACGAGGACGCTCGAGACCCGGAGGTTGAGCGATTCGACGACGCGCGACCGCATCCAGCGCCGGAACGCGATGAAGTAGAGGAGCGCGAACGCCAGGAGGCACTCGGTGAAGAGCTTCCCGAGCGGGCGTGCCTTGCCCAGGCCGTCGTTCAGTACCTTGGCGAACGGCGAGACCACGCAGGCCGACAGGAACGCCAGGCCGAAGATCAGCGGGAGCAGAACGTAGGATCGTCTCAGAATACTTGAGCCGCGCGCCACGGAACCCCTCGTTCCTCGTGAACGTCCGCCGTCAGTCCGCACGCAGTCTATGGGGGCTTGCGTTCGTGAATCAAGCCAAAAGGAAACGGTGCCTGCCGACGTGCCACACGCGCTTGACACGGGCGGGTCGCTGAGGTAATAGAACGTCTCAGCTCTTGATGCCGGCGTAGCTCAGTTGGTTAGAGCAGCGGAATCATAATCCGCGTGTCGTAGGTTCGAGTCCTACCGCCGGTACTTCCGGCCTAGAGAGTTACGAAGTCGCGCGCGCTCCTCGAAGCTCGCGTGCCCCCACTTTTCTCCCATTTTCCTTGTCGGGTCGGGTAAGCTTTGTCCTGCGCACGCGGCATGGAGACTCTTGTGGGGGTAGAACAATGCGAGCCGTGTCCCTTCTCCTTTTCTCTCTCGTCGTGGCACTGTCCGAACTCGGTGTTGCTGCCGGCTGGGGCGAAGGTGTGCCGGAGGTCTCCTCGCCGCCGGCGTTCAAGCGAGAGAAAGAGTACCTCCTTGACCTTCCGCCGGATCTCAAAGAAGGCGAGGAAGCCAAAGCAGAGAAGAAACCCAAAGACGAAAGAACCTTCACGCCCGCGTTCATCTACAGGCGCGACGGCGACATCTGGGGCCGCCTCGAGGACGGCACCAAGCCGACGAACCTGACGAACTTCGCCGAGGACGACGACTACAAAGCCAAATTCGATAAAGCCGTCGCGGAAGAAAAGGCGTGGCGCAAAGCCACCGGCGGCCGATCGGGCCGAACCCCCGTCATGCTCGACTTCACCTACAGCCGCGACGACGGCAATATCTCCTACTACCTCGGCTACGTCATGCGCGACTTCGAGTTCTTCTCCCTCAACGTGGACGGCACCGAGAAGGCGCCCATCGCCAAGCTCTCGCTCCCGGCGCTGGGCCCCAACGAGTCGGCCGACGACGAGTTCCTCCTCAAACGCCGAAACATGGTCTTTGCCTTTCGCACGGCCAACCCGAAGCTCGCGCCGCTGCGGATCGAGACGATGGGCATTGCGCACCTGCGCGACTACACGCTGTCGCCCGACGCGAAACGCTTCGCCCGACTCTGGCGCCAGATCCTCCGGCCCGACACCGAGGCCGAGGATCCCACCCGCCGCGTCAACGAGGGCAAGGGCTACTACCTGCTCATTGACGCCGTCCGCGGCAACACGATCCATTGCTACCCCCTCCTCAACGTCGACAAGGCGAACGAGGACCTCCCGCCCGGCGGCCTCGCCATCCAGATCCCCGAGGACCCCTCCACCGGCCAGCTCTCGAACACGAACTACGTCTACTGGGACCTGCACTGGTCGCCCGACGGCGAGTGGATCGCCATGCTCGGCCCCCAGGAGCAGCGAGGCTGGGGCCACGGCATCGAGCCCGGCGGCCACATCGTCCTGCTCAAGGCCGACGCCACGGACGCACGCATCTATCATCGCTGGGCGCCCGACCAGACGTGGGTTGACTCGATGCAGGCGCGCTCCCAGCCGGTCCTCGTGGCGCGCACGCCGAACGCCACCCGCCACCGCGACGAGATGGCGAAGCTGCCGGTGCAGTACATCTGCCCCGCCGCCAAAGACGACTGGCAGCAGATCGGCAATCCCATCCGCAAGCTCACCTGGTCTCCCGATTCGAAATACCTCGCGTTCTGGGCCAGGCGCCAGTCGGGCGACGCCTGGATCGTCAACTTCGCCATGATGCGCATCTCGGACGGCCGGTTCGTGCGCATCGATTGCGCCCCGGGCCTCGGCAACGACTACGCGTGGTCGCCTGACGGCAAGCAGATCGCCATCGAAGTCACCGGCAAGCAGCGTCCCAACCGCGTCCTCACCAAGGAGGACATCGAGGAGCTTGTCTCCTCCATCTGCATCGCCGACGTCGAGGCCCTCTTCAAGGGCGCCGGCGCCGTCACCGTCATTGCGCCCGACGACGAGCGCTTGACCAAGATCGCCGTCGGCTACAAGGGCATCGGCCTCACCTGGATCGGCCCCGCGATCGAGAAGGAGTTCGTCCCGCTCGAGCTCATCGTCCCGCGCGGCTCCGAGCTCACCGACGACCTCGCCGGCATCAAGCGCGAGCACGACAGTGAGGTCGAAAAACTCGAAAAGCTCGACGAGAAGCTCAAGGCCGAAGAGGACAACGAAGAGCTGCTCGACGAGATCCGCGACGTCCGCGTCACCATCCGCTTCCACGAGGAAGACTTCTTCCAAACCGCCGGCGACGCGATAGGTGACTTTGCCTGGGGCGACTTCGACCGCCAGAGCCAGGCCTTCCGCGATCGCGTCGCCTACCTCCAGCGCCAGGTCGTCACCTGGCACGACACGCTGCGCGAGTACGGCTACGCCTCGTACGTCATGTACTTCAGCCAGTACCGCCGCGAGGAGCAGCGTTTCAAGCAGGCGCTCGCGGACCTCAACCACACCCTCGACCTGTGGAACGTGTACAACAGCATGGCGCTGGCCCATCACGGCCTCATCGCGCGCGAGATCCGCATCCAGCTCGGCGTCGCCGGCCAAACCGCCACGCTCGATGAGGCCCTGGCCCCAATCAACCGCCGCACGGCCCGCCTGCTCATTGATCAGGGCGAGCGCGCCATCATCCAAGCCCAGGCCAATCGCGAGGCCGCGCTCTACTACCAGCGCAGCTATTGGGACGGCATCCGCGCCGCGGCCGAGAAGCGCGAGAACGTCGAAACCCTGACCTTGGTCGAAGAGGCGATGGGCATGACCGCCTTCGCCAGCCAGTTCCTGCTGCGCGAGATCGGCGGCGCCTGGGAAGCCTGGCTCGACATCCTGAAGACCGGCCCCAGCTACATCCCCTTCGTCGGCGAGTACTTCGAGACACGCGCCGACAAGATGGACCGCCAGGTCCTTGAGATGCGCAAGAAAACCGCCGACAACATCAAGGCGCTCGACGAGATACGCGGCTACGCCGACATCGAGTACCGCCTGCTGCGCGACGAGCTCCGCGCGCTCGACTTCAACGAGGACGGCAGCCCGAAGGGCACGCTCGCCGCCGACGTCTCCCTCGGCGAGAGGGCGCTCACCGCGCTGCTGACCGACCGCTTTTTCCACGAGCAGACCGACGGCGGCCTGTTCCGGATCGCGGGCGCGTTCGACGTGAGGCCGACCGACAAGCTCTCGACCGAATACCTCGTCGCCATGCACCACGCCCGCCTCGTCGTCTACGACATCCAGGCCGCCACTCGCGCCCGGATGGGCGTGGACGTCAAGACCGGCGAGGCGAGCTGGGCCATCCTCCTCGAGCCCACCAGGAACATCGAGACCTTCGTCCGCGGCCTCTCCGGTGAGTGGGACACCCGCGCCGACTTCCTCGGCCGCCGCAAGGGCCACGTCTCGCAGATGCACCAGATGGCCCCCTTCTGGCGGGAGCGCAACTACGCCTTCGAGGCCTACGAGCACCTGCCCGGCACCGACGCGCCGCCCGGCGAGGAGCCCAAGCCAATCTACAGGCAGATCCACGAGGACCTCGCCGAGCATAGCCCCGACTATGTCAACTTCCTCATCCGGCGCGCCTTCATTATTCATGACGCCGATGCCGTGGCCTTCACCATCGCCAACGCCCGGCGCGACGTCCCTGCCGACTGGGATCGCCTCCAGGACTTCATCCAGCAGCAGCGCCTCATCATGCGCGCCGA
>Ga0180431_10003289_pt1 | contig 20930 bp, 34 predicted proteins | sample SS_ome_11_FD_132459 | JGI IMG/M metagenome (GOLD analysis project Ga0180431, IMG submission 132459) | Hypersaline lake sediment archaeal communities from the Salton Sea, California, USA - SS_1_MS_1 metaG | ecosystem: Environmental > Aquatic > Non-marine Saline and Alkaline > Hypersaline >...
ATGTTTTTATTTTCACACAATGGTGATGACCCGCTCAAGACATTGAACCGGATTGCGGACCATTTTGATACGGCGCAGAAAGAGCTGGAGTCCGAACTGGGAGTTTCTATTTGCATCCCTGATTGTGGAAAGTGCTGTAAGTCAAACTGCATAACCACAAAGCCCATTGAAGCAGCTTGGGTTGCAGACTGGGTGAGGAAACAAAAGCCTGCCGTCCGGGATAAGGTTGTCAAGGCCTGCGAGAACTGGCTGCTCGACACTAAGGGCTTTCAGGTATTTAAGGGTATGAATGGGAAGTTCCTCTCCGAAGAAACCGACCAAATACAGGGAGAGATGAGCTGGCTCGTATATAGGGGCATCTGCCCCCTATTGGACGAAGACAACTCCTGCATGATTCATCCGGTTCGCCCCATAGTCTGTCGTGCTTGGGGGGTAACAAGAAACGTACCATCATGGTGCCCGCGCCCCCTGGGGAAATACGAGGAGGGAGACTACAGAGCTTATCTGAATAACACAACGACAGATAAGGCTAAGGAAGCCATTGAGGACTTAAAAGGTCAGCTCGACCCCATCTTCGGCGATAACCATACTTTCCTTGCTACAGCACTTTATGCGGAGCTCGAGCCCCATCGCTTTCTCCACTACGCCTATCATAACTTCATCCCCACAGTAAAGATGGCAAGAATGAGCGGTGGCTCCTTGCTCTGGCAGGAACAGGTAAACGAGGAGACGGAGAGAGCAGCTGAAATCGGGACGCTCTGCGTCTCAAGATAAAGGAGGCAAAATGCCAGCACTACCCCAACTGTATCCTTACAAAGCCGGCCCGGTTGAGCCGATCGTGATGCCCGGAGAAGTCGTCGGGATATGGGTCAATAAAGTCTACCACTTCGCTACGGTAGAATATATTGAACCGCTTCCCGAGTCCAACCCTATTGTCATCGACCTGGGAGCACTTGCCGCAGGAGCAAGCGTAGGACCTACAAGGCTGGGTAATCTCGATATGCCAGGCAGCGAGTTCGCTCAATATCGTTACCGTGTTGTAAATGATATTGAGGTCTCACTCTCGCTGGGAAGAAGCGATTTGCGTTATAAGATGCATAATGTAAATGCACACGTCAGCCGCTTCACCGCACTAAATAATCCAGACGCTCACCTAACAGAGTTCTTCGTTTATGAAGACCAGCACGCCTTTATGACTGCGCTTAACCCGACATCCTATAATAATACAGAGTCGAAGATTGCGTTCTGGGGCTTCCGCTACGTACTGGACCAAGCTATAGACAACCAGTACAGCTATGCGGAGAAGAAGCTGCCGGCTCAATGGACTAGAGTCCCAGCAACTGCTCATCTCTAGACCATTGCCATAAATTAGAGGAGGTTAGCCATGCCCTATACACAACCGGCACGGGGGATAAGGAAGTCCTCCGCTATAATCACGATTGCTGCTGCCGCTACTCCTGAAGCACTGTTCAATATCTCTACCGGAGGGGCCAACCCGCGACGCGCAATCCTGCGTAAAATCTACACCTACAATGACACTGGGGCAGACTCAGTCGTACAGATAGGCACAGGACTCGGGGGTTTATTCGCCGCAATAATCCCACCGTTTGTAGCCTTAAACGGTACCGATGACCAGTGGGCTGAGCACGACATCCCCGAAGTTGAGGTGGGAGCTAACCTGACCATCCAGGCTGATGCGCTTGGCGTCCAGGTACAGGTCGAAGTAGAAGAAATCGAAAGCTAAGGGGGCTGAAATGCCTGAAAAAATCACCCCTGAGCAGCTGAAACGGATTGAGGAGACCTTTCGTTCCTCGCCAGGAGTCGTGGCGGGGGCACGGGTAGAGCTGCGAGTACAAGGCAAGATACTGAAGACTATCAAGAGCGGGGTGCACTGATGCCGGGAATTTCTACATCTATATCGGAAAGCATCCGCCTCTCAGAAGTCGGCACATTCGCCATCCTCCATGCTAGTGGGGAGATCCCCGCTGGGGTCGTCGCGCCTATACAGGTTAATCTCGTCGTACCGCAGGACTGGGTAATTCTAACCGACTTCATAGACTTCGGTTCTACGACGGTAAGCATTACCCCTGTTGCCTCCTATAATCTCTATTACGAGAAGGGGCAGTACTCAAACGGCTTCATTACTGCCAGCAGCAGGATAATATACCCGCAGGTGCCAAGCTCGCAGTGGATTGAGCTTTGGATTAGCAATGTGAGCTCCGTACCCATAATGGACATACAATATGACTTGAGCGTCCATTACTATACCTATCCTAAAGACCAGTTACAGCAAATAAAGAACCTCCTCTACGCCCTGAGCGAGGACAATATAGAAATAAAAGAGCTGCTCAAACGGATTGCCGGAGAGGAGAAGAATGCCAACAGTAGCTGATGATTATGTCCAAATCATTACCGCAAACCAAATACGCGACCTTAACGCTCACTACTCCAACTGGGTAACAGCAACGTGGCTGAACGGCATTAGCTTTGTCATTGACAACACCCTGGACCAGAACGTAACCGTCCAGATTCAGGGGAACTATATCGGCTGGCCGATTGCCGCCGCGAACATCCGACCAGTAAACATTGGTGCCCCCCTCGCAGTAGTTACCAATACAAAGGGCGGCATCGGTGTCCATCGCACCTCAACCTTTTGGCTTCCATTCTACAGAGTAGAAATTACGGCAGTCCTTCTCCCCGCAGCGGGACAGATAGACGTTTACGCCGTGAGGGAAACCAGGGAGATTGGTGGTGGCTGATGGTAATGGGTTATGGGATTCTCAATACCCCGAATTCTACCTATGACTATAAGATTAAGTACGAGGGAGCAACTACCGCCGCAGGCAACGTTCTCGGGACCACCCTGGTATGCGATCCGCTGAATCTTTACCCCTCCCTCATTGGCTGTACCGTCCAGATAATGAACGGCGCTGCCCGTTACTGTGAGCGTATAATCTCCGTTCATCCCGCTGGTGGAAACACGATAACAGTAGCCGACCCCTTCACAGATAACGCTGGTGCAGTTGCTCAAATCACCGCGGGAACCCACTTCGTAGTTAAAGAGCTCGGAGGAGGGGCCTCTCCCGCACCACCACTGCTGCCATCAATCGGGTTATGGATGTTCGGTGAGTGCGACGCTACAATGGCAGCCAGCCTCAACACCCTTGTCTGCTCAAATCTCGCTGGATTCCCCGATGACATATTCAACAACGAGTTCTGGGTTCAGGTAATTCACAATACCAGTGCTCCAGGGACTGTGCCGGAGAGAGAAATTCGCCGCATAACCGATTATGCTGGGGCGACCGGCACATTCACAACCGATAACTTCAGCGCAAACGTAGAGGCAGGGGATCTCCTCGCCGTATTCCATGATTCCATCTTAACTATAGAGATCTTAGGCTACGGTACACTGGACTTCTCCAGCGCAACCGTACCAGCAGACAGCACTAGGGGAGAGGGAAATAATTATTTCAACGGCTGTCTTCTCATGCCTACCGAGGGCGCTTGTGCCTTCCAGCCCAGGCCTGTCGTAGACTATACAGGGGCGACCGGCGTCTTTACGATCGACCCAAACAATCCCTTCACCGCAGCGACTGGGCTCGTAGATTACATAATAATCCGCGGCGAATTCCCCCAGGTGGCCACCGCGGACGGGGCAAACAACTATACCCCGTATGACGTCATAGGGAATAAAGCAGATGTGCGAAGCAGGGTAGCAGGAACGGCCAGCATAGTCGCCCTGCTGAGAGAAGCAATTGAGGGTGGGAAGGGGCTCGATGCCATCTTCGACCTCGTTAACGCTGACCTCACCCTCCAGGAGTTATCCAATACCCTCACGGCAACAGGGGGCGAAGACACCGTATATGAAGAACTCACACCAGCAGGAGTACTCAAAGCAGGGACTTTCGCTATCAATCTGGACAATATGGCGGCTGGGGATGTTACCGTTCTCCGAGTTTATTATCAAACCCTGACCGGAGGAGCCCTTGCCGTCCGGTATTATAATTCATACGCAGGCGCAGACGGCGGCCTGGCGGGGAATCGGACGGAGGTCAGTATAGCCCTCGACCCCAACAGGTTCGGGTTCAGAATTACACTTGAGCAGACAGCAGGCACTAACAGGGATTATCCCTGGGCAATATATCCCGAGGTATAACAGGAGGAGCATGATGGCTCTGAGTAAAGAATCTAAAGAAGAAATCGAGAAGTTGAAGAACCAGCAAGAGAGACTCATAACTTTATACGCCAAGCGAATTCCAGAACTACAGGCTCAACTAGCCCAGTTCGAAGCCGAAAAGGCTCGGGCTGAAAAAGTGCTGTCTGAGCTCCAGGGCGCATACCCTATAGAGAAGTAGTATGGTAAGAGGTTACGACAATACGCCGGTTTACGTACAATGCCTTCTCGACATACAGATGAGGGAAGGAAACGGTACGCTTATTCGAGACTGGGCAAAACCAGAACATCCCGTAACCCTACACGGGACGCCGACATGGGCACAGCTGGGCAACGGACTTAACTATCTTGATTTCGACTCCACGAACCCCGACTGGCTCGATTCCCCCCAGGCCGGCACCGCCGACCTGGACTTCACAACGGAGAGCTTCAGTCTCGCACTTTGGGTAGATATAGACAGCCTCGCTGCCGCCCGGGCCCTCATTATAAGAGGACTGCTCGACACCGACGGGTATGAAATCTATGTGGAGACAGACGGAAGTATTGTATTCAGAACCAATCAAGCAGCGGCAAACCAGATAACCACAAGCGCCGCTGGCGATATAGTCATAAACAACTGGTACCAGGTCATCCTTACACGCTCGGGTACAGACGCCCTGATATATCTAAACGGGATAGATGTTACCGATACAGCGGGTTCCCATACCGATCCCTTGACTTCAGCGCGCGAACTGCATATCGGGATTCTCGACGACGAAACAAACTCGCCATTCGAGGGGCAAATGTGGCGGCCTCGAATGTGGGGCAGGCAGCTTTCCGCAGTTGAGGCGGTTCAGCTTTTCAACTACGAGCGGGACTGGCTGGGAGTATAATATGAAAACGAGGGACAAGGTGGCTATAGCAGCAATCCCAGCAGGACTGGCACTTCTCTGGTTCCTCCGGGGACGCGCGGGTGCTTCAGCCATGCTTGAGCATGAGGAACACCAGTTCCTCATCTCCGACATACGACTAAATCCTTACAAGCGCTTCTATACCCCGGAGGATACAGTCAAGATGGACTTCGACATCACCTATCTCGGGCCGCTTCCCGAGTTCAAATTAGGGACAGCGGAGGATGCTGATGGGAGGATTGCTTTCATACAGTCATGGGAAGGGCACAGAGACTTGACCTGGCTGCTCGATGGCATTTTTAAGGAGCTGGCAAGAGACGTGCCCCAACACTACGCCCACGGCGGGCAGTTCTTCTATGCCGTGGACGAAACCAAGCCTTTTTCATTTGCTCTGGAGCTCTGGGCCCCGAGCGCATGGCCTCTAACCATGTGGGACCATGCTAATCTAGCAACCGTTGAGGTGGTAGTCTAATGGCCCTCAAGGGATATGACGATAAATCGATAAACCGAGGCCTGCTTCTGGACCTGCAGTTCCGTGAGGGTGCAGGTACAGTTACCCGGGACTGGGCGAGGCCGGAGCATGTGATGGCATTCAATAACGCTCCTACCTGGGCGCAGTTACCTTCTGGGAGGAATTATCTGCTTTTAGATCAAACTGTTCCAGATTACCTTAGTTGTTCGGGAGCAGATACAGCAGATTTGGATTTTACCTCAGAGGACTTTTCTGTGGGTTGTTGGGTAAGCATAAATCATATTCCAGGTTCATTCATCTTGTATTATCTTGCACAAAGAGGCATTAATAACATAGAAGGATGGCGTTTTTATGCTTATATGAATAACGTGGGTTTATTTGCTCCGGGATTTACTGTAGATAATAACCCAGCTGGGGGAGCTGCACCCACAATAGCTCAAGAAGGTTATTTTTTCCCTAATACATGGCATTTATTGATAGCAGCAAAAGATAATTGGGGTGTGAGGTTTTACATTGATGGAATAGACAGAACAGCTTTTACTACAGCAAGGGATCCTGCATCCTCTAACCAACCTCTTCACATAGGTACAAGCAATCTATTGAGGACTTCTACTTCTGACTTGTTCAGAATATACAGGTTCAGAGTATGGAATCGCGACTTATCGGCATCCGAGGTTGCCAAACTATTCGCCATGGAGCGACACCTTTTTGGAGTATGAACAATGAATAATACCGGCATAGCCACACTGGTTGTTGCCGCTGCCGGGCTGGTAGTAGTGATAGCGAGGCGTATTGCCAGCGCCCCGCCGGGCAGACGCCCGCCATGCGGCAACTACGGTGACGTGGATGGTGATGGCTGGGTGACCGATACCGACGTTCAGATGGTCGCCGATTACCTGTCCGGCATAATAACGCTAACGGATGAGCAGCGGATGAGGGCAGACGTGCAATACGGGCAAGGCTTGGTTGACCATTGGTCGCTAATGGTGATACAGTCATATGTGGCGGGGACGGTCGACACATTTCCCGTCTGTGGAGTATAAACAATGAATGACGGCAAACTTGATAGACTAATGGCAGACAACATACGGGCATTGCTGCGAAGCAACACCACGTACTACGTAAACGGGACGACAGGGCACGATAACTACGACGGGAGCTGCCCAGAAAGGGCGTTCGCGACGATAGGGGCAGCGACCGCCGTTGCCGGGGCGGGAGACCGTATAATCGTGGCTATGGGGACGTACACCGAGAACGTTACCCTCGCCAGTGACGGGTTGGAGCTCTATGGCGAGCCATACGCCATGATAGTTGGTACGCTCACCATCTCCGGTAACTTTTGCAAGGTACATAGCAGCGCATATTTGCTTATTCAAAGCTCTGGCGGCACGGGTGTTACCTCAACAGGACTGGGCGTCTACATAGAGAGGGTCTTTACATATCTGAATACACGTGGGTTTTATATCAACACCGCTTTTAACTTACTGACTGACTGTCTTTCTATTGATGATGATGATGGGTTCGAGTTCTCTCAATTCGGTCATCAGGTGTATGGCTGCAAGGCGATGGGGAAAGGCTCTGGCAGGGGCTTTTACCTGTCTAATGCCTCCGCCAAGAGCTGTATATTCAAATACTGTCACGCCACGAACTGGGGCACCGGGGCAGGTAATGCCGCCTTCGAGTGCATCGCAGGCACAAGCGACAACATCTTTGCCCACTGCGGCGTCGGCGCAGGCGACCGCAAGGTCGACGCAGGTACCAACACCTGGGCGGAGTTCCAAATAGGCTCCCAGATTGTACCGGGGCAGTCGCGGGAACAAGACCTGGCGGACATATACAACCACCCAGCCCGCCAGCTTATCGATTACCCGTTTAATTCACCTGCCGCAGCGGTCGATACCGACTTCTGGACCGCAGGCGGCGACGCGGGCGGCTTCACGGTCGAGACAGGCGACGGCAACGACGCCAGTCGCAAGTTGTACGCCGATACCGCACAGAATAATGATTATTACATTCATGGCGATGGCAAATACGCCCTGCTGTGGAATCCTGAGAACCAGACGCTATACTCCAAAGTCATATTCACTGCGTGGCTGTGGATGAACACCACCGCCGATACACAGTTCCTTATTGGGCTTTTCGAAGCGGGTAGCTTCCCCACAGGTTACGCCGAGCCGTTAGTGGACTGTGCTCACTTCTTCGTCGATGACGGTGTGCGGGCGAACTATTCCTGCCGAAGTTACGATGGGGCGGAGGAGGAAACCGACAGCGGCGTCGCCCTCGATACGGGTGTCGCTAATATCCACCGGTTCGACATCGAGTGGGATAATGCTCAGGTTGTGTTTAAGATAGACAGCGTGGTTGTGGCAACGCATACCACGCGGATTCCTGATTCCCCGATGGGTATGGTTGCGTTAATCCGCACCCAGGACGTCGCTGGGGCGGAGAAGTCCGCAAATATCATCAGGATGAAGGTGCAGCCGATAATCTAAGGGGGCACGGAATGAAAAAGACAACTACAATAGCAGGGGCTCTCGCTGGTACAGTTGCGGCAATCCTTATCTACCGCTCTGTCCAGGGGCAGGGTTGCTGGCTAGAACTGCCGGAGAGTTGTACCAGCCCAGATTATCCCTATTTCAACTGTGTACGGTACAACGGACCGGACGAGCTGAGAGCACAAGACGCCTTTGCCGATGTCCCCTGGGAAGATATAAACATTATCTACGTCTGGCGGGATAGTTGGATTTCATGGATCCCCAGGGCTGAGCCCGATACCGCCATTGGGGAACTCTATAAAGGCGAGAACTTACTAATCCGTATGGAGAACAGACGGCACCGGTGGGGCTACTGTGGCGGCTCCTGTGTTTGGGGGTAGTAATGAAATCAGAAATGATACTCAGTGGAGCCATTGGCGCAGGGATACTGGGGTGGGCAATCCTGAGAGGGCGGGGGCAGGCGCAGCCGCCCAGCAATGGGGAGCCGCCTGATGATAATACCCCGCCGCTGGAGTGTGAATGCCCAGGGCTACGCTTCCTACCGTGCAGGGATTTGACCAAGCCGCCTGCTACCGGCGAGCCCCGCATTGAGGTAAACGTCGAATACTGTACGCCCCAGGGCGAGACCGTCTCCTTCCGGGTATATTACACGTTGACTAGACCGGACGGCAGTATGCGGGTACATGATTTCCTCCAGAAGGCTAGCCTGCGTAGTTGCAGCGAGTGGCAATGGTTCCTGAAGGTATCGGAGTTTATGGATGCGTCGGGGCTCTGGACAGCTGAGTTCACGTTGCACGTCTTAGATGAGTCGGGGGAGCTGTGCAAGGTCGATACCACGAGTTGCCAGTTCGTATGGTGAGTTATGCGTAAGTTCTATGTAAAGGTGAAGGGGCTGCCAGAAGGGCTGGTTCGGCGACTGGTTATTGAGCCTATGCCCGGTGCACTTTACTGTATCGCTGAGTGGCAGGACTACGACTTCTATGTACTTAAAACTGAAAGTGCTTATATTCAAAAATGGGATGATGTGCCTATTGATGAGACTACATTTGAGTGCGACCTTGACCTGGTTGAAGCCGCACGGACAGATGGAAAGTGCAAATTAAGAGCGTGGGTTAAGGCTTATGGACCAGTACCATGTGACGGGGACACATGGCAAGACTATTACTGCAAGGATAGTCAGGCGTGGTGTGGTTCAGGCGAGGGGGACTGGCGAGAAGGAAAGAGCGACTATTTTAAGCCAGTCGAAGGCGGATGGTATGAATGGACTTTCGGGGAGAGCACTGTGCACCCTGTTGGTGTTTGCACTCAAGGTGAACGCATGTGCGACGGTTATACTCTGCTCGAGTGCCAGAATGGCAGATGGGTTCCTATAGAGGAGAACTCCAATGCTTGCGGGTACGAGCCAGGCAACGGAGAGCCTCCCGAGGAGCCCGCACCACGAAGCCTGCTTATCCCAATGGCTATCACGCTGGGGATAGGTTTGCTTGCCTATCCTCTGGTAAGGAAGAAATAATGAGCTGGCCCTATGGGGGGTCCGGGCGCTTGCCCACCTACGGGCAGACAAGAGCGATCGCCCGGCTCTGTAAGGCATTGAAGATTGAAGAGCCCTTTGAGGAGCAGGTCAGCTCGCTTGAGGAGGCTGGAGTACTGGTCAGGAAACTCAGCCAGCAGTACGAGTCTGAGAAGAAAAAGAAAGAGGTTGTCATGAGCAAAGAACTGAGGACCACCAGCACTAAAGCTCGGCCCCAAAAGGGTGAACTCACGAAGGGCGAAGACCTGATACCCCGCAGAAAATGGGCTGAGTATGGGATCAGGGATGAGTGTGCGCTTAAGGCTTTCCCAGTCTACCATGCACACGAATACGCCCATTTAGCCTCTGAGGCCGTCCACCGGAAAGATTGGAGGGTTGCCAACATATATCTTGAGTTGATATCCGTCAACATTGAGAAGGCAGGGGATACTATCCGATACCGAGCTAAAGACTACCCCACAGGCAATAGGGCTTTTAACGACTTAATGATATCTATCGAGCAAGCAGATGAGCACATTATTGACCAGAACACTACGGCAATCCTTCCACTTGACGCTGTCAAAGACATAACGAAAGAGCTGATGTTTACCATAGCGTGCAGTTGTGAAACCGCTGGCGATTAAGCAGCAGATATTCTTTAATATATGGAGGGGAGACAATGGCGGCAAACATCGAACCCAACGACACAGTAACCGACGTGCTGAAGAAGATAAACGCTGAAATTGATAGCCGCCGTAGCTATGGCGTGCGCCCCGAGAATATCGACAAGCCCCAAAAAGCCGCTGCCTGTATATGGTCGAATGGGTCCGCCGCCTGGCGTTGCGGCGAGCCGCAAGATATGCCTGTATGCCCGCACGGCAGCAAAGAGTTAAAGGAAGTCCTTAATGAGAGAAACGCAGAGCGATTCAAGTGCAGCGATTATGACTGGGATAAGATAGGGCGGCTTGAGGCGAGGGCAAGTCGCTTAATAAAGAAGGAAGGCGTTAAAACGCAAAATACCATAAGCCCTACGCAGTGCCTGGATGCAAACGAGATGGTGATAACAGGGCTAACACCAAAGCAGGCTAACTTACTGGCTCCGCTATTCAGCCCGCTTCCGCTTTACAGCGGCTCAACGGAGGCTGGGTGGAGAGATGAATTCAGTCTGAGAGGTATAGAAATTCCCCCGGGAATTGCACAGCATCGATTAGACGATTTAGACCCTGAAACTATCAAGGCATTGGCAGAAAAGGCAGCCCTGGAATCTACAGACTAAAGGAGCTTTGATTATGGAAACCGTATTGCAATGCACAAGATGTGGTAGCCAGTTCGAGCAGGTGCCGTCTTGCCCCAGAGCCTGTCCCAAGTGTGGCGAGGCTACGTTTTACCTGACCGTTGAAAGGAATGAAAGTAAGATAGTCCGCCCGGAGGATATGCCGAAGGCCTGTCGCCCAGCAAGAGGCGTTCTCGTCCACGGAGCCGGCCCCTCCGATATTGACGCAATCAGGGAAAAGATGAGGAAAGCGGGCAAAACGGCAGAAGAAGCTCTACAGGAGGCTATCGACACACAACAGAAAACACTGAAGAGGATTCGAAAGGAGATTTTCGAGATATGACTGATACTATTTGGGCAATGATATCCATCGGGGCAGGAAGCTTAGGTCTTTTCTGTGGAGCCCTGGCTGCCGCCCTGCGTGCTGGGCAAAAGTGGGGTGAGGTTATCACTAAGACAGAGCAGATTGCAGAAAAACAGGAAGAGATTAACGGCATCGTGCCTGAGATAAAGATAGTTAAACGGGCGCTCTCTGATCTCCAGACTCATGCGTCTAAAGTAGAGAAGCAGGGAATTGACCACTACGAGACTATTCGGGCAGGGTGCAGGGAAACACAGGCGACCTGCTCAAAGCGGATGGACAGCATTGTTACACAAATGACTCAGTTATACAGAAAGGAGGGAAAATAGTGGCAGACGTCCTGACTTGTGATAATCTTCAGGCAGCCCTTGTAAAATTGCATGTTCCGCCACGCTATCCCTCTTACAGGGCACAGAGAGAGGTCAGCCCCCAGGATAAAAAGGTAGCCTCTGCCTGGTTTAATTCCCTGACAGAGGCGGAGCTCACAGATCCAGAAACTGAGCTTCCCACTGAGCGCCTTTACGAGGAGGCTACAAAGGCGCTGAAACGCGACCTCACCCCAGCGGACATCTACGCTATTAAGAGGGCGGCCCGACAGGTTGTACAGACTTTTATCAATAAGGCTATTGTAAACTGCGCTGGGAAGCAGGCCTCACCAGAGCCGGAGCCGCCAAAACCCGCCCCCGCGACAAAACAGGAGAAGAAAAAGGGGGCGCTCACATCGAAAAAGACTGAGGAAACAACCTACCAACCCTGGAAGCCTAAAGGGAAAACACAACCACCAACCAAGAAAGAGACTCCTATCCCTGAAGGCGTCCTGAGTGAATCCTGAAAGCTTGAGGCCTATGCCTCTTGCCTGACTAGCCCCAGAGGGTTTCCCTGCCCGCTGGGTTGAGAGCAAAGGGCTGGTGCCGCCAGCCCTTTCTTGTTAATGGGAGACAGCGCAAGATATAAAAAAAGCCCCAGATGTCGATTCTGGGGCGTCTGAGGGGACAATGAGAGGATATGATAAGTTTCGCCTGGGGCATCAACTGCTTTTCGACATGCAGTTGCGCCTCGGGAACGGCGCGTCCGTGGGGGACTGGGCTAAACCAGAGAGAATGATATTGGCAAACCCGGGGTCCCCACCGGGCTGGGTGCAACTGCCATCCGGGGTAAATGTGCTACAGTTTACTCCGAACGACTATATGGACTGCGCCGCCGGCGATACCCTCAACCTGGATTTCACGACAGGCGATTATTCCATCTCTTGCTGGACATACCGGAACCATAGCCCCCTTTCGGAAATTATTGTAGGTAAATACTGGGTTGACTTCGATGGCCATGAACACTACTTCGGGCCGAATGGAGGTGGAATGGTAGTGGAGACCCGCCATCACCACGGCTCTCTCGGCACACCGAGGACCTCCTGTTATTCCGAGGGCTGGTTAACGGGAACCTGGAATTTAGTCGGGATAGTGCGCAGGGGAACCTCTGTGCAACATTACAGAGACGGGGAGGCTCTTGAGATGACCTGTTCCGCAGGGGGAGTCCAAGATCCTGACTCTGCCGCAGCCCGGGACCTTGTCGTTGGTGTGAGATGCAGCAAAAACGCCAACTATTTCAATGGAAGCCTGAAGGGGTTGCGTATCTGGGGGCGAGCATTGAGCGCACATGAAATGAGATTGCTGTTCTCTATGGAACGGCACTGGTTTGGAGTCTAGTGGCCTGGGGGGAAGGACATTTTCTAGTCTCAGCAATGATTCAAAAAGCCAGCAGGGGGCGCTGGTGGATTGCTCTCCCTCTTGCTATAGCGTCTCACTGGCCCCTCGATGATTTGAACATCGGGCGTGTGGGCCGTATATATCATGGGGTCGGCAATGACTGGCGGGCAGTGGTAACGAGCATTCTGCGCATCCCTGTATGGGTGTTTATCTTCAGGATAGTCAAACGGGAGCCAAAACTGCTGATCAGCGGCCTGGCTGGCTGGCTTGTCCTGGACCATGAGTGGCTCGCAGGGTGGTTCAGGGGCACTCACGGCTACGGGCTGCATGAGCGGATGTGGCCGAACTGGATGAAAGGGGAATGGGGACTCTTACCGTGGTTTGCATCTTTTTTCCTCATGATTCTATTACTGCTTCCTCCTACTCGCCGATCTGCCCCTCGTAGCCCTTCCGGGCCTCCTCCCAAGAATTAGTAATGATAGTCAACTTCCCTTTACGCAACTGTCTCTCTACGATATAAAGAGGCGGTGTTAGCCCGCCCTGGGGACGTACTGCCCCAGCGGCTCTACCCTCCTTTACAAGTTTCCTCTTTGCCCGTAGGGCCGAATTCATAGCCGGCTGCGCCTTTATTTTAGCATGGCAGGAACGGCAAAGCGCAGACGTAAAAATTTTTTCACCTCCACACTCCGGGCATATATCCTTCTGTTTCTGCTTCTGCTTGCATTTCGCACATATGCTGCTGGCTGAGTGTTTAGGCCCTCCACACTGCGGACATATATATTTCCCTCGCCGCCCTCTCTTCCCCGCTGAAGGGATTGGAGGAGTCTTCTTCTCCTGGGCAGCGCCTCCCTCCATACAGGCATCCCCCCTTGTCTCCTCTGGAGAGACAAATTTCCCCTGATTCTCATCGTAGACCAGTTTATTGAATCCTACCATCTCTCCCTCCTTCTCCGGAATATGTGCCTTGCTCATATCACCCTTTTTTATAACGGCCGGTGGCTCCATGAAGTTCAGTTTGTTATATAACCACTCCTGCCCACAATATATACACCTGCCTGTCTTGCGCCCATCAGGGATGTCGGTGATAACCTGGTGGTGCACGCAGATATCTGCGGGGTCCTTAAGGGAAGTGCGATTGCCACTGTAACTATGCTTCTTCAAAATAACCTCCGCGATTTTTACCGGCTTTGAGAGCACGCAAAATTCAACCTCTTCTGCAATAGCCGTTACTGTTATCCTGGTCATTGGCGCAAGCCAGGGTTCGTGTATGAGCTTCACAGAGCCGATGGTCAGGCGGGAGGCATCATCCGCGCCTAATGCCTCCGCTCATATTCTATACGGGCCTCCTCAATCTCAGTTTTGGTTGTTGTTAGGAATTTCACGCCGAGCGCCCATCCTGCCCAGGTAGCAAGAGGCCCGAATATCCTTCTCCACCCTGTAAGCAGAGCGAAGACAACGACGCCCCGCTGCTCTACACTCTCAAACTGACAGAGTACATAGGGGGATTGTAGCATTTCCTCAACTTCGTGTTCCATATCAGGCCTCCGTTATTTTAATAATTACCCCGGGCTCCGCCTTCGGAGCAACCGCAATGCTCACATCTCCGATCGACAAAATGGCGGAGTTGTCATCGGCAATAATATCAGCCCGTACCAGGGCATCCAGAGCGCTTTTCATGCCTGTTACGAGATTGTCCAGGTCCCGCTTCCGGTGCTGGGGAAAGACGAACAACAGGGACACCCTCGCCCGCACCAGCGGCGTCCAGCCTGCGAGTGCCCTTTGGTTGCAGGCCAGCAAGTAGACAACATTGCCATATTCCTGCGCGTTCTTATGCTTCGTCTTCCAGTGCACACGCGAGTTACCGCACAACTCACGCGGCGGCAGCATAGGGACCACAATCAGCAATTCCATACTTTATCCCCCCGCTGCAGTCTTAAATCCAGCCAGAAGTCCCCAGTCGGGCGTCAATGCCACTGTTTTATCGGCACAAGTGGTTGTCATAAGTTTCCGTATGCCTACTAGCGTCTCGTTTATTCTGTCATAGCGCCCGTAGCCGTCGGAGGGCAGCACCAAGCTCGCCATCAAGCCGACTCCTGACTCTTTTTGCGCTCACGATATGCCCGCTGGTAGGCAAGCACCTTATCCCTGTTGCGCTTACGGTACGCCCGCTGGCAGGTGTTTTCCTGCACAGCGTCCCAGCAATTAACGCACAACGGCTTATCTCCGAGGCTATCCCCCCACTCTGTCTCTGCCCCGCATTGCGAGCAGATATAAACTCGTTGCGTCAACGTCATTGCCCTGCCTCCCTGGATAAATTCTCAAACGTCATTGACTTCTCGCGGAAATATACCCTTATCCGCTCGCCTGAAGCTCCCTGCCTGTTTTTTGCGACCTGTATCTCGGCGACGCCTTGGGGGTATGCCTGCCCCGGATGCGTCGCAGCCCACTCCTCCGCAGTGGTGTAATAATCCTCACGATACAGGAGCAGGGCAACGTCGGCATCGTTCTCGATGCCTCCCGACTCCCGGAAATCAGCTAGCTGCGGGCGTTTATTTGTGCGCTTTTCAGGCTCCCTGTTGATTTGCGCCGCGCAGAATACCACGATGTTCAAGCTCCTCCTTAATAACAGCGTACCCTTCGTGGGCGCTGTTAAAAGGCGGGAATCTCTTCGACGCACTAATTACCTCTGTCGCTGCTTCCTTTGCAATTAGACGGATATCTAACTCAGGGAATATGTTGTAGGTTGCCTCGCTTTTCATTATCTTTCCTCCCTCATTGCAGGACACTCGTCCCGGTCCCATTTGCCATGCGGGATTGGACAGGCATAACAGAACGGCGTCGTATTGCCAGCAAAATAACACTTTACATAGCCGGCGGCGACGACCTGGTCGTTCAAGGAATGTAACCTGTCTAGCGCATCGTCTATCTTCTGTTGCCGCTTCTCTTTATCCCCTCCCTCGGAGAGTTTGTTGACATACTGCTGTGCCTCCCATATCTTCCGCGTTCCCTCCTGAATGCGGAAGACCAACTGGGTTATATTTTCAGTGGTCATATTGTCCTCCTTATATATTCAGGCAACACCGGTTCCCCTGCATTCTTCCGGACCTCAATATAGCGCCTTAGTATCCCCTCGAAACCCAGGAAGTCGATAGGGTTGAGTTTCGTTTCATAAACACCAGCTATAATAGAGAGGAAATCGGGAAGATCCTGACGATGCCAGACCATACAGTGAGACCATATCTCAACCCCTCCCTCTCCCCTTAACTTGACCTTCCCTTCAACCTCCGGCTCCCCGAGTTCCTCCTGAAGCCGGCTGGCAAGAAATGCCTGGTATGGGCATTCATGCACCATCCCGACAGTTATTCCACCAGTCCGAATAATAACAATACTGTTAAAATCCTGTTCCGACAAAAAATCCCCCATTTTACCCCCTGTGCTATGTTATTTTTAATTATCAGCCTCATTGTGCTATGTTTTTTACTGTGCTATGTTGGTGCTACTGTGCTATGTTGTGTGCTGGGTTGTATTCGTAGCTAAAATGAAAAAATTTAGCTACGCTGTGATACCTGTGCTAGGTTCCTTTCCCTCCCTTTAGAGAATTCAAGTAAAAATATATAATAAAACAATAAGGGTTTCGACCCATCACATTACGAGTAAATTTTCAGATTTAGCTTCAAAAAACATAGCACAGAACATAGCACAGTAATTAAAACTCAATATCGGCGCTTTCTCCCCCTACCTCATCCTCCTCCGCCAGGCGAATCCCCTGCCAGTAATAAACCTGCCCCTCGTCCGTCCTGTGCCGCACCGCCTGTAATGTAACCTCTGGGTTATTCTTCAGGGCTCGATGGAAGGACTCGCGTGGCATAATGGGCAGGTTCCTCTGCCTACAATAGGTGCGGTAGCCGTCATAAATGACCTCTTTGGGGACTGACTCCTCAGCCCCAGTAACACAGCAACTCGCAATAAACGCTGTAATCGGGTTAGAGGCCTCATGGTACTGCCTCGAGACCTCTTCGGCGGTCGGGGAGTAGGTGAAGTCCCCATAATCCCAGAGCCGGTGCAATCCCGCTATGGCAAGGTTAAGCAGCCCGGACAGCTCGGATGGTGTTGTCAGTTTGTCCAGCAACCGCTTATCTGCCTGCCCTGAGTCGAACTGATTGGGGAAGTTCAGCAGGATCCACCGCCGCCAGAAGGCGAACGAGTCTTCATTATAGACCCTGGGGGGCTGGTTGGAGCTGAAGACGAGCTTGGCGCGGTTCTTGAAGTTGAACCCGCTGGCGTATTTCTTCTCTGCCTCAATACTATCCCCGCCGGTCAGCATTTTGAAGTGTCCTGTCTTTGTGATCTTCGTCGCCTCCACATCGGCATACAGATTCACCATCTTATCATGCAGCATGGACGTGCTGAACCGGGAAGCGTCGAGGTTCTGCAATGATACTGTGGCGCAGTTATGGGGGCCGAGAAATGACCGCAGCAGCTCAATGAGCGTTGACTTACCGTTAGCCCCGTCACCAACAAAGAGGAAGGCGCGGTGAATGAAATATGTCGGCTCCAGACAGTAGCCAAAGAGTTCCTGAATTACCGGCTCGTCCGTGGCATTCAACACCTCCCTCAAAAATTGCCGTACCCGGGGGCAGTCTGCCTCCTTGTCGTATCGTACCGGCAGCCGGTACGTAGCCCAGTGCTCAGGGTTGTGGGGCAGGAGTTCCCCAGTTCTGATATCGAGGGTCCCGTTATCCAGCACGATGAGATACGGATTGGGGTTGAACGTCACCCGCTCGCGGAACGTACTCCATTGTATATTCCCCACCACCTCATTGATACGGTGCTTCGTTGCATAATCGAGGAGGCAGTATTTTGCCTCCGCCATAGCCCACTCAGCACCACCGCAAGTATAAACCCCATTCTGGTATAGTAATACCTCATGGGTATCGGCGTAGGTTGCGTATATATTCCGCGACATAATCTCATCGGCAAGGAGCGGGCAGTTTACCTTCACTTTCTCCGTGCCGGAGTTTGTCCCCTCTATACTAACCGCCCGCGTACGCTCCATTACCAGGTCGCGTTTCGTCTTCGGCTTCTCCACGCGGTCGTCATATTCCTCATAGCGCTTCTTCCAGACGGGGCAGGATGAATCGCAAAAGCCCGCCGCTTCGAGATCGGCGCACCCCAGGCCGTAGCGGGGGCTGCCGTCGGCATTGTCCATCCAGGCAGAGCGTACCGCGGCGCGGATATCCGACTCATCGTTGGGGGGATCATTATGCCCGTTCCACTCAATCAGGACATCCAGGGCGCGATCCTGCCCCCATCCCTGGCGGCGCATTTGAACGGCGAGGCGGAGGCAGGCAATATGGCGGAATCCCGGAGCAACCCCCTCAAGCATCTTGCCGAAGCAGGGCAGCCCATACCCCGTCGGTGGCTTGGCTCCCTCCCCTTCAGGACGCTGAGGAGGAGGCGGCTCCGGGTATTCTTCAATCACTCTATCCAAGTCATCTTCCGTAACAGCGGGGGCCTCCAGCACTACTTGTAGCCCCCAGTCCGGCTGGGGCTCAAAGTTCGGGTTCAGAATTGTCGTACGCTTCCCAGTAACACGGTGCCGCCCCCAGGGCAGCTTAACACAGTTCCCCGGGGAATCTTTTGTCGTCGCCTTCGTTTGTTTGGGGTTGAGCTCCACCATGAAAGGAGGGGGCCCGTTTGCCTCCTCCCATTGAGCCATCACGATCCTCATCAGGCGCTGGGCCTTTTCCGCGGAGAGAACGTGTTTGAACACTACCCAGACGTGATAGCCTTTCTTACCGCTGGGCTCAATGAAGGCTGGTAAATTCCAGTGGGCGAGGAAATTAACCGCAAACTGCGCAATTTCCCGGGCCGGCGGCTCCTTAGAGTCGATATCCAGCATAGCGACCGGCGACCCCCCGCTATCCCCCGTTGTATAGGCACTGGCTGTAGTCTTCCCTTTAACGTGGGCCAGCAGGACGCTATCAGTTAGCCCCCGCATCACGCGAAGATAAGACCCATCATCCTTCTGAATAGCATAAGTGTCGTGCCGCCCGATAAAAAACTTCAGGGCATCTGCTAATTCTTCAGTTTTGGGAGCCATAGCCTCTCCTGTCTAAATGTCCAAATCTTCTGTCGGATCCTCTACGGGGGGCTCGGGGCCCCCATTCTCTACCACCTCCCCTTCCACAATATCCTTATCCGTCCCGTCGGGGTTTTTCCCCGACAGCACATTAGCCCAGGGGTCAGCAGCCGCCAGTTTCTGTTCCTGTTGCGCAAGCTCCTCTTTTTGTTTTATCAACTGCTCGCGCTGTTGCCGCAGCTCCGGCAGGTGCGCATCCCATATCTCCAACCTGGTTCTCACAGCCTCCAGAGCCTCTAGCCGCACCCCCTCTGGAGGGATATCCCCCAGTTTCCCGAAGCGTTTCCCCTTTAACTCCGGCGATTCCTGCCGTATGGCCCCAGTTATCATCTTATCATCTATGTTATCCTTACTCTGCAACGCCCGTATAATGTACCAGGAAGCATTTCGCTTCGTCTCAAGATCCTGCTGATCGGCAAATTGTGCCGAGTTGGATTTCGGGGCGCTACTTACCTGGGGCTGCTGCTTTTCTTCAATGGGCTGCGCCTCCTCCGGGGGAGAGTCTGGGGTCTCCTCTACCGCCTCCGGGAAAAGGTCGTCCGGGGGCTCCTCTACCGCCGGCGGCGGCATTACGAGTAGCGGCACTGGGCGCGTAGACGCATCGAGAAGTTGCTCGAGGCTGACATTCTGGGAGATTTGAAGCACCCATACATGCTTCTTCTTCGCCCCCGGGGGATCGACCTCAATCTTGTCCAGGAACAGGCGGAGTGGAATCATGGCTATCCGGCCGCATACCCCCCGGATGAGGGAGCTGGCAGAGTTCATATTCACGATAGAGTGCCAGGACGTAGTATCTATTTGATATACCCCCAGTCCAGGCACCTTCGGTAACATAAACTGCAAGTTCATAACCCGGCGGCACTGCTTCTTCGCATACTCGGGGCACGTCCCCGGGTCGCAGGGCAGCGAGTCCCGCCAATCCCATTCCTTAGTGTTGCGGTCCGCAATCCCGCCGGTGGTAAGATCGACTTTTCGCCTTGCGGTTATCCCGTCACCCTGGCAAAGCAGCCCATAGGTCAGCCCATAGCACCGGTAGAACTGTTGAGCGAAAATCCCATCGTCCTCAACAGGGAACAGGATATCGAGCTCCCTGGGCTCCTGCCCGTAGACTCGCCTCACCTCCTCGGGGCAGACGAAATAATCGACCGCCTTCGGGTATTCTCCCCGTGCCCCCCTTACCTTGATCCCCAGCCGTATCTTGCCCAGCCGGGGGAGTCTCCTCTGGTCACTCAGCCCGTGTATTGGCATGTCTAACCTCCTTCGTTTTATTAAGATCGCGCAGGCGAGCGAATAAGCCGTATCCCTTGCCGGTCGGTTCGATTCCCCAGTCCAGGTTGTAGGGATTCAGTAGTAGATTCGGTTTAAGAAAGACCTTAGCCCCCTTCCGCTCCGCACTCTCGCTCAACCGCAGTGGGGTGGGCATAGAGATTGAGATCCTTGAGCCCCTTGACATAGGGTAGGCACATCTCCCCAGCTTCTTTACAGTCCGTTGCGAAAACCGTATATTCCCGGGTAGGGGTTCCGGTATAAGGCTTTTGGTAGCAAACCACAGTGAAGAGCTGATACGATAACCCCGGTTCCAGGCTGGCCTTGATACGGACTGCTTTCTGCTCTTATAAGGCGGCAGGGATAAAGTTCTTGGCTGTACGCTTGCTTATGTCTCAGCTCGGGGCCTCCTTAATTATTATTTCCCTGCCGCCTTATAAGCCCTGCGGGCTGGTCGTTGCCGGTGTTGGTATGGTGCGCCCACGCACTAAAACGAGGGGGCCCGCAGGGTTTCGTTCAACCACATACCCCACCAGAGCAGCATTTGTTAAGATTGACTTGTTGTGTTAGTATAAATACAAGCGAAATGAGAAAACGAGAAATCTCATTTACGCTCTCCTTTTAGGGCCTCCTCTTATCCGGGA
>Ga0180431_10003290_pt1 | contig 20930 bp, 29 predicted proteins | sample SS_ome_11_FD_132459 | JGI IMG/M metagenome (GOLD analysis project Ga0180431, IMG submission 132459) | Hypersaline lake sediment archaeal communities from the Salton Sea, California, USA - SS_1_MS_1 metaG | ecosystem: Environmental > Aquatic > Non-marine Saline and Alkaline > Hypersaline >...
GAAGCTGATTCTGAAGAAGAGGGAAAGACCGAAGAGGAGAAGAAGGAAGAGGAAGAGATACGCAAGAGCCTGAAGAAGGTCCTGGAGTGATCAGTCGGCGTAGTAGTACCTGCCGCTCTCCTTCTGTTCGGTGTCCCTCTGGGAGCCGGGCTTGTTGGCCCTTGGCCTGCCTGTCTGGGGATCCCGCCTGAAGGTGACGCCCAGGGACTTGAGGAACGAGTTCATGCCTTCCTTCAGGGTTGTGGGGGCTGACGCCTTGCCTGATACGCCCTGCTTACCGTCGAAGACCATTATCCTGTCTGACAGGACATCTATGAAGAGTATGTCGTGGTCCACCACGAAGCAGGGAATCTCCAGCTCCTCAACATGGGACTTCAGGACCTTTGCCACCCTCAGCCTCTGCTCGACGTCAAGGAATGCGGAGGGCTCGTCCAGCAGCATCATGTCCTTTTCCTGGAGGATGACGGACAGTATCAGGACTGTCTGGAGCTCACCCCCTGAGAGGTTCTGCATCTTCCTTTCCATCCTCTTGCCCATCCTCAGGAACTCCACCAGCCTCTTGGCCTCTGTGCTTATCTTGACGCCCTTGCTCTCTATGTATTCCCTTACAGTCATCCTGCCCTCGTCCCCTGACAGTACCAGCCTCTGGGGCTTGTATGCAAGCCTCAGGCCGGAAAGCGCCTTCCCCTTGTCCGGCTTCTCCTTTCCGACCAGCATCTTGATGAAGGTCGACTTGCCTATGGCATTGGGGCCGAGTATGCCTATCACCTCTCCCTTGTAGAGGTTGCCTCCGTCCGTTTCCAGGGAGAAGCCAGGGAACTTCTTGCTGAAGGCAGGGAACTGCAGGAAGAGCCGGGTCTTCTCGAACTGCTTTGCGGACTTCTGGAACACGATTGGCTCGTCCCTGAAGCGCATGTTCTCCTCCCTTATGTAGCCCTCCAGGTAGGTGTTTATGCCTATCCTGACCCCGTAGGGCTTGGAGACTATCCCGAAGGCTCCCGCCTTGCCGTAGAGTATGTGCGTCACGTCAGCCAGGTAGTCTGCCACGGAAAGGTCGTGCTCCACCACCATCACCTTCGCCTTCCCTGAGAGCTTCCTTATCTCCCCGGCCACCTTCAGCCGCTCCCTCACGTCCAGGTATGAGCTGGGCTCGTCGAAGAAGTAGAAGTCCCTCTTCTTCAGGAGTGTGGCTGCCGTGGCCAGGAGCTGTAGCTCGCCACCTGACAGCTGGGATATCTCCTTCCCCATCATCTCGCTTATCCCGAGCCTTTCAGAGACGTCATCAAGCGTGCCTTCCTCGTCAGCCTTCTTCAGGAAGTCTGCCACCTTTCCCTTCCAAATCCTGGGTATGTCGTCCACATGCTGGGGCTTGTAGGCCGCGGAAAGGCTCGAGTCTGCCAGGGACTCCATGAAGCCCTGGAGCTCCGTCCCCTTGAACCTGGATAATATTGCCTCCCAGCCACCCCCCTCCAGCAGGCCGGCATTGGGCTTCAGGTTGCCTGAGAGTATGTTCAGGATGGTCGACTTGCCTGTCCCGTTCTCCCCCACAAGGCCCACCACATTGCCCTCCTTCGGGATGGGTAGGCGGAACAGGGAGAACATGTTCCTCCCGTACCTGTGTATGGGCGTCTCCTTCAGCTTCTCGGGCAGGTTCACTATCGTGAGGGCATTCCTGAAGCATTTCTTCACGCAGATGCCGCAACCTATGCAGAGACCCTCGTCTATTATCACCTTGCCGTCTTCCTCCGACACGGTTATGCAGTCCTTCCCTGTCCTGTTGACAGGGCACGCCTTCATGCAGGCGAAGGCCGTTATCTTGGGCTTGCACAGCTCCCTGTCGACTATGGCTATCCTTCTGGTCATGCTTTACCAACGCATCCCCGATTTATATTTATTGGGAGCCTGCTAATTATCTTATATGGGCATAAGATGGGGAGAAGCATTGGGCAAGGGCCTCAGGTTCTGCGTGCACCCCAAGAGGTGGCTGCCGTTCTTCATCATAGACGGCATATTCATGGGCCTGATGGCCTACCTGCTGATGTCCAACATGGGCATGATAGGGGCGGTGCTGACGGTCATGTCAGCCAACCCGCTCTCGGCCTTCTCGCTTGCCGGCCTGATTGCCATATTCATCCTGCTGGTGGTCCTCTGGAACCTGGTGAAGCTCTGGGCCATCGGCGCCCTGATACAGCAGAGCAGGAACGAGAAGGGAGGCATCCAGGAGAGCTTCAGGCTCTCTTCCAGGCTGTATCCCTCGCTCCTCGGGGTCGCTGTGGTGTCCGGCGCCCTGGGCCTGATAGCAGGCATGGTCCACACCATCTTCAGCATACTGGTGGGGCTTGTCCTCTACTTCTCGATGCAGGAGGTGGTCATAGGCAAGAAGGGTTTCCGGAAGGCGATAGAGGGCTCCTGGAACATGTTCAGGGAGAGGCCTGTAAGGGTGTTCGTGATGTGGTTCCTGGTCTCGGTAATAGGAGGCACGGTGTTCCTGGTGTTCTTCATGCCATTGCTCTTGTCTTCCATAATGGCTATGCTGCCATATCTTGCCCAGGTGGAGGACTCCGTGGCACTGGTCGCTTCCCTGGCATACATGCTCAGCAACATCGAGACGCTGGTTGTCCTGGGAGGCCTGGCCCTGCTGGGCTTCGCCATCATGACAACCTTCGTGATCAAGGCCTCCACAGAGTACTACATGCAGAGCAAGAAGAGGCTAAAGTTCTGAGAACGAATGTGTCAGGAAGCGGCCTGATGGGCCCTGAATCTGATTCTTGTTGAGATGAGGCCTCCTATGAAGGAGCCTATTATGTTCACCCTGATGTCCATCAGGTCCATGTATCTTCCGGGTACCCCTGACTGGATTATCTCGTTCAGTGCCCCGAAGCTTGAGCCTACTATGATGGCGAGCACTATTGATTTTCTGCCTGTGTTGCCTTTCATCAGGAACATCATCCCCCACAGGCATCCGTAGACTATGTATGCCATGAGGTGGCCCAATGTTGCTGAGTTGAGGTAGAGGAAGCTGTATGCCTCGACCACTGGCCCTGCAGTGAAGGATGACCAAAGCAGGAGGGCGCTCTCAAGCAGGACCAGAACTGACGCTATCCTGAACTCATGCTCCTTCAAGATGCCTGTCATGCCTGATATCATAAGCTATATTAATAACGAGACGAAAGACTTATATTGATAGTATGCTGGTGGCTGTTTGCGGAAAATCCAACACAGGGAAGACGACCTTCTTCAGCGCAGCGACGCTCGTCGACGCCGAGATATCCAACAGGATATTCACGACCATCAAGCCCAACAGGGGCGTGAGCTACGTGAGGGTGGAGTGCCCCTGCAGGAAGGCCGGGGTGAAGTGCAACCCGCAGAACTCCAAGTGCGTGGACGGCATGAGGTTCATACCGGTCAAGCTGATAGACATAGCTGGCCTTGTCCCTGGGGCGCACAAGGGGAAGGGCCTGGGAAACAGGTTCCTGTCAGACATAATGGAGGCTGACGCCCTGATACATGTCATTGACATATCAGGGGGGACAGACAACGACGGCAACCCCGTGGACCCGGGAAGCCATGACCCGATGCATGACGTGCAGTTCTTCGAGGAGGAGATAGACTACTGGATCCTGGGCATACTCAGGAAGTCCTGGCCGCAGCTCTCCATGAAGATGAAGCAGAAGAAGGAGAAGCCCGAGATAATACTCCACAACCAGCTCTCGGGGCTGGGCCTGACCGTCGACGACGTCAAGGATGCCCTGCTGGACACCCCCGTGGCCCCGGAATCCGGGGACAAGGAGCTGCTGGACTTCACCGAGAACCTGAGGAAGAGGAGCAAGCCCATCATAATAGCCGCCAACAAGGCGGACGTGCCGGGGGCGGACAAGAACTACGAGCACCTGAAGGAGGTGGGGGTCAACCTCATACCGACCTCGGCTGAATCTGAGCTGGCACTCAGGAGGGCGGCCGAGAAGGGCCTCCTGAAGTACAGCCCAGGGGACGGGGACTTTGAGATAACAGGTGACGTCGAGGAGAAGCAGAAGAAGGGCCTGGAATTCCTGAGGAAGAGCGTGCTGGAGAAGTGGGGAACGACAGGCGTGCAGAAGGTGATAGACGAGGCCGTATTCAGGCTATTGGACATGATAGTGGTCTACCCTGTGGCGAACATAGGCAAGATGACGGACCAGAAGGGGAACGTGCTCCCTGACGCGCATCTTGTCAGGAAGGGCACCACCCTTAAGGAGCTGGCGGCCAAGGTGCACACGTCAATGGCAGACAAGTTCCTGGGCGGCATGAACAGGGAGAGAAGGAAGCTGGGCGCCGACTATGTGCTCCAGGACGGGGACGTGGTGGAGATACTCCTCAAGGGATGAGGGGTTCCGAAAGGGATATAAGCGTTCCTTCCCAATTCTACAGGATGATAGACGAGCTGGCCGGCTATGAGGTCGAGGTTATTGAGAGTTCGGGCTTCATGTACGTCGAGCTTCACTCAGACTACTTTGATATGGAAGGGCTTGATACGACGGATGCGATGCTCCTCAAGTCAGGGAACGTTTACAGGGACATATTCGGCACGATCCACATGATGTTCCCCATTGACTGCCTCAAGCACATACAGTGAAAGGCTTTCAAGGCGCTGCTTCTGAAGCTTTAAATACCAGCCCATGCAATTGTTATAATCCCTAACGGAACGCCAGGAATGCCCTTTAATGGGCTGTTTTCGGGGTGAAACCGGCATCAAGGGACCAGGGGAAACCTTTAAATACCCCTAATACAACTATTCACTATCTAATAGTGACAAATAGTGATACCATGGCAAGAAGGAGAAGGTCAACAGGAAACGTGAAGAGCAAGATGGAGGCCCTGCGCTACCTTTCGGAGGGCCTGAAGAATGCCGACCCCAGGGAGGCCGCGGAGCTGGTCAGGAAGGCCATAGAGGAGAACCCTCAGGAGGTTGCAGACGCCCTGCCGACCATGTTCAAGAGCTACAGGAGGGTAATGGACGAGCTGCTCCCTGGCCTCCAGAGGAAGGTGCTCAGCCTGGAGAGGCGTTTCGATATCGATGACACCACAGGCCTGATAAAGAAGGACGCCTTCGAGGGCCAGCTTGCTGAGGAGATGATGAGAAGGGAGCAGGGGAAGGACAGGAAAGAGCCCAGGGGCCCGATAAGCCTCTTCGTTTCTGACGTGGACAGGTTCAAAAGCTTCAACAGCTACCTTGACAATGCAATAGGGGACAGCGTCCTGGAATACATATCAGGGTACCTCCTGTCAGCCATAGCAGACCTGGGGAAGGGCTACAGGTGGTACGGAGGGGACGAGCAGACAGCATTGCTTCCGGGCATCAAACTGGACAAGGCAGAGGAGATGGCCAGGAGCTTCCATAGGATGGTAGACAAGAACCCGTTCGTGCTGGAGATGAAGTGCCCGGAGGACGGGCATATGCCAGAGGACTACCATAAGGCAGCAGACAACGGGATAGTTATGTTTGACGAGGAAAGGGGCATAGTGTCCCCTGTCAAGGTGACCGTCGGGGTGGCCTGCCTGGACGGCAAGGACCCGGCAAGGGAGGTCAGGGAAGCATATTCAGATATCCATGCGCTCAAGTCCTTCCTGAAGAAGAGGAAGAGGAACCAGTACAGGGACATAAGGGCCATACTCGGACCTGCCATCGAGGACGCTGACAACGGCCGGATGAGCAGGGCCAGGGCGGGAAGGGCCTACAGGGACATCAGAAAGACGGAAGATTACATGAATTTCCATGCTGACTATATGGGGTTCTGGCTGTTCCAGCTGGCAAACAGGCTGATACAGGACAAGGACGCCACAGAAGGGAGGAACAGGGTGTATGTCCACAACCAAAACCCTTAAAAGAATTTAGGTGAAATTATGGTTATGAGAAAATACGTGCTTGACAGGCCCGAGATAGAGATAGTGAAGAAAGAAGGCAGAATAGACAGCTCATACGTGCTGGACGTGTCGGATGACTACTTCAGGACCATGGGAACCGAGCAGTCAAAGAAGGCCATGACTGCAGCCGAGAAGATAGTGAAGGCGGCGGGAGTCAAGACCATAAGGCCTGTGGCCTACAAGAACCCGGAATCCGTACAGAAGCCCGTAGTGGTGGCTATGGGCGAGCTCGATGACGTCACCAGGGACATGCTCACCAGGGTGGATGTGCCCAGGCACCAGAACACACCGAAGGATGCGGCTTACACGCCCGTTTCCATTGAGATATGCCCGCTCACAGAGGAAGCTGACTTCTAACGCTTATTTTTAACAGTTACATATACTGATTATGCTTTACCTGATTTCGCTGGGGCTGTTCGACGAGAAGGACATGTCGCTCAGGGCGATAGAGGCTGCAAAGGAATGCGACATGCTGTACGTGGAGCTCTACACCACGGGCATGCACACCACAAAGGAGAGGCTTTCCGGCCTGACAGGGAAGGACGTCATGGGAATCCCCAGGTCGGGTCTTGAGGATAGGTCAGGCTCCCTGATAAAGCAGGCGCAGCTCAAGAACATAGGGATAATGGTGGGAGGCGACGTCCTGTCCGCAACGACGCACATATCACTGCTCCAGGACGCCAGGAAGATGGGCGTGGAGGTCAAGGTGATCCACGGCTCCAGCATAATGACGGCCGTCGCCAAGACGGGCCTGCAGCTGTACAAGTTCGGGAGGACAGTCACGATGACGAGCGAGATGCCCATGTCGGTGTATGACGGGATGGCCGTCAACAAGAGGGCCGGCCTGCACACGCTGGTGCTCCTGGACATACCGATGGCCGTTTCGGAGGGCCTCTCACTCCTGGCAGGGATGGAGGAGAAAGGTCAGAAAGGCATCCTGTCTGGTGGCACGAGGCTGGTGGCTGCCTGCCAGCTGGGCGGGCCTGGCGAGGCCATAAGATACGGGACCCTGAAGGAACTGCAGGCAGACAAGGCCCTGGACAAGAGGCCGGCTGTCATAATAGTCCCGGGCGAACTCCATTTCTTTGAGCAGGAATGCCTTGAATCCCTTTAGCCTCGGCCCGGTTTATTTTAATGCCCCTGGACAATACTAAAACATGGGGAAAGGGATAAACGAGATTGTGGGCGTCATACTGATGATAGGCGTCGTTGTACTCGTAATAGGCATAATCACGGGCTGGAACCTGGAGTTCGTGGAGACAGAGACCGGCTCCCAGGAGTGCCTGGCAGAGACCAACTTCATAATAGAGAGCACACAGTTCAACCTCTCAGGGAATGACGAGTACCAGATAAAGGTGACCAACTTCGGCAGCCTTCCCCTTTACGGCTTCGGGGTGCTGATGAACACGGACACAGGGACAATCAATTTCGACGCGTCCAACGTCAGCCAGGGAGGGGTCAGCAAATCCAGTCCCCTGAAGAGGGGGCAGTCGGTATACCTGCTGGCCTACATGGGCAACAAAACCGGAATGGTCGGAAGCATCCGGGAGGTAGTGATCACCAACAAGGCATGTCCCATGGTTTCAACAAGGGCTTCGATAAGCGCCACGCAATCCTAGGCTTCTTTTGACTTCCTGGTCCACCGTGTGGTCTTGCCCTGCCTGCCGAGGTTCCAGTTTCTCTGGCACTTGGAGCCGCAGAAATGGAGCACCTGGCCAGTGGTCCTGACGAAGGTCTTTCCCTTGCCTGCCGCCAGGTTCTCCCCGCAGAATGAGCACTTCGCCATGCTATCTCCTCGACATGCCGGCTTCGGCATCCATCCCTGTCTCTTTCAGAAGTATGACATCGCCTTCCTTTATGTGGCCCACGACGTTCCTTACCACTACCTTTCCCCTGTCGTTGCCTTCCAGGACCCTGGCCCTGACTGCACGGACGCCCTTGACGCCAAGGACTCCCCTTACCTGCAGTATCTCTGCTGCTACTGACATGATATCACTTATTATTTCTTCTTGAGTTCGTTCAGCTTGGCCGCCAGCTCTGATATGAGCTTCTTGGCCTCGCCTTCCTCCACCACGGCGATGGATGATGTCGGGACATCTATGCCGCATGCCTTCCCGAGCTCCATCTTGTTGGGCACGTACGAATACGGGACCTGCTTCTCCTCGCAGAGGACCGGTATGTGCATCAGTACCTCAGGAGGTGTCACGTCCTCTGCCATGACAACCAGCTTGGCCACGCCCCTCTCTATCGCCTTCGTGGTCTCGTTCACCCCTTTGCTGGTCTTGCCTGTCGCCTTGGCTATGGTTACGGCCTCCAGGACCTTGTTGGAAAGGTCCTTCGGGGTCTCGAACTTCACGAATTCACCTGCCATCTTCATCCCCTCTTGGTTTTCATCTTCGCAGTCATTAGGTTGAATGACTTCGATAACTATAATAAGAGGCGGAGTATTTAAAAGCTTAAGCCAGCGCCCTGAGCAGGTTCCGGTAGAGCCTGATGGCACCCTCCAGCTCGGCCTTGCCCTTCGCTGTGATGTGGTATATCTTCTTCCTGCCGTCCAGCCTCTTGGTGACGAGGCCCCTCGTCCTGAGGCCGTAGAGGACCTTGTATGCGGTCATGGTGCCGGGCCTGAAGCCGTAGCGCTTGCTTATCTCGTCCCTTATGGTGTACGCGTGAGTGGGCCCGTCCTTCAGTATCCTGAGGACGTACATCCAGAGGTTATCCTTGGTGTTCGACTCCTTCAGCCTGGCAATCGGTTTGGCTGCCATATTAATATTTTACAGCCAGATAATAAATGGATTTCATGGTAACCGTAAGGACAGTCACCCTGAACCCCGCCATAGACGTGTTCAGGGACGGGGACTCGGTAAACGAGGAGCCGGCAGGCAAGGGAATAAACGTGGCCCGGCACCTCTACAGGCTTTCCCTCGTGGACCACACTGCGGCCAGATATGACATAAAGGCATACGGCTTCGAGGGCGGGGAGAACGGGGAGAAGCTGAAGGCCCTCATGGACGCCAAGGGCGTGCCTTATTCCTTTGTCAACATAGACGGCGACACCAGGGTGACGCATGTGCTTTCGCCCCATATGGGAGGCAAGAAGCATACCCAAGCCCCCATGGTCACCATGAGGGAGTACAGGGAGCTCAGGGAGATGCTGTACTACGAGACAGAGGGCGGGGACATTGTCGTCTTTGCGGGTTCTGTCCCCCTGGGGCTGACCGAGACTGTCTACAGGGACCTGATAGGGGACATGAAGGACAAGTGGAGGGTCAACACCTATCTGGACGCTTCACAGAGGGGGCCTCTTCTCGAAGGCCTGAAAGCAGGGCCGACATGCGCCAAGCCCAACAGGCAGGAGTTCATGATGATGTCAGGCCCGGAGGAGGCGGAAAACCTGGAGCGGGTCGCAGGCCATGCGAGGAGAAGCCTGGTAGGCAGGTACGGGATGGAATTCATGCTCATATCCCTCGACAGGGACGGCGCCATATACGCCTCAAGGAGGGAATCCATACACGTGCCTGCCCCGGAAGTCAAGGTCGAGAACATCACAGGGCCGGGCGACGCCCTCCTGTCAGGCTTCATACACGGAAGGCTTTCCGGGATGATGGATGCAGAGGTTCTCAAGCTGGCAGTGTCCCTTGGTTCGGCCCACGTGTGCAGGGAAGGGAACACCGAACTGGACCTGGCCCTCGCCGACAGGCTCTCGAAGGGGGTTGAAGCCAGTCATGGAAGACTTTTTTAAAAACAACATCAAGGATAAACCATGAAGCTTGATTTGCACATCCATACCAAGCATTCCAGGGACGGGATGTCGTCCCCGACCAAGATGGTGAAGGCAGCCAAGGCCAAAGGCTTGGACGGGCTGGCCATAACAGACCACAACACCACAAGGGGCTGGCAGGAGGCGCTAACTGTGGCCAGGAAGCTCGGGATGGAGCTCATACTGGGGGAGGAGATAAAGGTCTACTCAGGCGGGGAGAAGAGGGGCGAGGTGCTAGCCTACTTCCTGCAGGAGGAGATACCCAAGGGGGACTTCCACCAGGTGATGGACAGGATAAGGGAGCAGGGAGCGGTAGCGATAATGGCCCACCCATTCGACCCCTACAGGAGGTTCCATGACGCTGACAAGGCGGCCAGGAAGGTCGACGGGCTGGAGGGCTTCAACTCAAGGTCGCCGTTCAGCGAATACAACGTGCAGGCGAAGGAGTTCGCGAAGAGGCACGGGCTGGCCATGACAGCAGGCAGCGACGCCCACACCAAGTGGGAGGTCGGCAATGCCTGGACAGAGGTCAATGCCGACACCCTGGAGGGCATCAGGAAGGATATACTGAAGGGAAGGACTGTCCTGAAAGGGAAGAAGGCGAACCACCTGGTGCATGTATTTTCTACGCTTGCAAAAACCAGGATTATAGGGCACTTCTAATGCCTTCTCATCCTTGACGCTATGACCATCCTCTGTATGGCGGTGAAGTTGGTCAGGACCGCCAGGGCCACCAGCACGTATGTCAGGTAGAGCGGGTTCCAGATGGCAAGCAGGATTCCCACGAAGAGTATTATCAGGCGCTCGGCCCTCTCGAGCAGGCCGCCCTTCAGTTCCCTGTCTCCTGTCAGCCCCTTCTCCTTTGCGGCTGCCTTGACATACGTGGTCATCAGGCCGCCAAAGAAGAACAGGAATACCCAGGCGCTGGCTGGCAGGTAGAACCCGGGAAGGCCCGCGAACAGCAGGCCGAATATGATTATCCCCTCGACATACCTGTCGACGACAGTGTCCAAATAGGCCCCCAGCTTGCTCACCCTTCCCGTGACCCTGGCGACAGACCCGTCCACCATGTCCAGGAAGGAGGATATTATGAAGAGTATGGCGGCTGCCAGGAAGTCATGGAAGAACAGGTAATATACCGCTATGATGACAGGTATCAGGGAGATGCCTGTCCACATGTTGGGGGTCAGCCTCAGCTTGCTGAAGCCAATCCCTATCTTTATCGACAGCTTCTCGAACTTGCCCCTGTTCTTGTAGAAGGTCATGATTAAATTTGGTCCGAGTGTTAATAAATTTGTTTTACTCTCGTAAAACATTTATATACTGTTTTACCATTATAAAACAAGTGAGGGAAATGCCAAAGCCGATAAAGCTTGCGATAGCCGGAGTGGGCAACTGCTGCTCCAGCCTGATACAGGGCCTGTTCTACTACAAGGACGTCTCGGGCAGCGACGAGCTCATACCCGGGCTCATGCACAACGTCGTAGGTGGCTACAGGATATCTGACATAAAGCCTGTCCTGGCTTTCGACGTGGACGAGAGGAAGGTCGGAAAGGACCTCTCGGAGGCGATATTTTCCAGGCCCAACTGCACAACAGTCTTCCAGAAAGAAGTGCCAAAGACCGGAGTGACAGTACAGATGGCGCCCGTTCTCGACGGGGTGGCCAAGCACATGGAAGACTACCCTGACGACAGGTCGTTCAGGGTCTCAAAGGAGAAGCCTGTAGACGTTGTCAGGGCCCTGAAGGAGAGCGGGGCAGACGTGCTTGTCAACTACATGCCGGTCGGCTCTGAGCAGGCGACCAGGTTCTATGCCGAGGCATGCCTGGAGGCAGGTGTCGCGATGATAAACTGCATGCCCGTATTCATAGCATCAGACCCGTCCTGGGCCAGGAGGTTCGAGGAGAAGGGCATACCGATAATAGGGGACGACATCAAGTCGCAGGTGGGCGCGACCATAACCCACAGGGTGCTGACCAAGCTGTTCCAGGACAGGGGGGTCAAGCTCGACAGGACATACCAGCTCAACACAGGCGGAAACACCGACTTCCTCAACATGCTGGAGAGGGCAAGGCTGAAGTCCAAGAAGATAAGCAAGACCGAGTCAGTGCAGTCGCAGCTCCCGACCAAGATGCCTGCCGAGAACATACATATAGGGCCCTCGGATTACGTGCCCTGGCAGAACGACAACAAGGTCTGCTTCGTCAGGATGGAGGGCAGGAAGTTCGGCGACGTGCCCATAGAGCTGGAGATGAGGCTCTCTGTCGAGGACAGCCCCAATTCCGCCGGCGTGGTGATAGACGCCATCAGAATGGCCAGGCTGGGCCTGGACAGGAAGGTCTCAGGGCCCCTCATATCGCCTTCATCCTATTTCATGAAGCACCCGATACAGCAGTTCCCTGACTCTGTCTGCAAGAACATGGTGGAAGAGTTCATAAAGGGCGAGCGTGAAAGATAATCAGCCGGCACAACCTATTTTAACCCTCCAGGGGAATTATATAACATGGAGGATAGCGGTAACGAGACCATCGAGGTGAACATGGACCCGGAGACGGAGGACGTCGCCAAGCTCATAACCCAGCTGAAGGAGGACACCAGGACCGTCAAGAAGCTCAAGAAGGAGAACCTGGAACTCAGGGACCAGGTCAACGGGCTCCTGCAGAACAACGACAAGTTCACTGCTCTCGTTGAATCGCTTGACAACAGGCTGAAGGAGGCCAACGAGGTGGTCCCGGGAAGGTTCGAGTACCACTTCATGGAGGGGGGCTGGCAGCAGAGGGGCTCCCTGAAGAAGCACAAGATTGAGCTCACCAAGAAGAAGGTGGACATACAGAACATCAATGCGCAGCTTGAGGAGATAATCCGGCTGCTGAAGAAGAACAAGAAATAGCTTATATACAGGGTCAGGCTAATAATTAAAAGAGGGAGGATATGGCAGCAAAAAAAGCTAAGAAGGCCAAGGCAAAGCTCAGGAAAACTAAAGGCGTCTCAAGGGGACAGCACGTCAAGGCACTGGAGAACATAGTGGACACACTTACAACGGACGTTGTTAAGGCCCTTGACATCAAGGAGGAGAAGAAGAGCCTCCTAAAGGACATCAGGAAGCTCAGGGAGCAGAAGGCTTCCCTGCAGTTGAACGTCAGGAGCCTGACAAAGACCAGGGAAAGGCTCCAGAGGAACATGCAGAAGAAGAACAAGGAAGCAGCCAACCTGAAGTCCAAGATAAGGCGCCTGAAGGAGAGCAACGCAGACTTGACATCTGAGCAGGTGAACCTGGAAACCAAGGTGAAGCATCTTACCGGTGAGACCGTCAAGATGCAGGATTCCCTTGACAGGACGAACGACCTGCTGATGAAGCTCAAGTACGAAGTCAAGGCCTTCGACGAGGAAATAAAGGCGTAAAACGCCTTCCCTTTCTTTTGTTTTGGTTATCATTAGCCCTGGGTCGAAAGAAATCCCCGGGGTTTATATAGCGCCCAGGGCCAAGTATAATCATGGCAGAGAAATTCACGCCGCTCCACTACATCGTGATGGTGCTGGCAGTGGGCCTGGCGTTTTCTGTTGCTGCAGCCGCCTGGAGCTTCCCTGAACCAGCCATATTATCAGTCAGCGGGCACTCCGAGATGACGGCAGACCCGAACGAGGCGCACGTCTACCTGGGGGTGACCTCCCAGTCTGCCACTGCCAACCAGGCGCAGCAGATGGCGTCAACCACCATCGGGACAGTAATAGCAGCGCTGAGGGGCGTCGGGGTGGCAGAAGGGGACATAGAGACCTACTACGTCAGGCTTTCACCGAGGTATGACTGGAGCAGCGACTCGGGCAAGCAGGAGATAATAGGCTATGACGCGACGCACATGCTGAAGGCCAAGGTCGGAATCGGCTCGGTCGGGGACGCCATAAACGCGGCTGTCGCGGCAGGCAGCAACCAGCTGGAAAGGGTCGACTACAGCGTTGATGAGGAGACCGAATCAGAGCTCAAGAGGCAGCTCCTTTCAGAGGCGGCTGCTGACGCAAGGGCCAAGGCAGAGGGCCTGGCAGCGGCGCTGGGGACCAGGATAACCAGGGTCCGTTCTGCGTCAGAGTCTTCGAGCATCGCCCCCTACAGGGCGGCGGTGGAAGACGCCGTGTCGGCTTCGGGCAGCCCCGTTCCCATGCCTATCGGAAAGGTCGAGCTGGAAGGCACGGCTTCGGTCATCTACGAGATGGCATGACTCTTTTTTCTTTTTGGTTCTCCCAGACAGGGCTATGCAGCGCAGCCTCAGGAGAACATGCCCCTCTTCAGGTAGAGGTACAACACTATAATCACCGGAAGGGCCGCTGAGGTGATGTCGCCTGTAGCCAGGGAAAGTATGATGCCGATTATCTCGAGCACCATCACTATCGTCCAGCCCTTCTTCTGCATCTTCCAGGCCCAGTAGAATCCCAGCAGGAGCAGTATGCCCAGCACAAGGACAATGGTTCCCATGGCGGAGAGCATGGCGCCCAGCTCCGGCAGGCTGCCGAGGCCCATGCTGCCGAGCCCGAGGCTGATCGTGCCCATCCCTATCCAGAACAGGGACCCCAGGATGCCCAGGATGCAGATTATAGTCACACCTAAAGGTCTGTCTCCCATGATTATAGTTGGATGGGGGCGCTAATAAACCATGCTTCAGGCGCTGTCCGCGTCCCTTCCAAGCTTCCTGGACAGTTCCCTCTTCAGCTGCACGTACTCAGGGTCATCCTGCCTGGTTGAGCCTTCGAGAATCCTCAGGGCAATGTCGTAGTACGTCATGCCTTCATTAGTGTCCTGCCTGCCCCTCACGTACATCTTTGTTGCAAGCGCCAGTTTTTCTGCCATATCTTTTATTCAGGCGAGGCTTTAAAAAACCGTCACATCCTGTCAGGCGCCTCTATGCCGAGGAGGCCAAGGGACCTTCCCAGGACCAGCCGGGTGGCCTTGCAGAGGGCGAGCCTGGCCGCTTTCAGGCCGGGGGTCTCTGCCTGCAGCACCCTGCAGGCCTCATAGAAGTCATTGAAGGCCGATGCCAGGGTGTATGCGTAATTGGCCAGGTAATGGGGCTTGTAGTCCCTGGCAGAATCGGCCGCAACCCTCGGGAAGTCCAGCAGGAGACCCATCAGGGCTGTCTCCTTCTCGTGCTTCAGGAGGGACGCGTCGAACCTGGCAGGCACCTTTCCTGCCTTCCTGGATATGGATGATATCCTGGCATGGCTGTACTGGATGTAAGGCCCTGTGTTGCCCTCGAATGATATGGATTCCTCCGGGTTGAACATCATGTTCTTGACAGCGTCATTCTTCAGCAGGTAATACTTGATGGCTCCGAGGGCTATCTGGAAGGCCCTCCTGTCCAGCTCCTTCTTTCCTATCGACTTGTCCCTGGACGTTATCTCCTTCCTGGCGAGCTCCTCCATCTCGGCCATCAGGTCGTCTGCATCCACGACCGTGCCTTCCCTCGATTTCATCCTGCCCGACGGAAGGTTCACCATCCCATATGAGAGGTGATGGCAATCCTTGGAGAACTTGAAGCCGAGTATGTCCAGCACCTGGAACAGCACCTGGAAATGGTACTCCTGCTCGTTGGCCACCACATACACCATCTTGTCGAACTTGAAGTCCTCATAACGCTTCTTGGCGGTGTATATGTCCTGGGTCATGTAGACGGCGGTGCCGTCAGAACGTATGAGCACCTTCTGGCCGAGGCCGTGCTTGTCCAGGTTGAACATCACTGCACCCGTGTCGTCCCTGTAGAAGGTCCCCTTGTCCAGGCCCTTCATGACGAGTTCCTTCCCCCCCTTGTACGTCTCGCTCTCGTAATACTCCTTGTCGTGCCTTATGCCGAACTTCCTGTAGGTCTCCTTGAAGCCGCTGAAGGCCCACTTGTTCATTATCTTCCAGAGCCCGATGGTCTCCTTTTCGCCTGCCTCCCACTTCAGGAGCATCGCCTTCGCCTCCTCCTCCAGGGAGGGGTCCTCCTTTGCCTTCCGGCTGTACATGACATAGAAGTCACCCACGAAGTGGTCGCTCTTCTTCTTGGCCTTCTCAGGCGTCTGGCCCTTCCCCCACTTCTGGTATGCGAGCATGGACTTGCAGATGTGGATGCCCCTGTCATTGTTTATGTTGACCCTCTTCACGCCCAGGCCCGCGTTTTCCAGGAGCATGGAAACTGACTCCCCCAGGGCCATGTTCCTCATGTGGCCCAGGTGGAGGGGCTTGTTGGTGTTCGGGCTAGGGAACTCGACCAGCACCACCTTCCCGGACTTCCCTGCTTTCCCGTATTTCTCTCCCTGCTTCAGCACGCTGCCTATGACCTTCTGGCCCACCTTCCCCCAGTCTGCCAGGAAATTGACGTATGGCCCCATCTGCCTCACGGCCTTTATCAGGCCCCCTGTCTTCGCCTTCATGGCTATGTCTGAGGCTATCGATTTAGGGTCCTTCTTCATCTCCTTCGCAAGGGAGAAGCAGGGCAGCGCCAGGTCGCCCATCTTCCGGTCAGGAGGGGTCTCCAGCATCTTCCCTACCCTGTCCTTCTTTAGGCCCGAAGCTGACACTATCTGCTTCACGACCTCGTCCCTGAACTTGCCGTCCATACTTATCACTTGTTTTCCTTGCCTTATTAATCGAGGTAACCGATGGTTACCTGCACCAATGGCCCCAGTATCTTATCCTTTGGGTCAGATATCTTCGCTTTGTAAACAATGGTGTCCGGCTCGTTGTGGAAGACGTCTGACGACAGCACTTCCAGCGGCCCCAAGTGGTGCCAAGCGTAATGCGCCTTCTTGTTGCTGAGTTGCGTCGGTATCACCAGGGTGTTTGCGCCAGAAACCTTGACGCCTGCGTATATCATGTACTTGCTCAGGCCCATTCCCTGGTAAGGCTTTGCTACGCCCAGCCCGCTCACGACGAAATCGCGCTCTCCTGTCTTGTGCATGTCCATGAATGCTATGGGTACATGCCCCAAATCTTCTGCATCCAGTTCTTTCACCAGCCCCTGGTCAGTCTCTTCCTGAGGGAGCATCATCACGACGGGCAGGCCTCCAATTATAAGGGCATCCAGCTTCATGAATATCGGCGCAGGCTGGTCATCGAACGCATTGCCGTCCAGCTTCCAGTATGACTTTGCCAGCTTCTTGTCATGGAATGCATTGTAATCCAGCAGTTCCTTGCCCAGAACTTCTCCGCTGCAGACAAGCCCGTCATTCATCCCTATCATAGAAAAGCCCACGCTGTCAATTATGCCCTTCTTCCCTTTGGCTTTTTCTGTTTTCACTTTTTCACCTCCTTATGTTTTGAGCGGACCCGCTGGGGTTCGAACCCAGGACCCCTCGCTTAGGAGGCGAGTGCTCTGTCCAACTGAGCTACGGGCCCAAAACTAGATAGCTCTGTCCTGAAGGTGAACCGTGTAATATGGCAGGTAGAGATAAGCCTATGCAAGTAGTCAGCGCCTGCGCCGTGTGCACATGATCTCTGCCATAAGCATAATAGTAAAGGATTATTTTTAAGCTTTTCGATTAGAATGAGTCAGTATCCGAGGGTGAAGAGCTCGAGGAACTCCTCGCACATATCCTTGTCCAGGTTGCGGGCGAGCCACTGTATGTGGTCGCCGTACCTCTGTGCGAATGACCCGAAGTTGTCCCTGCTGATTATGTAGGGCTGCATCCCCTTCATCTGCCAGCCGTCGGAGAACCTGCCGTCGCCATTTTCCGAGAACGTGAGGGCATAGAGCTTCTTGGGGTTACCATCATTGCTTTCGAACACGTCTATCCCCCTGAAGCCGTCCCGCCATACCTTGACCTTGTACCTGTGGATGCCCACTTCCATCTCGAAGGACACTTCCTTCCTGCCCTCTGGTATGGATATCCCGTTCTTCTTGTCGGGCGCCGCGTCCTTATCGACTTCCATCTCATGGAAGAGCTCCAGCAGCGATTTCTTCCTTTCTTCCTGGCCCATGGTCCCACTGTATCTCCAATAATATGTTGTCACTGGTAAGTTGTTTTTGTAGCTAATGTTTTTAAGGCTTTCGATAGGCCTATAGCCCCGGGCGGATTCGAACCGCCGTCACTGGTTGTCCTCACACGCTTTCGCATCGGCTCTTTAGGCCCTCCACAGAGGAGGCTAATTCCAAAGACCAGCATCCTTGGCCGCTAGACGACGGGGCTATGTATAACTATACGTGACGGTCTGATTTAAAACCAGATATGTGCCTATCCCTTCGCTGCCCTCTGGCCTGCCTGCGTCAGGACGTAGCATATCCCAAGGGATTCAACCTTCTCCACATAGCCCATCTCGAGCAGCTTTCCCAGGTTCAGGCCCGAGCCGTTTATGCCCGACTGCTCCAGCTTGGAGACCAGCTCCCCCTTGTTGATAAGCAGCTGCTTGGACATGATCTCCAGCACCTTCCTCTCGGTTTCGCTCAGCATACAATATCTCTCCTTACTTCCATCGCCTTGTGCTCTCCCGCCAGGTTCTCCACTATCATCAGCGCGAACTCGAGCGCAGTCCCCGGAGCCTGGGAGGTTATTACGTTGGAGTCCTTCACCACCCTGTGGCCTCTCGGCCTGGGCACCTCCCTCTCCATTCCCGGGTATATGGTAGACACCCTGTTTTCAAGCAATCCTAACTTTGAGAGCAGGGCAGGGGCGGCGCATATCGCTGCCACCAGCTTGCCCTTTGACTCGAAGTCCCTCACGGCCTCCATAACCTTCGTGGAAAGTCCCAGGTTCTTGTAGCCCGGGTCACCGCCCACCAGTATGATGGCGTCGAACTCCTCCGGCCTTACCTCTGACAGCTTCCTGTCGGCCATCAGCTTCACGTTCCTGGCGCCCCTGACCATCGTGCCCGGGATGCCTGCCAGGACGACCTCTATTCCGGCCCTCCTGAGAACGTTCGCGCAAACAGTGGCCTCTATCTCCTCGAATCCTTCAGCCAGGGGTATGAGGGCGCGCTTCATTTCAGGGCCTCCGCTATCGCCTTCCCGAAGGCCTTTGCGGCATGCGGTCCGCTTCCGGTGATTACCTTCCCGTCAGAGGCCACGTCCTCTCCGGTGTATTCTGCTCCCTTGGCCTTGAGGTTCTCTATCAGCCCCTCGTCCTTGTAGACCGTGGCCTTCCTGCCCTCCAGTACGCCCGCGTTAGCCAGTATGGTGGGCGCTATGCATATGGCAGCGACCACCTTCCCCTTGCCGAACGCGTCCTTCGCAAGGGCCTTGGCTTCAGAGTCGTCGAAGTAGATGCTGGCTCCAGTCCCGCCGACGAACACGACGGCCGAGTAATCCCCTGCGTCAGCGTCTGACAGGGCGATGTCAGGGTTGGCGGTCCCTCCGAGCATGCCCTTGGCCGCCCCGAGCGTCTTGGACGCCGTGGCCACCGAGAAGCCTGCCGATTCCAGAACCTCCCTGGTCTCGAAATATTCCTCGTCCCTGAAGTTGTCAGGCGCTATCACCATCAGGACCTTAGCCATAACCTCCCTCCAAAACAGGCAGCAGAGCCTGCCAAAGCTTATAAGTTATATTACGTGTATAATTATATAAGTTTGAAGCAACGGAGGAAAACAACATGCCTATAATCGGAATGAACTTCAAGTCAATGGAGGCCAAGAGGGAGAAGAAAGGAGCAGGAGGGGAGATAAAGGTCAATTCCACCCCCAAGATAACCGGAATGAAGGAGATGAACATAGCGTCCCTCAACAAGAAGGCCCTCAACATGTCTTTCGAGTTCCTGACCAAGTACGATCCTGACATAGCGGAGATAAGGATAGGCGGGGAGATAGTCTACCTTGCCGAGAAGAACGGCCCCATACTGAACCAGTGGAAGAAAAAGAAGAGCCTTCCCGAGAACGTGTCGGTCGAGGTCCTGAACCACCTGTTTAGGAGGTGCCTGCTGAAGATTGCCTACATGGCAGACGACCTGCAGCTTCCGCCCCCTGTCCAGATACCCAGGGTCAAGCCCGGAGGAGCCTGATTTATTTTTTCTTGCCTTCTCGTATAATCTGTTCCAGTATCCCCAGGCCTTGGTCTATCTCTTCCTTCTTCACTGTCAGGGGAGGGAGCACCCTTATGGATTCGTTCCCGCACCCGAGCAGGACGAGGCCCTTCTTGAAGCAGTTGGAGAGCACGGCGTCCCTCTTCTCCCTGTTGCTGAAGTCAAGCCTCAGCATCAGGCCCAGGCCGTTGTAGCCTGCCACTCCCGGGAAGTTCTCGAACTCCCTTATCCTGTCCAGGGCATACTTTCCCATCTTGGTGGCGTTCAGGAGCAGCTTCTCCTTCTCTATGGTCCTTATGACCTCCAGCCCGACCGCCATGTCTATCCTGGAGCCGCCTCCCCATGTGCTGGAAACGGCACCGGACTCCTTGACTGCCCAGTCCTCGGAGCTGATGGTCGCCCCGACCTGCAGGCTCTTGCCGGCAGACACGATGTCGGGCTTTATGCCGTAGTGCTCGAATGACCACCACTTGCCTGTCCTGCCCATGCCTGCCTGGACCTCGTCTATTATCAGGGCTACGCCGTTCGACTTGGCCGCGTGCTCCAGGGTCTTGATGAAGTTCTGGCTCGCTATCCTGTAGCCTCCCTCTCCCTGCACACACTCGGCTATGATGAAGGCCGTGGTGTCCCTGTCCACTACGCCGTATATGTCGTTTATGGCGGCCTCTGTGTCCGATGTGCAGAACGGTATCCTCCTGTACCTCAGCTGTGGGTAGTTGGTCTTCTGGATATCCTTCGAGTAGGTGAAGGTCAGGGCGCCCAGCGTCCTTCCGTGGAAGGCCCCGATGCACGATATCCCCAGCAGGGGGCCCATCTTCCTGTACGCGAACTTCAGGGCGTTCTCTACCGCCTCTGATCCTGTGTTGCTCAGGAAGACCTTCGACAGGTGGCCGGGGGTTATCTTCACGAGCTTCTTGGCGAGCTCCATGTGCTCCTCGCAGTAGAAGTCCTGGCCGGCTATCTTGTGCATTCCCTGCTCCATCACGCGCGCTATCGCCTCCCTTATGGCCGGGTGGCCGCAGCCCAGGGGGGTGGATGACACCTGGGATGAGAAGTCCAGGAACCAGTTGCCGTCGATGTCCTGCAGATAGCATCCGTTGCCGCCCCTTATCACAAGGGGATACGGGTGCGTGGAAGGCACTATGTACTTGTGTATCTCGTTCACCAGCGCTGACGCCTTCGTGCACGGCATCTTGGCCCTTACGCTAACCTTGTTTGGGGCCTCGAGCTCCTGCCTGGCGGACTTCGGCGCCGACACCTTCACTGAAGGCGCGGGCTTGGCCTTCTTCAC
>Ga0180431_10003291_pt1 | contig 20928 bp, 15 predicted proteins | sample SS_ome_11_FD_132459 | JGI IMG/M metagenome (GOLD analysis project Ga0180431, IMG submission 132459) | Hypersaline lake sediment archaeal communities from the Salton Sea, California, USA - SS_1_MS_1 metaG | ecosystem: Environmental > Aquatic > Non-marine Saline and Alkaline > Hypersaline >...
AGGACCGCCTTGCCTCCCAAAGAAATGTTGTCAAAATCTTCAAGCGCCGGATATAGTTTTGTCAGATAGCCCAACGTGGAGCGATTTGAAACAGGGATGCCACTGTGGTTAAAAATGGCGATTTGATCGGGAGTTTTTTTGCCTGGAGAGGTGATCGGATGGACCCAAAACACTCCTTTTTCGGTATACAGCAGAAAACACTCACCGGGTTTTCCCATATTCTTGGGAATACGTTTTACAGCCGTATCCGGACTTACACCTTCCGGAATTCCTGAAATTGCTTTCAGAACTTCGACTTCCTCATAAACATATGCCGTGACTTGAGAATTTCCTTCTATATGCTCTCGATAAAATTCCCTGGCAGAACGGTCGATAACGGGAAGTGCGATGAAGAGGCCGTGGCACCGTTTGTCTTTGTACCATCGCGCCATATACTTGCCGAAAAATGCTTGGAGCCTGGAAGCGGATATGGCTGTTTCATAAAACTTACAGTCGGCAAAAAGGGGTGAGCCGGTTGCGATATGTTTCCCCGCAATATCGACTCCCATTTCATCGGTGTCTGCGTGCAGGATGCGTTGGACGCTGTATCCATAGTGATGCAGGACCTGGGTCATCATGGCTTCAAACAACTTGTTTCGTGACCGGGCCCGGGTCTGTGGGGATCTGCCATGTCCAAGTATTTTCAAGCGTCCCATTTCGATGTTATCCTGGTATGAAAAATAACGATGAAATCCAATGAATCGATCTTATCCATGATTCTGTGGCATATTTATATAGCAGCATACCAGAAATTTACAAAAGATCAAGTTGTTAAGCTAACTGAAAGTTACTTCTCAATAAGTTTTGGTGTATGAAATAATCATATGGACCCGAATCCATAATTTTTTGAAATGTTAGGATGAAACCAATGAACGAATTAAGCTTGGGAGTTGTTTGGATTATATTCTTTCCTTGTAGGTCTCCTGGATGGTCTTTACCAGGCAGGTCAGGGTATGATTTACTGGAGTCGGGATGCCCAGTGCATTTCCTTCCCGTACGATAGCGCCGTTTATGAAGTCAACCTCGGTAATTTTCTCCTTTAGGACATCCTGAAGCATGGAAGCGATGTTTTCCGCCGTATCCCTGCAGACCTCCATGACACGGGCGAGAGGGTCGGGATAAGGAAGCCGTATGTTTTTAGCATGAGCCACGGCAACCGCCTCTTTAACCGCATTTTCCATGACCCGGCGAGTTCCGCTGAATTCGATCAAACGCCCGTTTTTAAGTCGTGTAATCGCGGTGAGCACATTGATCCCCACATTAATAATCAGTTTGCCCCAGATAAGATCAACCACATTTTTTATGGATCGGGTTTTAAAACCTGCCGCGTTAAACGCAGAAACAATTTTTTCTAAAGGACCGTTGGGATCTTCTTCAGGCCCGATAATAGTCTCTCCCTGCCCGGCATGTCTTATTTTCCCCGGTCCCAGAAGGGTGGACCCATGCGCCGTAATACCGCCGAACACTTTTTCCTTACCGAATATCTCCTCCAGTATCTCAAGGTTTCCCACTCCGTTTTGCAAGGTAACCACGAACGCTTCGGGACTCAGCCACGGTTTGATGATCTTCGCCGCTTGTTTTGTTTGATAGGACTTTACGCAAATTAATACAACGTCAGGTTGTATGGAAATCGAGTTTGCTACCGCAGGCACTTTTACTGTATAGTCGCCGGTAACCCCTTGAACTTCAATTCCCTGATTCTTTATCTGCTGTGCTCTTTGTGGCAAATAATCCAAAAGAGTGACCTTAAAACCCGCTCTCTTTAATCCGGCGGCGAATAAACATCCCATGGCTCCGGGGCCAACCACTAAAAAATGCATGATACGACTCCTTTTGATACACCAGAGTTGTGTAAACTCTAAACTTTTATAACATCACGAGAAACTCATCAACTTTTAACATAGATAGTTAAAACGGTCAATTATTCACATGGGTTGAGACAGAGTAAATGCGTTAATCTGGGTACAGCGTAACAACGGCGTGTCTCTCTTGGAAACAGACTGACTGTTTGAAGAGCTTTAGCACGCGTTAGCCCGAACCGAATGAAGCTATGACTAAAAAAAATCAATTGTATAATTTAGCTACGAATAGTTCTTAATAATTCTGTCTCGGCTCGGGCTTACGGGTGCTTAAGCACAAGTTTCAGTCGGTTGGAAAGAGAGATACGCCGTTGTGGAGCGGTCTAACGGTATTGGGATTCAAAAGCTTGTACTAAAAGTTTATTTCGCTTTGAAAAACCTGGTCCTCTGGGCAAGGATTTTTACTCCACGACTGGAAAATCCGGCCCCTGAACCCGTTAACGACGACCAAATTTTTTGTGCGTCTTGACCATTTAACGACGGTTTGATATCCACATCATAAAATTTCGGATATGGAAAGGAATACTTATGCTGATTACTGAGATACTGGCCCGAAATGCCCGTATGTATGGTTTTGAAACGGCACTCGTAGAAAGGGAGCCGGCCAAAAACCGTCGCAAGGAGATCACCTGGAAGGAGTTTGACGACCAGGCCAATCAGGTGGCCCAAGTCCTGATCTCCCGGGGAATTACAAAGGGTGACCGGGTGGTCCATTTAATGACCAATTGTATCCAATGGCTGCCTGTCTATTTTGGGATACTTCGTACGGGCGCCTGGGCGGTTCCTCTTAATTTTCGCTTTGTGGCAAAGACGATCCTGCGCTGTACGGAAACCGCCGAGGCAAAGGCCTTTATCTTCGGTCAAGAATTTATTGAACGTATTCATTCCATCAAACAAGAGCTTGATCGATTCGTAGAAACCTATATTTTTTTGGGTCCGGAGAAACTCAGGCCCGACTATGCCGAATCCTATGAGAAAGTTCTTGCAGATCACTCTTCTATAGATCCTGAAGTTCCAATAAAGATTTCCGATGAAGCGGCCCTTTATTTTACTTCCGGCACAACCGGCACACCCAAGGCAACACTTTTAACTCATAGAAATCTCGAGTTTTCCTGCTTTGTGGAAAATCTGCATCACCGTCAGACCCACCGGGATAATTTTCTTTGTATCCCTCCCCTATATCACACCGGAGCCAAGATGCACTGGTTCGGTAATTTCATTGTCGGCGCCCGGAGCGTTATTCTTAAAGGGATCGAACCCAAGTGGATCATGGAAGCCATTTCCGAGGAACAGGTAACGGTGGTCTGGCTTCTGGTTCCTTGGGCCCTCGATATTCTTTTTGCAATTCAGAGCGGGGAAATGAATATCAAAGATTACCATCTGGATCAATGGCGGCTGATGCACATCGGCGCCCAGCCCGTACCTCCCAGCCTTATTAAGGAATGGAAAAAAGTTTTCCCCCATCACCAATATGATACCAATTATGGTCTGACCGAATGTACCGGACCGGGATGTGTTCATCTGGGGATGGAAAACATGCACAAGGTCGGTTCCATAGGCGTGCCCGGTTTTGACTGGGAAATCAAAATTGTAGACGACACGTTGAATCCTGTGGTTCAGGGAGAACCCGGCGAGTTAATGGTCAAGGGACCGGGGGTTATGAAGGAGTACTACAGAAATCCGGAGGCTACCCGTGAGGTTTTAGTCGACGGCTGGCTGTTAACCGGAGATGTGGCCCGGCAGGATCCGGAAGGGTTCATCTGGCTGGTGGACCGGAAAAAAGATGTGATAATCACCGGCGGAGAAAACATTTATCCTGTGGAAATCGAAGATTTTCTACAGGCTCATCCAAAAATTCACGATGTGGCGGTCATCGGTCTTTCAAGCCTCCGACTGGGAGAAATCGCTACAGCCGTCATCCAGATAAAACCCGGCCAGGAACTTACAAAGGAAGAAATCGATGATTTTTGTCAGGCACTTCCCAGGTACAAAAGACCCCGCAGAATTATTTTCGGTGATGTTCCGCGAAACCCGACCGGCAAGATAGAAAAACCAAAATTACGAAAACAGTACGCCGGTGTGTCTGAAAGCTTTAAAATATAATTAATTGCTAAAAAGCATTTCTATTTGCGGTGTAATAAAACCACGGATGAACACGAATATACACAAACTTAAAAATGAAAACATAATTTAAACAAGACATCTCTTTAAAATGTCCATTTGTGTTTATTGTGCGTCCATTTGCGGTGTAGTAAAATCAGGTTGGCCAAGATAGGTGGTCGGCGGTTAGATATAATTTGAAGATAAGATCATGATACTTGAATATAAAGGCCACAAACCAAAAATCGGTAAAAATGTTTTTATTGCACCGACAGCTACGGTTATCGGGGATGTAGAAATAAAAGACAACGCCAGTATTTGGTATGGTACTGTTTTAAGAGGAGACATGGCCCCTATTATCGTTGGGAAAAGTACCAATATTCAGGACAACTGTACCCTGCATACGGATTTTGACAGACCCGTAATTATCGGAGACTATGTTACTGTGGGGCATAATGCCGTGGTTCACGGCTGTGTTATAGAAAACTACTGTCTTATCGGTATTAATGCCGTTGTATTGAGTCACGCATCTATAAAGACCGGTTCTGTGGTTGCGGCCGGCTCTGTGGTCAAGCATGGGCAGGTTGTCGGGCCTTATCATCTTGTGGCCGGTACACCAGCTTTAATAAAAAAGGAACTTTCAGAAGGCGACGTGGAAAAACGTAAGCAAACCGCAGAACATTATATTGAGCTTGCCGTTGAACACAAGGCAATAAAGAAAGCCGGAAAATAAACCGGCTTTCTTTGTGTTATTACAATTGCTGACCTCTGATTACTTAAAGCTCATAATCGCCTTCCATTTCCAGAATGAATTCGCCCGGCGCTTTCCCTGATGTGACCTTAAATGTCCCGTTACCTTTGATGTTATCCAGCTTGCCTGTCCCTCTATAAGTTTTCCATGTGCCGGTTGTGAGTTTGCTCTCCCCGTCACGATTTCCTTCGAACTTGCTGTAAACCGAACCATACTGGAAATTGGTTACCGCATAACCCTGCATGGGTCCGCTGCCTTCTATGCGGTCGTGGAAATTGACACTCCGGCGGGAGACAAATTCACCGGCCACGCCCACTTCATAGTGAAGCGGTTCACCTTCCAATTCAACCAGCATGAGCGAGTGGCCGAACTCGTCATGCACATGGAGGGCTTCTCTCCGAGTCACACGAACTTTGTATGTAGATTTCCGTTTCATAATATTTCTCCTTTCAACAATTTTTATAGAAAATTAATTAATAAGAAAATTTTAACGGCTAATATTTGGATTGTCAACATTGAAATGGTCAAGAGCCAATGCAAAGGCATTTGATTTCGGTTCTGCGTAGCGACGGTGTGTTTCTCTTGTAAACCGAATGACTGTTTGAAGGGCTTTAGCACCCGTTAGCCCGAGTCGACTGAAATTATGACTTAAAAAAATCAATGGGATAATTTAGCGACGATTGTTCTTAATAACTCTGTCTCGGCTCGGGCTTACGGGTACTTAAGCACAAGTTTCAGTCGGTTGGAAAGAGATATACGCCGTCGTGGAGCCTTCTCCCTGTATTGGGATTCAAATGCGTCTGCCCTGATTCAAGAGCCGTCTCTATACTCAATAGCTGCCCAGAATTTTCAGATAGTCTGTTTTTTCTTCAAGCAAATCAAATGTTGGCTTGAATGTTTCCGATTCGGCATCCGCCTCAAGGTCCACATAAAACATGTATTCCCACGGTTTTCCATGGATGGGTCGTGATTCCAGCTTCACCAGGTTAACATCGTTTTCGGCGAATATTTTCAAAACCTCATAAAGGGCGCCCGGCTGATTCCCGGTTGAAAAAATAAGAGACGATTTGTGCCTCGGCCCCTTTTCGAGTTGATCAGTGCCTATGATAACAAAACGGGTGTAATTACGAGGATTCGTTTCAATTCCTTCCTCGATGACCGCCATACCGTGCATTTCGGCCGCCTCCCGGCTTGCAATAGCTGCATTGGCAGAATCAGCCTCCCGGCTAATCTTCCGAACCGCTCCGGCAGTGTCCTTAACCGGCACCAGGTCCCAGTTTTCATGGCGATCAAGAAACTGGCGGCACTGCTGAAAAACCATGGGCAGGGAAAAAACACGTCTGATCGTATCAGTGCCGGCTTCAGCATGGCCGATCAAGGAGTGTATAATGCGCAGTGTGATTTCGCCCACAATTCTCAAATCATATTCCAGTAGAAAATCGTAATTTTCGTGGATGCTGCCGGTGAGGGAATTCTCCAAGGGCACTACACCGAAATCAACCTCACCTTGTTTAACGGCCTCAAAAATCGCCCGAAAAGACGGTGCAGGCACGGCTGACACCTGGTTCCCGAAATACTGGGTACAGGCCTTATGACTAAACGTACCCATTTCACCCAGGAAAGCAGCCCTCTGCATTCCTGTCCCGTTGGCTTTGCTCAAGAGGTCTACGGCTTTAGCCTTATCCAGATAGTCAAAATCGAGCTGTTTGCCGACAACCGGTGCGATCACATAAATGTCACGCGTCAGTTGACCGAACTGTTTGGGGTAAAGACTCTGTGGGCCGTCGGAAAGAGCATGGTCCGGGTCATGATGCACCTCTATCATCAATCCGTCCGCACCTGCGGCGATCGCCGCCCGTGACATGGGACTGACTTTTTCACGGATACCTGTTGCATGGCTGGGATCGATGATTACCGGCAAATGAGTCAGTGTCTTTAGCACTGGAATTGCAGAAAGATCGAGGGTGTTACGGGTATAGGGTTCAAAGGTACGAATTCCGCGTTCACATAGAATAACCTTTTCATTTCCCTCCGAAAGGATATATTCGGCGGACATGAGCCATTCCTCAATAGTGGAGGAAAGCCCTCTCTTTAAAACCACCGGTTTTCCGATACGACCCACGCATTTTAAAAGTTCAAAGTTTTGCATGTTTCGTGCCCCAACCTGCACGACATCTACATACTTCATCATCATGTCCGCCTGAGCGGGTGAGGTTATTTCGGTCACAACCCCAAGACCGGTGACTTCCCGAACTTCGGCCAGTATTTTTAACCCCTCTTCCTGCAAACCCTGGAAGGAATAAGGGGAAGTTCTCGGTTTAAAGGCGCCACCACGAAACAAAACAGCCCCGTATCTTCTAACCTCCTTGGCAATCGTCAAGGCTTGGTCCCTGCTTTCAACAGCACACGGTCCGGCGATAATGGTAATACGTTCTCCACCCACAACCACATCCCCAACCTGTACAAGAGTATCTTTGGTATGCAATTGTCTGCTTACCAGTTTAAACGACGTAGATATTGGGATCACTCTGGCTATACCGGGAAGCTGTTCGAAAAAATCGGTCCCTTTGCCTCCTTTTCCGACAGCTCCCATTATATTCTGTCCGGCTTCAGACATTTCACGAACAATATAGCCCTCGCTGAACAGTAAGCTCCGGATATTGCTCTTTTGATTCTGTGTAATCCCCTTTTCCAATACCAGAATCATGGGTAACCTCCTTTTATTTAAATGAAACCCAATCTAAACTGAGCGTTTCAAATTTTAATCGGCAATCGCTCAATTTAGATCCAAAAAAAAGCCCCGAGAATCTATTTCCCGGGGCTTTAAAAAAATAAACCCCGGACAGACCGGCTCTGGTCCATCCGGGGCGTTGTAAGTTTAGGCGTTACGGAACCGGACGGACGTTTCTAAAACTAAAAAAGAAACGTCCAAAATCGTATTGAAATCTGTTGCTATAACGTATTGCCATCCATTTAAATCCTAATCAAATTATTTATATTTTATTACTCAAATCTTTGATGCCTGTCAAGAACTGTTTTTAAAATTAACCTTAGAACCTTAAAAAACTTTAAATCTTGAACCTCTGAAACCTTAACAAAGGTTTTTTATACATTTAAAAAAAGGGTTGCATTGATTTACTGTTACGCTTTTAATATGTTTTTGTCGTAACTTCTCAATAAGTTCTGGTGTAATTAATAGTGATTTTGAACCTGCTCTATTAGGTTATTGAGATATTCCTTTTTGTCAAAATAACTAGAGGAAAATACTAAAAAAGTGAGAGAATATAATGAAAACCCTTGAAATTCATGGCAGCACAGGAGATTCAACGATACGAGTCGGCGAAACATTGCAGAATCTGGGAAAATACATTCCTGCAGCAAATGTCGTTATTATCACCGATGTTAATGTAAAACGTTTTTATCAAAATAATTTTCCGTCACATCCCGTCATAACCATCCAGACCGGTGAGAAGATAAAAAATCTCGATACGGTTCGGAGTATTTACGGGAAACTTGTAGAGTTCGGGGTAGATCGTTCAACCGTTATCATTGGAATAGGTGGAGGTATTGTCTGCGATATTACCGGTTTTGTGGCATCAACCTTTCTTCGCGGCGTGAAATTCGGTTTTGTTTCCTCGACTCTTCTTTCACAGGTTGATGCCAGTGTGGGGGGAAAAAATGGTGTCAATTTTCAAGGGTACAAAAATATGGTCGGGGTTTTCAACCAGCCTGAATTTGTTATCTGCGACCTTAATCTTTTAAATACCCTGCCTCAAAAAGAGGTTTTATGCGGATTGGCGGAGATTGTAAAACATGCTGCCATAGGAAATGCAGATTTGTTTAAATACCTTGAAGAACATTATCAAAAAGCTTTGGCACTTGATACCGGTGTCATAGAAAGACTTGTTTATGATTCTATCGTCATCAAGTCTGCCATTGTAAACAAGGATGAAAAGGAAAAAGGAGAACGCCGCAAGCTCAATTTCGGCCATACATTTGGGCATGCTATTGAAAAAACAACCGGTGCCCGCCACGGGGAGGCGGTGAGTGCCGGTATGGTTATGGCTTCGGAGCTTTCCGTTAAAAGACGACATTTGCAGCCTAAAGCTGCCCAAAGGATCAAAAGTTTGCTCCGGAATTTAAAACTTCCCACCCGCCTTCAGGCAGACCGAAAAACCGTGTTCGATGCTTTGCAAAAGGATAAAAAGCGACAAGGAGATGGCATATACTTTGTGTTGCTCGAAGATATCGGCAAGCCGTTTGTGGATAAAATTTCCATAACTGAACTGGAAGATGTCATAAATGATTTTTATTGAGGAGAAGCGGCCTGTTGTTTTGCTTGTTTTTTAATTCTCAAAAGCCCCGGACTATTGTGAAGGTACATCAGAGGTGAAGAATATCCCGCATCCATGAAATACCGTTCGAGGTCATCAAAAAGGACCGGCCGGTCCGGCCAGGTATACAGCTTCTTGCGTTGTTTTAGTTCGTTCCAGGCATCTTCGGTCCATGCTTTTTCCCCGAACACTTCTTTTTTGGCCTGCTCACAGAGAAACATTTCACAGACAATCGGCTTAACGCGCCACATACAACCATTATTCCCGAGATAAATACATTTGAATCCGGTGTTGGGTTTTTGTAGTGTGGCCAGCAGTGCATCGATTTCTTTTTTGCAGGAGACCAGCGTATTGACAACCATGTCTCCGAAAAAGGTAATGATGCCTTCGCGTGAGCAGCAGGCACTGAGCTTGCTCTCGTAGCACTTTTTCGTGCACAGATTGCTAAAATGCTCGGACAGAAAGGTATCGACTTCATCACGAAACAACAGATAGTCGGAAATTTGCAACTCGAGAGCCTGTCTTTCAGAGTCGGAAAGGGTCGCAAGATGACGCTGCACCATGGCCAGCGATTCGGCCTGTTCTTTCTGGTATGAATTCATCATCAAACTACTCGGGAAATTCTACAAATTGTTAAGATCATAAGATAATTTGAGGGGCTTCGCCCCAATATTCCAGCATTCCATTCTTCCATTCCGATTACATAGACAGGTTATCTTTAAAAACTTTTATTTTCAATAAGTTGTAGAACTCCCAATAAGTATAATTACGGATGCTTGGACTGAAACGTTGTCTAAAGGTTATTTTTGGTCCAAAATCTCCTTAATTTTCATTGATAATACGTTAATATTAAAAGGTTTTTGGATAAAGCCATTACAGCCCCGTTCAAGTATTTGGGTTGCCTGGCCATCGATACTATGCCCGCTGGATAGAAGAACGTTTATATCGGGATTCATTTCTTTTAATTTGTCATAAGTTTCGCCACCACTCAATTCAGGCATGATCATGTCAATGATGACGATATCAATCTTATCCTGGTTTTCTTTATAGATTTCGATGGCATTCTTTCCGTTTTTGGCGATCAAGACATTATATCCCACTTTAGTTAACATTTCCCTGCAGCCTTCAATAACCATATCCTCGTCATCCACAAGCAGTACCGTCTCATTGCCCGTTATAATTTTTTCGGACAACTCTTTTTCTACTTCTTTTTTAGTGGCCGGAAGATAAATATTGAAAGTTGTACCGCAGCCTTTTTCAGAATCAACATCTATATATCCACCGTGCCCTTTTATTATGCCATAAGCGGAAGACAATCCAAGACCTGTGCCTTGTGTAAGACCTTTTGTTGTAAAAAATGGCTCAAAGATGCGCTCTTTGGTCTCTGAGTCCATGCCTGCACCGGTATCTCTAACTGTCAACAAAATGTAGTCCCCGGGTTTTGGATCATAAGGTTTGCCGGTTATTTCCTTGTCAGTGATGTTCTGGGTCTTAAAAAAAAGCTCCCCTCCTTCAGGCATGACATCCACCGCATTAACATACAGATTTAACAGTACCTGTTCAATCTGTCCCATGTCAGATTCTATTCCATGTAATTTTTCATCCAAATCTTGATGTATTAAAATCTCCTTTTTGGCTATTTTAAACGTATCGCAGGTCTCTTTTAACAACTGGTTCAAATTAATCGGCTTGGCCCCATCTCTCCCTGTCCTCGCATATCCGGTAAGCTGGCCTGTCAGTTTAGATCCGTTGTTTACCTGCGTTTCAATTTTTTTTAGATACTTATAATGCTGATGAGTTGAATCAACATCCAGAAGCATTAATGATATATTTGCCATGATTCCCATAAGCAGGTTGTTAAAATTGTGGGCAAACCCGCTGGCCAAGGTGCCGATCGCCTGCATTTTATGGGCTTGTTGCAGCTGGATTTCGAGCATGGTTTTTTCTTGCTGTGCAATTTTTTCTTCGGTGATATCCCTTCCGATAGATTGATACTCTGACAAATTATGTTGGTCATCGAAAATAGCCCGTCCGATCCATTGCTGCCAGCGAATTTTTCCATCCGGTGCCATGACTTGATGATCATATGTTATGGTAGGTCTTTTTGGATCCAGAGACATGAACTGATTTTTTACTTTATTTTGATCTTCCTTAAGAATAAACTGGAAAAAGTTTTGCCCTATCAATTCTTCTTTTTTTTTGCTAAAATAATTGCAATATGCTGTATTTACAAAATTTAATGTACCATCACAAAGAAACCGGCAAATCATTGCAGGCATGTCTTCTACTACGGCTCGATATCTCTCCTCGTTCTCCCGAAGTTTTTCCTCGGCCTGCTTGCGCCATAAAATAAGTTGCGATAAGGCTTCCGTCTCTCTTAAACAAATGTTGCCGGTTTCTTTGGCAATTCTTTTATAATGTTCAATTTCTTTTCTTGATTGTTTTAATTTTTTTTCCAATTCGATTTTTGCAACCTCTTTCATTATTTGATTTGTCCTATAGCCAAAACCCATTAATCCGGCATTCTAAAATCCCAATATTCAACCAATATTATAGGTGGTTTAGCAGCCGGGAGGGTCTCTTATAAACAGTTTTAAGTTTTTTATCTTTACGAACCCTTATGGATGGATACTGGTTTGTTAAATGTAACATCTCAGGGAACTTACTTTTGTCATTTGTATGTGTCAAGAAATTAAATAGTGTCCATCCAGAAACGGCATCTTTCGGCCCCCGGCGGCGTTCTCGCTCGTTTTCAATCCTCGAAATCCCGCGCTATGCCTGTCGGAGATCCCGTGACGTTTTCGGGGAGGTTGAAAACTCGCTCGGGCCTTGCCGGAAACCAAAATCTACCATTTCTGGATGGACACTAAATAGTTTCCATCCAGAAATTGCCCTTTTCCGCAATTTCTTCGTCAATCTGCAGAATTACTTGTGCGGCGTACTACGTGTACGCCTCCGCGTAATTCCTTGATTTCCTTGACCTTGCGAAAAATTGCTAATTTCTGAATTGGAAACTTAATTTGTGCTTAATATGTATTTATAGATGGACACTAAATAGGTTCATTTCGTACCTGATAACATTGATAATGTAACGGATTGGAATACTTGAGAGATAATTTTTAGGTGTGCTTAAAGTGATAAATGATTATCAGATTATATTTCAATAGAGGGTGTCTCATGGCCGGACTGCACCAGATGACCATATTCATCTATTTTAAAGAAGTTCCTTTGCTTTTAAAAATTCTTCTACCACTTCAGCTGTTCTTCTTTTTTTCCCATCCACCTCAAAGTTCAAACATTGCATCGTAGCATTGTCAATGAGTCCTCCGGAAAGTGATAGCACATCACCAAGTTTCGGGTGGATTTTCAGGATTTCTTCTCTGATGACAGGGGCAGCATGGTATGGAGGGAAAAAATTCCGGTCATCTTTTAACGGTTTTAAATGATATGCTGCAATACGACCGTCAGTGGCAAAGGCGCATATCACATCCACTTCCCCGTTGGCCACGGCTTCGTACATGAGTGCGGGATCAAAATCCCGGACCTCACCGAATCGTAAAGCATAAATCTGGCGGAGTCCCGGATAACCATCGGGCCTCTCCGCAAATTCTGCAGTGAAGCCTGCTCGTAGATCTATAGCAGTATTTCCAAGATCAGAGATCCGGTTCCATTGGTTCTTCTTTGCATCCGCTTCACGGACCGTAATCGCGTATGTATTGTTAAATCCGAAAGGCTTAAGCCATTGAGCATCAAAACGTTCATGGTAGGCTAGGGTTACATGGTTCAACGCCTCTTCGGGGTCGGGAATCACCGGATGTTTTAGAATCGCCGTCAATCCGGTCCCTGTATACTCGGCATAAAGGTCGATTTCTCCATTGACAAGTGCGCCATGACAGATCATTGTACCGCCAAGATTAAAACGACGTTCCACAATTAAATCGGTCTTTTTCTCAATCAGTTGAGCCATCATCTCCCCTAAAATGAGCTGTTCGGTAAAGTTTTTGGTTCCAATCCTGATAATTTTGTGACCAGTTTCCAATTGTGCTGCTGATTTGGAAATCCATCCGGGTTTTGTAAAGTAGGTTATGATGCTGATCATAACAAGAGCAACGGGTAACATAAAGGCCAGCCGTCTCATCAACCACTGAAGTGATCCTTTTTTATCTTTTTTTCGTTCCGGTCGAAACCCCCACTCAAACGCCCCGATGGAAAAATCCACCACCAGGGCGAGCAGTGCGGCGGGAATTGCACCGAGAAGAATGAGATTTGTATTGGCCAACGCCAGGCCGCGATTAATGAACTGCCCCAGTCCGCCGGCTCCGATGAACGCCGATAGGGTGGCGATACCCACCCCCACCACTGCCGCAGTTCGGATGCCGGCGACGATCACCGGTGCGGCCAAGGGTATCCGAACCATCATAAGCTGCTGGTATCCTTTCATACCGATTCCTTGGGCAGCTTCCATTACTTCAGCGGAGACTTCTTCCAGTCCTGTAAGGGTATTCCTGACAATCGGAAGCAGGGCATAGAGGGTAAGGGCAATGAGGGCAGGTAATGCACCGATTTTTTTGAGCAGCGCCAGCAAAAAGACCAGCATGGCCAGGCTGGGTATGGTCTGAAGAATACCGATAACTCCCATCAATGGACCGCGCAGCCAAGTCGTCCGAAAAATGAGAATACCCACAGGGATCCCAATGAACATGGCTGTAAGGGTTGAGCATCCTGTCAGCATGAGGTGTTCCCCGGTTCGAAGCCATAGTTCCGGCAATCGTTCGACGACATATGTAACCACAGCATCTAAGCTCATATGAAGTGCCCTTTTATGTCAAAGTTCCCGGCCGTTTTATCGTAAATAAATCTTGTACAAATTGGGTTGCCGGCTTCTCCAATATATCCTTTTTCCTTCCGATCTGTTCCAGATTACCCTCATGCAGAATGGCAATGCGGTCACCAATAAGGAGCGCTTCATGAAGGTCATGGGTGACAAATACGATCGTCTTTTTAAGTTGTTTTTTCAAATTCAATAGTTCTTGCTGGAGTGCTTCACGGGTGAGGGCATCAAGAGCACCGAACGGCTCATCCATGAGTAAATAGGTTGGGTTTGCGGCAAGGGCGCGGGCAACACCGACTCTTTGCTGCTGACCACCGGAGAGTTCATCGGGAAATCTTTGAGCAAAACTCTCGACCGGGAGTCCGACAAGGTCTAATAACTCGCGCATGCGTTCTTGCCTGGAACGGATTGACCATCCTAAAAGCCGCGGAACAAGTTCAACATTCTGTTCAATGGTCATATGGGGGAACAGGCCGATTCCCTGAAAAACGTAACCGATTTGACGACGCAAATCGACGGGATTGTGATCCATGACATCCTTCCCACCGACTTCAATGAGTCCTTGGGTCGGTTCGATCAGGCGGTTGATCATTTTAAGGGTGGTGGTTTTACCGCAACCGGATGACCCCAATAGAACCAGGGTCTCACCCTTGCCAACGCTTAAAGAAAGGTCTTTGACCGCATAGGAACGGCCACCGTCAAATGTTTTAAATACACGCGATAGTTTAATCATGGTTTCTTTGATGGTTTGTCAGAAAAGCCATTCGGATATGAATAAAAAAAAATAGGTTAGAGAATAAAAATTATATTGATTTATTGATTTTTCTGCAGTAATAAATTGTTTGAACTAAAAACTTTTTAGCAGGAACAAAATAATATGTCAACTGACGGCAGCGGCAATCTAAATATTACAAACAAAAAATTTCCGTCTGATCACGCCAAGCAGATCATCTTTTCGATCCGCAGACTCATTCAGGCGAGCGAGCTCTATACCAAAGAATTAAATAAAAAATATCAGGTAAGTTCAGCACAGCTTAATTGCATTTTAACACTTTATGAGTATGGTCCTTTACCGCTATCTAAAATCGCCAACCATATGATGGTTAAATCCAGCACCGTTACCGGAGTTGTCGACCGTTTGGAAAAGAAAGGTCTTGCGAAACGAATGCGAACCTCTCTGGATCGCCGCGTGATTACCATTCATCTTACCGAAGCCGGAAAGAAGCTGGCCCAAAATGCACCGCCTCCCATACAGCAAAAGATCATTGATGGTTTGAAACAAACTGAAAACGCCAAAAAAGAGCAGATCGTGAGTTCCCTAAACATGTTGACCGCCATGCTTGACGTCCAGGATCTGGAGGTCAAGTAGAACTACGGATTTTATTTTTTTCTTGACCCCTTAAAATCTCATCCAACCGCCCTTGTTTTTGTATTCTCAAAATTAGCCTTGACATATGATTTTTATTGTTGTAATGATTTCTATTGAAATAATTTACATTAAAAAATTTCCGTGTGAGATAATGAGACCTTTAAAAAATGTTCGAATTTGTTCACATTCAAGTCGAAGATCCCTGACTTTGAAAGGGAGAAACCCAAGATTTTAACCGCCGGAATACATAACGTATTTTGAGGTTTATTATCTGAGTTTGACTGAAGCATTGAACAAAAGGGGATGTTTTTCAAAGGTCTTATTTTTTTACAGAAACAACTTTGTTGAGACGAGGCGATGTTAAGATGGAAATCATACCGACCATAGAAAAAGATGAATTGGCCACTATCCTGGGAAGTGACACATTCGGCAATATTTCCCGTGCGACCCGGTTAAAAATAGAAAAACTAAAACCGGTATTTGAAAAACTGGTCAAACCTTATTTGTATCACCAGAACACGGGAATCGACTCGGTGGAAAAGGGCGCCGTGCATCTTGAAGAAGGGCCGGAATTCAAAAGTCCGAAACTTTCGAAGATGTTAAAAGACTGTGACGATATTGTATGTTATGTCGCAACGTTAGGTGATAGTGTCGACGGCGAAATCAAGCGGCTCATGGACAAAAAGCACATGGCAGAGGCGTACATCTTAGACGCCATGGCATCTGTGGTTGCCGAAAATATGGTGGAAACGTTTCATCGGCGTATGAAGGCCGAATATAAAAACCAGGGCAAACAGGTGACCCTATGTTTCAGTCCGGGGTATTGCGACTGGCCCATTACGGAACAGAAAAAACTTTTCGAAGTATTAGACTCACAGGATGTCGATGTTGACCTGAACGATTCATGTCTGATGAGTCCCCGAAAGTCTATTTCGGGAGTGTTTGGAATACATTCCAATGGCGAGACGCCTTACAATCCTTGCTGGGACTGCAACAGGAAGGATTGTCCGGCAAGAAGGGCTCCGAAAAGAGAAAGGAAACAAATATGAAGACCCGAAGGGGACTTGACGGCGGCCGTTATAAGCCGTTAACCGACAAGGATGTCGAAAAAATACATCAAACCAGCCTTAAGATCTTTTCGGAAGTGGGCGTACAGGTGAATTTCCCGGAGGCGCTGGCGCTTTTTAAAAAAGCAGGTGCCATCATCGATGATTCAACCAAGATAGCCAAATTCAACCCTGAGCTGGTTATGGAACTGATCAAACCGGCCCCTTCCGTTGTTCATCTTTGTGGCAGAGAAGAAAGCGGCGAACTGGACTGCGAAATCGGCGGTAATAAGGTTTATATGGGAACAGGAGGGACTGCCCTTAATGTTCAGGATCCCGGAGAAAGAACCGCACGACGGTCCAAGTTAGAAGACATCCAGAACATGGCACGGCTGGTGGAGGCTCTGGACAATGTACATTTTTATATGCTCAATGTGTATCCCAATGATCTGCCCGTTGAGAGAGTGGATGTGAACCGTTTCGGTGCCGCCCTTAACCATACCCGCAAGCATGTAATGGGCGGGGTCTACACCCTGGAAGGGGTTAGAAATGTGATAAAGATGGCAGAAATCATTGCAGGGTCTCCGGAAAAACTCAGACAGCGCCCGTTCATCTCCATGGTAACCTGTAATATCAGCCCGTTTATGCTTGATGAAAGCTATGGCCAGTTAGCCATGGAAGTTGCAAGGCAAGGTATCCCCGTGGTTGTACCGGTAGAGCCCCTTTGCGGTGCCACTGCGCCCATCACACTGGCCGGCAATCTGGTCGTGCAAAACGTGGACACGCTTATCGGCGTTATGCTCACCCAATTGGTCAATCCGGGCACTCCGGTGTTATACGGATGCATATCTTCAATTACTGATCTTCGCGACATGAAATACCTGTCCGGCGCTATTGAAATGGGTCTGATGAATGCGGCTTCGGCTCAGATGGCAAATTTCTACAACCTTCCATTATATTCCACCGCCGGCATGTCTGATGCCAAAATTAACGATTCACAGTCCGGTTATGAATCAGCATTGACCGGTTTAATGGTGGCCCTGGCCGGCGGAAACTTCATTCATGATGCTGCCGGGTTTCTGGAATTTTGCATGACGGCTTCATATGATAAGCTTGTCATAGATAACGAAATTATCGGTATGGTCATGCGTGCTGTCGAAGGAATTACGGTCAATGAAGAAACCCTGGCATTCGATGTTTTGAAAAAAGCCGGGCCCGGGGGACATTTTGTTTCAAACCGACACACCCGAAAATTCATGCGAACCGAGCAGTTCCAGCCCCAACTCAGCGACAGGAATAACAGGGAAATCTGGGAGGAAGAGGGGGCAAAATCTTCACGGATCCGTGCTTCAGAGAAAGCTATGGAAATTTTGGGACGACCTGGAACTCCGGTGCTTTCATCGGATGTGCGCGATATCATCCGAAAAGAAATTCCCGGACTGCAAGCCGGTATTATATAATCAAACATCTCGGAAATTCTTAAATTTATTGAAATTATTTTATTTTTTAGACTTTTATTTCTAACTCGGACACGGAATAATGGAATAATGGAATATTGGAATGATGATTTAAAGAAGATGAAATTCCTCTATTTATTTCCCGACAAAAGGAATTTTACAATAACCCAACTTTCCATTTTCCCACAACCCAATATTCCAGTGTTCCAATATTCCAAAATTCCAATTGTAAGCTCTTCGTTTCTCAACATAAACTGAGCGAACTAACTTGGAATGATGGGGGCGTTTGTATATGATCATCATCGGGGAAAAAATTAACGCAACCCTTCCATCTGTAAAATCCATTATATTGAATCGAGAGACGGAAAGCCTCATCGATCTGGCAATAAAACAGGCGGAATCCGGCGCTAACTTTATCGATGTCAATGTGGGTACCGGTGTGGGATCACTTAAAGATGAAATTGATTCTATCCGGTGGGCAGTTGAAGAAATTCAAAAACAAATGGATACACCCCTTTGCATTGACAGTGCAGATCCAAAGGTAATGGAAACCGGACTTAAAATTCTGGATAACAAACCGGCCATGATCAATTCCGCCAAAGCCGAAAAGTCTCACCTGGATGCGATCGTGCCCCTTGCCGCCGAACATGATTCTTTTCTCATTGCACTGGCAATGGATGAAAGCGGTATTCCGAAAACCGTGGAAGGGAGACTCCGATGTTGCGATTCCATCCTCGGCGCCTGCGAAAAATATGGGGTTTCCATTCAAAATCTTTATATCGATCCTTTGGTTATGCCGATCAGTACGGATATAAATTCCGGAAGGGTCACTTTAAAAACGTTAACCACCATTAAAGAAAAATTTCCCGGCATAAAGACCGTGACAGGACTTTCAAACGTATCCTACGGCTTACCCGACCGAGGCAGACTTAATGTTGCCTACCTGCACATGTGTATATATGCGGGGCTCGATGCCGCCATTATCGATCCCCTGGATCAAGCTTTGATGGCAGCGGTAAAAACAGGAGAAGTGTTGGCCGGGAAAGATCGACATTGCCGCCGGTATATGCGTGCTTTCCGAAAGTAAAGAATCTATAGGAGGATATCGTGATTGAATCATACAGACCAGGGGTTTTGGTCAAACCTTATGAACGGTTGAATCAGGATCAGTTAAAATGGCTGGATCAGGCATCGTTACACATACTGTCCGACCCGGGAATCTGGTGCTATAACGAACGGGCGGCCAAGCTTTTCAAAGACCATGGCGCCCAGGTTCGGGAGGAAAGCGATGCGAACGCAAAATGGTGGCGGGTAAGTTTTTCGGACGGACTCATCAAAGAAGCCGTTGCCAAAGCACCTTCCCGGATTGTTTTGGGCGCAAGAAAACCGGAGAATCGACTGTTTATCGATGCTGAAATTCCACGAGCTTATTTTGGATCAGGATCTGAAGCAAATATCTGGCTCGATGCAAAAATGGAGAATTTTGTCAGTGAAACAAACAGCTCTGTCAAAGTAAAAGTGCCCCGATACACAGAGCGCCGCGGCACCACCGCCTTGTTAAGTCGTGCGGCAAAGCTCTGCGACAGATTGGAGCATCTCGATTTTTTCATCCGGCCATTGAACATCCAGGATCCCGAGATTACATCAGATAACCATGATGTGAACAAGTTTTTTGCCAGCCTCAATAACATCACCAAGCATGTCCAGGCGGGCTTGACCAGCCTGGCGCGTTTTGATGATGTGGTCACCATGGCCGAGATTATTGCAGGGGACAAAAAGGATTTAAGAGACAATCCGGTGGTTTCCTTTATTGCCTGCGTATTTAAAAGTCCGCTTCAAATCGTGGATGACACGGCAGAGAAGGTATTTGCTATTGTTGATGCAGGGCTGCCCTTGGTGATTTCTTCTTCGCCTCAGGGAGGATCATCGGCGCCCATCCAGGAAGCAGGCATGGTTGCACAGATCAATGCGGAGATTTTAGCCGGCATTACTCTGACGCAACTGATCAAGGAAGGGGCGCCGGTTCTATATGGCAGCGTTCCGGTCAGGGCGCGTCTGGATGATCTTCATGACCTTTACGGCTGTCCGGAATTCAATCAGTATAATATCGACTGCGTTCAATTAGCCCGCTATTATAAGGTGCCGTGCTATTCGACCGCCGGTGTGGGCGATGCCTATGTGCCGGGAATGCAGGCCATGTTTGAGAAACTGTTCACCCAGCTTTATATGGCCATGAGCGGCGCACACTATATCCATTATGCGTTCGGTCTTTTAGACCGGACCAATTGTTTTTGCCCGCTTCAGGCGGTTCTCGATAATGAACAGATTGGAAAAATCAAGCATTGTCTCAGGGAGCCCAAGGTCAATCCAACAGAGATCGATGATACACTCAATATGGTAAAAAAAGTCATGGCCTCAAGCCATCGACTATTTGCCCGCCATGCTCGCAAGGCCATGCACAGCGGGGATGTCTCCGATCCGTATCAGTTTGAAACCAGAGACAAGGAAGACAAAGTCATCGAAAATGCGCTTGACTATATGGCTCGACTGGAAAGCGAACCGGCGTCTCATCTGGACACGGATGTGGTGGAGCGTATATATAATCAGGTCCCGGGACTTCTGCCGAGCCTAAAAACAAATTAACAGCAATTTGTAATACCCTAAATGATCGAAAGTCGAGGATACTCCAGGTCCAAGGCATCAAGGCCGCAGCTGTAGTCATCTACCGCAAGGCCTTGATAACGCAGGAGATGGGGTGTCATCGGCTTTCCTGAAAGGTAAATAAAATGGTATTTTTTTTAAAATTATATATCTCATCTATAGAAGAGTTATAACGACATAGCTGGATTTACAAAATAGTTGATAAATTAATCAGATATTATGTTTTACCATTTTATTTACGATCATTTAGGATAATAACAACAACAAATAGTGAAGGAGTAGGTGATGAATCCAACTGAACTTTTAGAGAAAATCGCATTTAATGTCATTCAGGGAAGAGTGGAATCTGAAGACGAAGGTTTTGATCCGGGCTTGGAAGGTCAACCCGGAGTCACCGAACTGGTGAATGAGGCGTTGAGTCAAAATATAGATCCAAAAAAGATATTAATCGAATCATTAACAGAATCCATGGAAATCGTGG
>Ga0180431_10003294_pt1 | contig 20925 bp, 19 predicted proteins | sample SS_ome_11_FD_132459 | JGI IMG/M metagenome (GOLD analysis project Ga0180431, IMG submission 132459) | Hypersaline lake sediment archaeal communities from the Salton Sea, California, USA - SS_1_MS_1 metaG | ecosystem: Environmental > Aquatic > Non-marine Saline and Alkaline > Hypersaline >...
CACCGCGAGCCGGTGGTCATCGTGACCGGCAAGGAGGACGACCCCCGCTACCTGCCGATCGAGTCGTTGCGGGGGTCGGACTTCACCTCGATGGCCTCGGTGCCGATGGAGACCGAGCCGGGCGGGCTGGTCGGGGTTCTCAACGTGCACACCATCACCCGGCGGGACTTCACCGCCCGCGACATCCAGCTGCTGCTGGTGATCGGTCGGCTGATCGCCGGGGCCCTGCACCAGGCACGGCTGCACCGTCAGCTCAGCGCCCGCGAGCGGGCCCACGAGGACTTCGCCGAGCAGGTGATCGCCGCCCAGGAAAGCGAGCGCCGCAGGCTGGCGGCCGATATCCACGACGGCATCTCCCAGCGGCTGGTCAGCCTCACCTACCGGCTCGACGCGGCGGCCCGCGCCGTGGATCGCCAGCAGTGCGCCGACGCCGTCGAGCAGCTGGAGAAGGCCCGTGACCTCGTCGATCTCACCCTTGCCGAGGCCCGCTCGGCGATCGGTGGCCTGCGCCCGCCGGTGCTCGACGACCTGGGCCTGGCCGGCGGACTGGCCAGCCTGGCCGCATCCGTCACCGAGGTCGACCTCGGGCTCGAACTGGCCGAGATGCGGCTGCCCGAACACATCGAGGTCGCTCTTTATCGCATCGCCCAGGAGGGCCTGCAGAACGTCGTCAAGCACTCCCGTGCCCTGCGTGCGTCGGTGCGGTTCACCGTCGAGGACGGGGTGGCCCGGCTGGAGGTCACCGACGACGGGGTCGGCTTCGACCCCGCCGACGACAGGGTCCCCGGCACTCAGCGCGCGGCGGTGTCCGGCGGCTTCGGCATGCTGTCGATGGCCGAGCGCGCCGAACTGGTCGGCGGACGGCTCGAGGTGCGCTCCCAACCCGGGGCGGGCACCGGGGTGACGGTGACCATCCCGCTGGAGGCGGGCGAGCCTCAGGCGGACTGAAGCTCGCCGCGCAGCCGGACCGCCGCAGCGTTGGCGTTGACGTGCTCGGCCAGGGCGCTCTGCCCGGCGGTCCAGTTGGCCTTCTCGCCGTGCCAGGCCGCCAGCGCGGGGGAGACCAGCGCGCGGCCGAAGGAGAAGGTCAGCGGCCACGGTGTCGGGTGGGACTGCATGGCGGCCAGGTTGGCCGTGGCCCGCTCCGGCGGCTGGCCCCCGGACAGGAACGCCACCCCGGCCAGATCGTCGGGCCAGGCGCGCAGCACCTCGACGGTCGCCGCCGCCACCTCCTCCGGGGAAGCCGAGGCCGCGTCCTCGCCCTCGGTGATCATGTTGGGCTTGAGCACGATCCCGGCCAGGTCGACGTTGAGCAGCGCCAGGTGTTCGCGGACCGCCTCGTGCACCGCGGTGGTGACCGCCGCGCACGTGTCGATGCCGTGGCCGCCGGCCATCAGAACCTCCGGCTCGACGATCGGGACCAACCCGGCCTCCTGGCAGGCGGCCGCGTAGCGGGCCAGGGCATTGGCGTTGCTGACGATCGAGCCGCGGCTGGGGGTGCTGTCGGTGATGGTGTAGACCGCCCGCCACTTGGCGAAGGCCGCCCCCATCTCGGCGTAGGTTGCCAGCCGTCCGGCCAGCCCGTCGAGGCCCTCGGTGATGGTCTCGCCGGGCAGCCCCGGACAGGGTTTGGCGCCGGTGTCCACCTTGATGCCGGGCAGGATCCCGCGGGCGCGGACCGCCTGCGGGAACGGGGTGCCGTCGGCGAAGGTCTGCTTCAGGGTCTCGTCGCAGAAGATGATCCCCGACACCCCGTCGGAGAGGTCCGGAGTCGAGGACAGCAGTTCGCGGTAGTCCCGGCGGCTCTGCTCGCTGGGGGTGACGCCCGCCTTCTCCAGCCGCGAGGACATCGTGGCGATGCTCTCGTCGGCGGCCAGGACGCCCTTGCCGAAGGCGGTCATCTCGGCGGCGATCTGCCTGCAGTTCATGCGGTGCTCCTCACGTCGAATTGCGAAACGATAGGACGTGCCGCGACCGGGGAAATCACCCTTTGGGTGGATGTTGCGGGGGAGGGCAACAGTTAGGTGATCGGTTCAGCGAAAATATTGGACAATCCGTAGACAAGTTCAGTGTCGTCAGGCACCCTCAGTGGTCATGGCGGGCGACCGATGACCACTGATGACAACTAAGGCCAGGCTCCGCGCCCTGGTTGAACTGGCCGAGACCGGTTCGGTGCGGGGCGCCGCGGAGCGGCTGGTGGTGACCGAGTCCTCGATCTCCTCGGCGGTCCGCGCGCTGTCCGACGAGATCGGGATCGCCCTGGTCGACCGGCACGGTCGCGGGGTCAAACTGACCCCGGCCGGGGAGCGTTATGTCGAGTACGCCCGGCGCATCCTGGGTTTGCATGATGAGGCGATCCTGGCTGCGCGCGGCGAGGCGGACCCGGAGAACGGCTCGGTGCGGCTGGCCGCGGTCACCTCGGCGGGGGAACTGCTGATCCCGGCCGCGCTGGCCTCGTTCCGCGAACGCTATCCCTCGGTCGTCCTGAACCTGGAGGTGGCCTCGCGTAACGACGTGTGGCCGATGCTGGCTCGCCACGAGGTCGACCTCGTGGTGGCCGGGCGGCCGCCGGAGAACCTGCGGCGCAAAGCCCGGGTTCGGGCTGTCAGCCCCAACACCCTGATCGTCGTCGGCGCGCCGGCGGTGGCCGCGGACTTCACACCGGCGGGCACGACGTGGTTGCTGCGCGAGCCGGGTTCGGGAACCCGGTCCGCGCTCTCGGCGCTCCTCGACGAACTCGACGTCAGTCCCTCGTTGCTGGTGCTGGGGTCGCACGGGGCGGTGGTCGCGGCGGCGGTGGCGGGCCTTGGGGTGACCCTGGTGTCCCGGCAGGCGGTGCGGACCCAGCTCGACAGCGGGACGCTGGTCGAACTGGCGGTGCCCGGCACACCGCTGAACCGCCCCTGGCACCTGGTCAGCCAGTCCGCGCCGACCAGTTCCACCGAACTTCTGGTCAAGCATCTGGTCGCGCACCGGGATCTGGGCTGGCGCACGATCGGCCCGCTGCGCAGAGCCGCATCCTGAGTCGCCGCGTCCTGAGACCCGGTCAGTTCACCCCGGCGGGGCCTCAGGGCATCGCCGCCCTCCGGCGTTCGATCAGGCGCATCACCATCGGGGTGAAGATGAGCTGCATGGCCAGTTCCATCTTCCCGCCGGGGCACACGATGGTGTTGGCCCGGGACATGAACGAGTCGTGCAGCATCGACAGCAGATAGGGGAAGTCGATGCCGTGCGGATCGCGGAACCGGATGATCACCATCGACTCGTCGGCGGTCGGGATCGACCGGGCGATGAACGGATTCGAGGTGTCGACCATCGGCACCCGCTGGAAGTTGACGTCGGTGTAGGTGAACTGGGAGCAGATGAAGTTCACATAGTCGGGCATCCGGCGCAGGATCGTGTCGGTGACCGCCTCGGAGGTGTAGCCGCGGGACACCTTGTCGCGGTGCAGCTTCTGAATCCACTCCAGGTTGATCACCGGGACCACGCCGATCTTGAGGTCGGCATGGCGGGCGATGTCGACGTCGCCGGTGACCACCGCGCCGTGCAGGCCTTCATAGAACAGTATGTCGGTGTTGTCCGGCAGGCTCTCCCACGGCGTGAACGTTCCCGGCGCCTGGCCGTAGGGTTCGGCTTCCTTGTCGTCGTGCAGGTACTTGCGCACCTTGCCGGTCCCGGTCTCGCCGTAGGTGCGGAAGAGGTCCTCCAACTCGGCGAACAGGTTGGACTCCGGGCCGAAGTGGCTGAAGTTGTGGTTGCCGTTGGCATGGGCCTCGGCGATCTTGACCTTCATCTCGGCACGGTCGTAGCGGTGCATGCTGTCGCCTTCGATATAGGCGACGTTGACGTCCTCGCGCCGGAAGATGTGGTCGAAGGTCTTCATGACCGAGGTGGTGCCGGCTCCTGAGGATCCGGTGACCGAGATGATCGGGTGCAGTCGGGACATGACGGGACCTTTCTGGGCTGAGGCTTCCTGGCCGGACCGTTGGCGGGTGCGAACCGTTCTCAGGTGGTGCTGCGGAACAGGCCGCGGGTGCCATAGAGCGGAGAGGTGTTCGGGTTGTCGTTGCTCTCGCTGTGGTAGTGCTCGACGCGGCGGACCTCGTCGGCCGCCCCGAAGATGAACGGGACCCGCTGGTGGATCTCGGTCGGCTCCACCTCCAGCAGGCGGCGGCGGCCGGTGCTGGCCAGTCCGCCGGCCTGCTCGATGATGAAGGCGATCGGGTTGGCCTCGTAGAGCAGGCGCAACCGTCCGGCCTTGCTGGGGTCCTTGGAGTCACGCGGATACAGGAAGACCCCGCCGCGGCCGAGGATGCGGTGGGTCTCGGCGACCAGCGAGGCCACCCAGCGCATGTTGAAGTCCTTGCCGCGGGGCCCGCTCTGGCCGGCCATGCACTCGTCGATGTAGCGCTGGACGGCGGGCTCCCAGAACCTGCGGTTGGAGGTGTTGATCGCGAACTCCGTGGCATGGGTCGGGATGGTGATCGACTCCCGGCTCAGGAAGAACTCGCCCAGCCCCGGGTCCAGGGTGAACGCGTGCACCCCGGTCCCCACGGTCAGCACCAGCATCGTCGACGGGCCGTAGATGGCGTAACCCGCGCACACCTGCTCGGTGCCCGGCTGAAGGAAATCCTCGGGCGCGGCGTCCTCGCCGGGGTTGGGTGCGCGCAGGATCGAGAAAATGCTGCCGACCGAGACGTTGACGTCGATGTTGGACGACCCGTCGAGCGGGTCGAAGCTCAGCAGGTATTTGCCCCGGGCGTACCGGGACGGCAGGCGGTAGTGCTCCTCGAGTTCCTCCGAGACCATGCCCGCGGTCTGCCCGCCCCACTCGCAGGCGTGCAGGAAGTACTCGTTGGCCAGCACGTCGAGCTTCTGCTGGGTCTCGCCCTGGACGTTGACCGCGTCGGCGGCGCCGAGCACCCCGCCCAGCTCACCCTGGGCCACCCGGTTGGAGATCGCCTTGCAGGCCAGCGCGACGTCGAGGATCAGCGCGTTGAGGTCGCCGCTGGCCTCGGGGTGGCGGGCGCGTTCCTCGATCAGGAACCGCACCAGCGTGGTGTGGTTGGTCAGCATGGTGGCGACCCCTCTCCGCAAGATCCGCGTTCATCCGCGCCGGGGTCCGGAACGTCTCCCGCGTCCGCCCCGAGCGCCCGTCAATAGTGGCGGTGGCTCCCGGGGAAGACAATCCCCCGCACGGGTGGGACCCGGGGTAGGAGCCCGCGGCCGCGGCGCGGTGATCGTCGGGCCAGAAGTCAGAAATAGAGGGTGTTTTCCGGTTCCGGTATCGGCGCTGTGGGGTTAGTGTCGAACTACCCCCACTGCGGCGCTCGCGCCGGTGCCGGGGTCTTCGGATCTTCGGCTGAACCCTTCCGAGAGGAGTCTGCGCATGGCATCTGTTCTATGGCTGCAGGGAGGGGCGTGCAGCGGCAACACCATGTCGTTCCTGAACGCCGAGGAACCCAATGTCGTCGACCTGATCGTCGACTTCGGCCTCGACGTGATCTGGCATCCGTCGCTGGGGCTGGAGCTGGGCAACAACGCCCAGAAGCTGTTCTGGGACTGCGCCAAGGGCGAGCGGCCGCTGGACGTGTTCGTGTTCGAGGGCAGCATCATCCAGGCCCCGAACGGCTCGGGCCGGATGGACATGTTCGCCGACCGGCCGATGAAGGACTGGGTCACCGAGCTGGCGGCCCAGGCCCAGATCGTCGTGGCGATCGGGGACTGCGCCTGCTGGGGTGGCATCCCGGCGATGGAGCCCAACCCGTCGGGCTCGACCGGCCTGCAGTTCCACAAGCGCAACAAGGGCGGCTTCCTGGGTCCGAACTTCAAGTCCAAGATGGGGTTGCCGGTGATCAACATCCCCGGTTGTCCGGCCCACCCGGACTGGATCACCCAGATCATCGTCGCGCTGGCCAGCGGCCGGGCCGGGGACATCGCGCTGGACGAGTTGCAGCGCCCGGAGACCTTCTTCAAGACGTTCACCCAGACCGGCTGCACGCGCGTGCAGTTCTTCGAATACAAGCAGTCCACCATGTCCTTCGGTGAGGGCACCCGCACCGGATGCCTGTTCTACGAGTTCGGCTGCCGCGGCCCGATGACCCACTCGCCGTGCAACCGGATCCTGTGGAACCGCCAGTCCTCCAAGACCCGAGCCGGCCAGCCCTGCTACGGCTGCACCGAACCGGAGTTCCCGCACTTCGACCTGGCTCCCGGCACGCTGTTCAAGACCCAGAAGGTGGCCGGGGTGATCCCCGAGGAGGTGCCGACCGGGACCAAGAAGCTCTCCTACATGGCCCACGCCGCCGCCGCCCGACTGGCCGCGCCGAAGTGGTCCAAAGAGGACATGTTCGTCGTCTGAGTCGAACCCCAGCCGCCCCCGCCCACCGACCGACCCCTAAGGACTTCCATGACAGCACTCGATCTTCACGTCAGCCCCCTCGGTCGCGTCGAGGGTGACCTCGACGTCCGGGTGACCATCGACGACGGGGTGGTCACCTCGGCGTGGACCGAGGCCGCGATGTTCCGCGGCTTCGAGATCATCCTTCGCGGCAAGGACCCGCAGGCCGGGCTCATCGTGTGTCCGCGCATCTGCGGGATCTGCGGCGGCAGCCACCTCTACAAGTCGGCTTACGCCCTGGACACCGCCTGGCGCACCCACATGCCGCCCAACGCCACCCTGGTGCGCAATATCGCGCAGGCCTGCGAGACGCTGCAGTCGATACCGCGCTACTTCTATGCGCTGTTCGCCATCGACCTGACCAACAAGAACTATGCCAAGTCGGCCCTGTACGACGAGGCCGTCCGCCGCTTCGCCCCCTACGTCGGCACCGCGTATCAGAAGGGGGTGACGATGTCGAACAAGCCCGTCGAGGTCTACGCGATCTTCGGCGGGCAGTGGCCGCACTCCAGCTTCATGGTTCCCGGCGGCGTGATGGGGGCCCCGTCGCTGTCCGACGTGACTCGCTCGATCGCGATCCTGGAGCACTGGAAGGACAACTGGCTGGAAGCCGAGTGGCTGGGCTGCAGCGTGGACCGGTGGCTGGAGAACAAGACCTGGGAGGATGTGCTGGCCTGGGTCGACGAGAACGAGTCGCAGTACAACAGCGACTGCGGCTTCTTCATCCGCTACTGCCTCGACGTCGGCTTGGACAAGTACGGCGCCGGGGTCGGCAACTACATGGCGATGGGCACCTATTTCGACCCCAACCTCTACCAGCGGCCCACCATCGAGGGTCGCAACGCCGCGCTGATCGGGCGCGGCGGGGTGTTCACCGACGGCCAGTGGTTCGACTTCGATCAGGCCAACGTCCGCGAGGACGTCACGCACTCCTTCTATCAGGGCAGCCGTCCGCTGCATCCGTTCGAGGGCGAGACCATCCCGCTGGACCCGGAGGCCGCCAAGAAGCAGGGCAAGTACAGCTGGGCCAAGTCGCCGCGCTACGAGGTGGGCGACCTGGGCGCCATCCCGCTGGAGACCGGGCCGCTGGCCCGCCGGATGGCCGCGGCCGGCCCCAACGCCGGTCCGCACCAGGACAACGATCCGCTCTTCCTCGACATCTACAACAAGATCGGGCCCAGCGTGATGGTGCGGCAACTGGGCCGTATGCACGAGGCGCCCAAGTACTACAAGTGGGTCAAGTCCTGGCTGGACCAGCTCGACCTGAAGGAGAGCTTCTACACCAAGCCCACCGAGCACGCCGAGGGCAAGGGCTTCGGGGCCACCGAGGCCGCCCGCGGCTCGCTGGCCGACTGGATCGTGATCGAGAACAGCAAGATCAAGAACTACCAGGTGGTCACCCCGACCGCGTGGAACATCGGCCCCCGGGACGGCAACGAGGTGCTCGGGCCGATGGAGCGGGCGTTCGTCGGCGCGCCGATCGTCGACCCGGAGGACCCCGTCGAGCTCGGACACGTCGCCCGCAGCTTCGACTCCTGCCTGGTGTGCACCGTGCACGCCTACGACGGCAAGACCGGCAAGGAGCTCTCGAAGTTCGTCGTCAACGGAATGGTGTGACCGGGGAGGCCACTCCCGGTAGCGACGCGGCCGTCGACATCGAGCCGCCGCCCTACGACGTGCTGGTGGTGGGCTGCGGGAATCTGCTGCGCGGCGATGACGGCGTCGGACCGGTCCTGGTTCGCCACCTGTGGGACCGCGGCGTTCCCGACGGCGCCCGACTGGTCGACGGCGGCACCGCCGGTATGGACGTCGCCTTCCAGATGCGCGGCGCGCGGCGGGTGGTGATCGTCGATGCATCGGCCACCGGCGCCGAACCCGGAACCGTCTACCGGGTTCCCGGGGAGGAACTCAGCGACCTGCCGCCGCTGCAGGGCCTGCACACCCATTCGTTCCGCTGGGACCACGCCATCCCGTTCGCCCGCTGGGCGCTCGGGGAGGCCTGCCCGACCGACATCACCGTGTTCCTCATCGAGGCGGCCGGGGTGGAACTGGGCGCCGAGCTGTCCGAGCCGGTGTCCGCGGCGATGGAACAGGTGATCGCCCGCATCGAACGCGACTTCTTCGCTCCGTTGCGTCCGCCCGCCGAGGCCGAGAGCACCGTCGAACTCACCGCTGACGGCTATCTTCGGCTCGCCGCCGAGTTGGCCGCCAGCCGGTTTCCCTCCGACGCGGTGGCGGCAGCGCTGCGCGACGGCGAACTGTGGCTCTACCCGCTGCGCGGACCCAGCAGCGGCGGTCTGTTGCTCAAACAGCGCAACCCGGCCGGGGACCGGGCGGTGCTGGTGCGGGAAGTGCTCGGCGACGACATCGCGGCCGGCGTGCTGCAGGCCCGCTGGGACGACGGCGACAAGGCGCTGCGGATCCGGGTGCACGGGCCGGTGGGGGAGTGATCATCGTGTCCGATCCGCAGCGCCCCAAGACCGAGGTCCGCACGGACAGCTCGGCTCAGGAGGCGCTGGACGTGACCACCGTGGTGGTCCCCGAGCGTGGCCGCTGGGCGGTGGACATCATCGTGGTGTTCGCCGACGGGGTGGTCCGCAAGCGGATCCACACCCACGCCACCAAGAGGCGCGCGGAACTGGCCGCCGATCTGATCAAGCGGGCCGCCGAGCGCGATATCGCCGGGCCGATACAAGGAGCACTGTGACCGCATCCGAGACCGGAGTGTCCGACCTGGACGATCCGGCCGTCCTGGCCGTTCGCCCGCAGCCGGTCGGCGCCTTCCCGCTGCCGCTGGGTTACCTGCTGATCCCGGCCTCGCCGGAGACCGAGGAGGCCCGCGTGGCGCTGCTGGCCGGCCAGGTGCCCCGGTGGCCGGCGGTACTGAAGTCCCACGAACTCGCACTGGCCGGTGATCGCGACGGGGCGCTGGCCCAGCTGACCGGAGACGATCCGATCACCCGCTACAACCGGTTCGTCATGGATCCCGATTCCGAGGACCCCGACCAACTGCGTTCGGCGCTCGGTGAATTCGCGATCATGGTCGACGTCGTGCTGTTCGCGCTCGGCCGCTGCGACAGCCCCCCGGACGCCGAGGCCGCCGATGCCGAACTGGCCGCCGTGGCGGGTTCGGCCCAGGCCGGTCACGCACTCGCGGCGGGTGATGCCGCCGCAGCGCTGGATCACCTCGATCGGGCCGCCGAACAGGCCGGCGCGGTGTCCGCCCCGCTGCGCGGGGTGCTGCTGGGGGCCTCGGCGCCGATCGCCGGGGGCACTGAGGCCGTCGACCGGTTCCAGCGGGCGCTGCGGGCGCTCGACGGGGCCGACGGCCTGCGGGTGGCCCGGGCCGAACTGCACCTGAACCTGGCCGGTGTCCTGCACGAGCAGGCCGGGGACCGCCCCGACCTGCTGGCCCGCGCGGTGCCGCACTACCACTCCGCGCTTCAGCTGGTGCTGCGGGAGGAGGCCCCGCTGCTGTGGGCGTCCGCGCACGCGAACCTGGCCACCGCCTACCTGACCATGCCGATGACCGAGGCCTCCGATCAGCTCCGGCTGGGCGTCGCCGCCCAGTCGCTGCGCTCGGCGCTGAAGGTCTACACCCGCGAGGACTACCCCGAGCAGTGGGCCAGCGTGCAGTTGAACCTGGCCAACTCGTTGGTGTACACCCCGTCGAACCATCGGCTCGACAACCTCGTCGAGGCCGTAGAGCTCTACGAGGGGGTGCTCTCGGCACGCGACCGGGACAGCGACCCGCTGGGACGTGCCCGGGTGCTGGCCAACCAGGGCAATGTGCTGGCCCACCTGGGGGACTTCGAGCAGGCCAAGGCCAAGCTCTACGACGCGCGGTTCTTGTTCGAGGAACTCGGCGATCACGACTCGGTGCGCACCGTGCGTGGCGTGCTCGACGAGATCGCCAAGCAGCAGGCGCTGGCCCGCACCGAGGAGACGCCGGGATGAGTGATCCGGAACCGACGTTCGAGGAACTCGCCGAGCGGGTCGACGCGGCCGTCGCCGCCGCCGCCGAACTCGACGAGCCGGCCCGCACGGTCGCCCAGGAACTCCAGGACGCGGTCGAGGCGGTGCACCGCTCCGGGCTGCTGACCATGGTGCGGCGGATGCGTGAGCACGAAGCGGCCCGCGAGGTGCTCTTCGAACTCGTCGACGACCCCGTTGTGCACCTGCTGCTCTCGCTGCACGGCATCGTCCGGCCCGACCCGGTGACCAACGCCAACCAGGTGCTGGCCTCGGTGCGGCCGCAGCTGCACAGCCATGGCGGCGACGTCACCCTGGTCCGGGTGGACGACGGCACGGCCTTCGTTCGATTGGAGGGCGCGTGCAACGGCTGCTCGATGTCCTCGGTGACCCTGCGGAACCTGGTGGAAGAGGCTCTGGTGCAGGGGGTTCCGTCGATCACGTCGGTCGAGGTGCTCGCCGACGAGCCCAGCCCGACGCTGATCCCGGTCGAGTCGCTGCGCATCGGCCGCGATCCGGAGTCCGAAGGCTGGGCGAGGGTCGGCCCGGCATCGGATCTCAAGGTCGACGACCTGACGCCGGTGTCGCTGAACACCACCGCCGGTGCGCGCGCCGACGTGCTGATCGTCAACCTGGGCCAGCGGCTGTCGGCCTACCGCAACGAATGCGCGCACGAGGCGCTGCCCTTGGACGACGGCGTCCTGGACCTCGCGAACGGCACGCTGACCTGCCCATGGCACGGTTTCTGTTTCGACGCCAGCTCCGGTGAGTGCCTGAGCATGCCGGGAGCCCAACTCGAGCAGTTGCCGCTGCGCGTCGATGACGGCGCCGTCTGGGTGCGGGTCGGATAGGCGGCGACGGTCGTGGGCCGCTACACGGTTCGGCACAACATCAGCGGGGTCGGCACCCGGCCCGACGTCGCCCCGGAGGTGGACCTGAGCGGTGGGTGGCGACCGCAGGCCTGGCTGGGCGCCCCCGCACCCGGCGGCCTGGCACTGCCGCCCGCCGCACCGTCGATGGCGTGGATGTACTCCCCGCGCGGGGTTTTCCTCGGCGAGGACCAGCTCGTGGTGGCCGACTCCGGCAACCACCGGGTGCTGATCTGGCACACCCTGCCCGACTCCGACGAGCAGCCCGCCGATGTGGTGCTGGGCCAACCCGACGGCCACACCGAGGGCCCGGCGGCCGGCGGCCGGGGCCCGGAGCGGGGGATGCACCTGCCCACCGGGGTGCTGGTACACGAGGGCCGGCTGGTCGTCGCCGACGCCTGGCATCACCGGATCCTGGTGTGGGACAGCGTGCCGCGGACCAGCGACGTGGCGCCCGATCTGGTCATCGGACAGCCCGATGCCGGCAGCGTCGAGGCGAACCGTGGCGGCCCCTGTTCGGCCACCGGCCTCTACTGGCCCTTCGGCATCGCGATCGTCGGTTCGGTGTTCTGGGTCGCCGACACCGGAAACCGCCGGGTGTTGGGCTGGCGCGGCGGCATCCCCGAACCCGATCAGCCCGCCGACATCCTGCTGGGCCAGCCGGATCCGGCATCTCACGCCGAGAACCGGGGCGGGCCGGCGGGCCCGGCCAGCTTCCGCTGGCCGCATGAAATCTCCGGCGACGGGGATCTGCTGCTCATCGCCGACGCCGGGGACCACCGGGTGCTGGGCTGGTCGCCGCACCCGGCCGGTGACCGGGCAGCCGACGTGGTACTCGGTCAACCGGATTTCACCAGCGCCGAAGAGTGGCCGTACGGTCCGCACACCAACGACCGGTTCCGGTTCCCCTACGCGGTATGCCTGGACGGCCAGACCCTGGCTGTGGCCGACACCGCCAACAACCGGATCCTGCTGTGGGACGACGTGCCGGGCGGCACGCCCTTCCGGGGTGCCGACTGTGCCGATGGCGGTACGCCCTTCCGGGGTGCCGACTGGTCCGATGGCGGCACGCCCTTCCGGGGTGCCGACTGTGTACTCGCGCAGCCCGATTTCGCCTCCAACGGGGAGAACCGCTGGACCTCGGTCCAGCGCGACACGCTGTGCTGGCCCTACGGTCTGTCGCTGCGCGGTGACGCCCTGGCGGTGGCGGACGCCGGCAACAACCGGGTGGTGCTGTGGAAGAGGGAACCGTGAGGCCCCGGATCGTGCAGACCGACGAGCAGATCGGCTTCTACTGGGTCACCCCCGAGGGAGCGGCGACCACGCTGCAGACGCTCGTCGTCGGCGACGACGAGGCCGACCGCCTGATCGCCACCCACCTGGAGGCGCTCGACGACGCGCTGATCATCGCGGCGGGGCGCTTCGGTGAGATCCTGGGCGGCGGACGCGGCCCCTCCGGCGAAGCCGAACGCGACGACCTGCTGGAGTTGCACCGGGCGCTGGACCGGCTGTGCTTCGAGTACGCTGCCGCGCTGGAACAGACCGGGTCCGCCGCGGACCTGCGCGCGGGCAAGATCGTCGGAACCGCCGCGCTGTTCTCCATCCTGGCCCGCCAGCCGCTGGGTCTGCTGGGTCCGGCGCCCTTGGACGGGGAACTCGACGACCCCGAACTCGGGGTGGTGGGGGGCTTCGGGGAGTTCCACCGGGTCGACCCGGACGCGCCGTGGAAGGGCGGCCGTTGGGTGGTGCGCACCGAGGCGGGCCAACGGTTCCCGCTGACCCTGTCGATGATGATGTTCGACAGTTCGGGGGTGAACAAGGAGGGGGCCCGCAAGGAGCACCGTGAGGCCCTGCACGCGGTGGTGTCCGCGGCGCGTCTTCCCGGCGCCGATCCGATGACGGTGGCCTGCGCGCTGGACTGGCTGCTCTATGACTGGCTGATGGCGCACCGGGACGGGCCCGACAGCGCCGAGATCGTGTTCCCCAAGGGCTACGAGGATGCCGCCGCGCTGGTGGTCTCGGCCGCCGCCGCCTCGGTCGCGGCCCGGGCCACCTTCGACCCCGGGCTGGTCCTGCGGCGCGGCTGAGAACCGGCGGGGGGACGATCGGGTCTCTAGGTGACGTCGGCGTTGGCCCTGGGGAAGCCGCCGCCCTGCGGGAACAGCGGGAAGACCACGTCGTCGAGCCGCTGGGCATCCCCGGCGGTGCGATTGACCGTCGCGCCCCAGATGTTGCCGTCCGGCGACACCGCCAGCGCCCAGGCGTGGCCGTGCTTGTCCTCCCGGACCACCTCCGGTTCGTCGGTCACCGCGCCGGAGGCGGCGGCCAGCCGCACCGCCACCGTCTGCTTGGTGTTGACCAGGTTCACCAGCACGGTGCCCTCCAGGGCCGCGCAGCCGGCCACGCCGGGACGGTCCGGCCAGGTCCACACCGTCGTCGCCTTACCGTCCGGGCCCAGTCGCTGCAGCCGGTCCCCGGCCGGGGTGCGGTCGGTGATGTAGAGCGACTTGTCAGCCGGATCCAGGCACATTCCGCCGCCCGAGCCCATCCCACTGAGCGCCGTGGTCGGCGGCGCCTGGTCGACGGTGGTCGGCTGCTCGATGCGGATCACCTTGCCGGCCAGCGACTTCGGGTCGGCGGCCAGCCCCGGATCGCCGGCGTCGCCGGTCTGCACCACCAGCGTGGTAGGGCTGGTGAACAGCAGCGACCCGGTGTTGCCCGTCGCCCCCCTGGGGATTCCGGTCAGCAGGTCCTTGGGGACGTCGTCATCGGCGATGCGGATCACCCGGTTGTCGGTGGGGGTGGTGATGTAGGCGTACATCAGCCGGTCCTGGGAGTAGGTCGGCGACAACACGATGTCCATCAGGCCGCCGTCCCCGGCCGGGTCGACGTCGATGACGGTCCGGACCGAGGGCTCGGCGCTGATCGAGACATCCTTGACGACGCCGGTGGTGCGCTCGGCCACCAGTGCGGTCTTGCCGTCGAGTCCCATGATCAGCCCGCTGGTGCTCTCCAGGCAGCCCTGCATCACCCCCGGCGCCGGACACTCCTTGGGAAACGGCTTGGCCGGCAATGGCGGGGGCGGCGGAGGGGTCGACTTCGGCCCGAGCACGTACTCCGGCGGGGTGGTGAATGGCTGCGACACCGTGTCGTCGAACCGGGCGCACCCCGAGGCGACGACCGTCAGCGCGCACAGCGCCGCCACGACCCGACCTCCTCGCATGTCCGCAAGGGTACGTACAGCACCGCGCCGCCCGCCACGCGCCGGGTTGCGGCCACCGCCGGGGCAGGTCAAATCCCCGGTTTGGGCAGCGATTGCCCTTACCCTGGCAGGCGTGACGAGCCAGAACCCCGATACCGGCTGGCAGCGACCCGAGGATCCCGCGGCGGCGGGGCGTCCGCCGTCGGCGCGGCTGGTCGACCCCGAGGACGACCTGGGGACCACGACCTACGGCGGGGACTTCGAGACCACCCGCATCCCGCCGATGGGTGCGGCCCCGGCGGCCCCGGCCGCCGCGGCGCCCGGCGAGCCCGCGCCGACATTGCACGGCATGCTCGGCGACGCCGACCCGCTGCCTTATGTGCAGCCGCCGCACGTCCAGCCGCCGGTGGGGCCGGCCCCGGTGGAGATCGTCGCGGTCGACGCCGAGGTCAAGGCGGCCGGCCGGCGCGGCACCCAGGACATGGGGCTGCTGCTGCTGCGCCTGGCGCTCGGGGTGGTTTTCATCGCCCACGGCCTTCAGAAGGCCTTCGGCTGGTGGGGCGGGGAGGGGCTCAACGGCTTCAAGACCGAGCTGGTCGAGGCCGGCTATCAGAACGCGGGAGTGCTGACCTACGTCGGCGCCGGTGTCCAGATCGCCGCCGGGGTGCTGTTGGTCCTGGGCCTGTTCACTCCGGTGGCCGCGGCCGCGGCACTGGCGTTCCTGATCAACGGGTCGCTGGCCGACATCGACGCCCAGCGCCGCGACGGCGGCCTGGCCATCCTGGGCTCGGGGAGCTCGGAGTACCTGCTGGTTCTCATCGCGGTGGCGGCCGCGATCATCCTGGCCGGCCCGGGCCGCTACGGGTTTGACGGCGCGCGCGGCTGGGCACGCCGCCCGTTCGTCGGCTCGATGCTGGCGCTGCTGCTCGGGGTCGGCGCGGGAGTAGCGGCCTGGCTCTTCCTGCGCGGCAACAACCCGTTCGGCTGAACGCGTGCGCTGACCCCGGTCAGCGCTGGAACGGGTTGGGCACTCTGCCCCCGCTGGCCTTCGTCAGCGCCGGCAGGGTCGCGAACGTCACGGCGGGCAGCAGGATCTCCGATTCGTCGTTGCACCGCGCCCGGGCCCATCCGCCCCTGCTGAACCGCAGGCCCTCGATATGGGACCAGGGCACCGACCGGCTGGCGGTCAGGGTCCGGGCGGTGACCCGTTCGCGGTCGGCGACCGTGCGGAACCGCTCGATCGCCACCGAAAGCAGTATCGGGACGACCAGCAACCCGACGCTCCACCGTCCGAACAGCGGAAAGAACATGATCAGCCCGGCGACCATAAATACCGGGGCGATGTGGGCCATCGGCGATATCCGGATCACCACCGGGGTGTCGGCGTGGTCACCGTCAGCGGCTGCGTCCTGGGATCCGGCCATTTGTGCATCATGGCACCCGCCGCCGGGATTTGACGCTTGACCTGTGCCGGACTAGCCTTCTCCGCGTGAGGAACGGCGGGATGACGGTAGTAGGCCAGCGCGTTGGTGTCGCGCCCGGCCGGGTCTAGCCGCACACACCAACGCGCAACCCTCGTACAGCCATCCGCGCTGACGGGGGTTTTTTCTTGCCCGGCAACGACGAGACACCCAGCGACAACGAGATACCGAGGGACACCAGTGAGCGCTCCGACCACCCGAGCACCGCAAGCGCCGGCCAACGGCACCCGTGACAGCCATCCGGGCACCCGCGTGGCCCCGGTGACCATGACCGGCGCCGAAGCCGTGGTCCGCGCGCTGGAGGAACTGGGGGTCGACATCATCTTCGGCATCCCCGGCGGGGCGGTGCTGCCGGTCTACGACCCGCTGTTCGATTCCACCAAGCTGCGCCACGTCCTGGTCCGTCACGAGCAGGGCGCCGGGCACGCCGCCAGCGGCTACGCGCACGCCACCGGCCGGGTGGGCGTCATGATGGCCACCTCCGGCCCGGGCGCGACCAACCTCGTCACCCCGCTGGCCGACGCGCAGATGGACTCCATCCCGGTGGTCGCGATCACCGGTCAGGTCGGCCGCGGACTGATCGGCACCGACGCCTTCCAGGAGGCCGACATCACCGGCATGACCATGCCGATCACCAAGCACAACATCCTGGTCCGCGACGGCGACGACATCGCCCGCTCGCTGGCCGAGGCGTTCCACATCGCCGCCAGCGGCCGCCCGGGCGCGGTGCTCGTCGACATCCCCAAGGACGTGCTGCAGAACGAGTGCACGTTCTCCTGGCCGCCGCAGCTCGAACTGCCCGGATACAAGCCCAACACCAAGCCGCACGGCCGCCAGATCAAGGAGGCCGCCCGGCTGATCCCCACCGCACGGCGGCCGGTGCTCTACGTCGGCGGCGGGGTGATCCGCGGCGACGCGACGGCCGAACTGGCCGAACTGGCCGAACTGACCGGAATCCCGGTGGTCACCACGTTGATGGCGCGCGGCGCGTTTCCCGACAGCCACCCGCAGAACCTGCGCATGCCGGGCATGCACGGCACGGTGGCAGCGGTGGCCGCGCTGCAGAAGAGCGATCTGCTGATCACCCTCGGCGCCCGCTTCGACGACCGGGTGACCGGCAAGCTGTCCACCTTCGCCCCCGACGCCAAGGTGATCCACGCCGACATCGACCCCGCCGAGATCGGCAAGAACCGGCACGCCGACGTGCCCATCGTCGGGGACATCAAGGCCGTGCTGCGGGATCTGATCGACGCGTTGCGCCGCCGGCCCGGCGGGGACGACCGGATCGGCAACGAGGGCGTCGAGGATCCCGATCTCGCGCCGTGGTGGGCGTATCTGAACAACGTGCGCGAGACCTATCCGCTGAGCTACGGCCCTCAGTCCGACGGCAGCCTGAGCCCGGAGTACGTGATCGAACAACTCGGCAGGATCGCCGGGCCGGACGCCATCTATGTCGCCGGGGTGGGCCAGCACCAGATGTGGGCCGCGCAGTTCATCTCCTACGAGAAGCCGCGCACCTGGCTGAACTCCGGCGGCCTGGGCACCATGGGCTACGCCGTCCCGGCGGCCATGGGCGCCAAGATGGCCTGCCCGGAGGCGGAGGTCTGGGCGATCGACGGCGATGGCTGCTTCCAGATGACCAACCAGGAACTGGCCACCTGCGCGGTGGAGGGCGTGCCGATCAAGGTGGCGCTGATCAACAACGGCAACCTGGGCATGGTGCGGCAGTGGCAGACGCTGTTCTACGGCGAGCGCTACTCCAACACCGACCTGTCCACGCACAGCCAGCGGATCCCCGACTTCGTCAAGCTGGCCGAGGCGATGGGATGTGTCGGATTGCGCTGCGAGCGTGAAGAAGATGTGGCAGACGTCATTGCCCAGGCACGTGCCATCAACGACCGGCCGGTGGTGATCGACTTCATCGTCGGCGCCGACGCCCAGGTGTGGCCGATGGTCGCCGCCGGCACCGGCAACGACGAGATCATGGCGGCGCGCAACATCCGGCCGCTGTTCGACGAGGACAACGAGGAGGGCCGGGCCTGATGGCGCACGCCGCGAAGACCGTCACCCACACGCTGTCGGTGCTCGTCGAGGACAAGCCGGGTGTGCTGGCCCGGGTGGCCGCGCTGTTCTCCCGGCGGGGCTTCAACATCCAGTCGCTGGCGGTGGGGCCGACCGAGCAGAAGAACATGTCGCGGATGACCATCGTCGTCACCGCCGAGGAGACCCCGCTCGAACAGATCACCAAACAGCTCAACAAGCTGATCAACGTGATCAAGATCATTGAGCAGGAGGACGCCAACATGGTGGCCCGGGAGTTGGCGCTGATCAAGGTCCGGGCCGACGCCGGCAACCGGAGCCAGGTGATCGAGGCGGTGAACCTGTTCCGCGCCAAGATCATCGACGTGTCCAACGAGTCGCTGACCGTGGAGGCGACCGGTACCGCCGAGAAACTTGAGGCGCTGCTGCGGATTCTGGAGCCCTACGGTGTGCGTGAGATGGTGCAGTCCGGTGTGGTAGCACTATCGCGCGGACCGCGCGGCATGGTGAACGCCAAGTAAGTCCCCCGAAACACCCCGACGAAGGAAAGTTGAACGTGGCTGCAATCGAGATGTTCTACGACGACGACGCCGACCTGTCGATCATCCAGGGCCGCAAGGTCGGGGTGATCGGGTACGGCAGCCAGGGCCACGCGCACTCGCTGAGCCTGCGCGACTCGGGCGTGCAGGTGAAGGTCGGTCTGAAGGAGGGATCCAAGTCGCGGGCCAAGGTGCAGGAGCAGGGCCTGGAGGTCGACACCCCGGCCGAGGTCGCCAAGTGGGCCGACGTGATCATGCTGCTGGCGCCGGACACCGCGCAGGCCGAGATCTTCCGCAACGACATCGAGCCCAACCTCAAGGCCGGCGACGCGCTGTTCTTCGGCCACGGTCTGAACATCCACTTCGGTCTGATCAAGCCGCCGGCTGACGTGATCGTCGGCATGGTCGCCCCTAAGGGCCCCGGGCATCTGGTGCGCCGGCAGTTCGTCGACGGCAAGGGCGTGCCCTGCCTGGTGGCCATCGAGCAGGATCCGACTGGCGACGGCCTGGCGCTCGCGCTGTCCTACGCCAAGGCCATCGGCGGTGCTCGGGCCGGGGTCATCAAGACCACCTTCAAAGACGAGACCGAGACCGACCTGTTCGGTGAGCAGGCCGTGTTGTGCGGTGGCACCGAGGAACTGGTGAAGACCGGCTTCGAGGTGATGGTCGAGGCCGGGTACGCCCCGGAGCTGGCCTACTTCGAGGTGCTGCACGAACTCAAGCTGATCGTCGACCTGATGTACGAGGGCGGAATCGCCCGGATGAACTACTCGGTGTCCGACACCGCGGAGTTCGGCGGGTACCTGTCCGGCCCGCGGGTCATCGACGCCGGAACCAAGGAGCGGATGCGCCAGATCCTCGCCGAGATCCAGGACGGCACCTTCGTCAAGCGGCTGGTGGCCAACGTTGAAGGCGGCAACAAGGAACTCGAGGGCCTGCGCAAGAAGAACGCCGAGCACCCGATCGAGGTCACCGGCGCCAAGCTGCGCGATCTGATGAGCTGGGTGGACCGGCCACTGACCGACACCGCGTAGCGGCCGCGCAGGTCGCGGGCGGGGTGCGGCGGTGACCGTCGAGCGCCGGGTGGCGCGGGTCTTCCGCCTCGACGACGCCGGCTGGGCGCGGCACGCCAACCCGTGGAGCGGGTGGAGCCGGGCGGTCACCGCGCTGCCGGTTCTGGTGCTGGCCGTGTGGAGCCGGATCTGGCTGGGCTGGTGGTCGCTGATCCCGGTCGCCGGCGCGCTGGCCTGGATCTGGCTCAACCCCCGGGCCTTCGGCCCCGCCGCCGACGACAGCGCCTGGATCACCAAAGGCGTTTTGGGTGAGCGGCTTTGGGTGAACCGGGACCGCGTGCCGGTGCCCGAACGGCACCAGACCGTGCCGCACATACTCAACCTCGCGCAGCTTGCCGGGTTGCCGTTCCTGGTGTGGGGGCTGATCGTTCTGCAGGTGTGGCCGACAGTGGTCGGCGTGCTGCTGATCGCCGGCACCAAGCTGTGGTTCATCGACCGGATGGCGATCCTCTATGAGGACATGATCACCGCAGATCCGGGGTTGCGCTACCGCGGGCCGGTCGGATAGGCGCCCTCCGGTTCACGGCCGCAGCGACGGCACCCCCAGCCCGAACTCGCGCCTGAGCATGGTGCGCGCGGCGTAGAAGCCGCTCATCCCGTGCACCCCGCCGCCCGGCGGGGTGGCCGACGAACACAGGTAGGCCCCGGGAACCGGGGTGGCCCACGGGTCGACCCGGGGGGTGGGGCCGAGCAGGGCGTGGGTCAGGGTGTTGCCCCCCACCCCGATATCGCCGCCGACGTAATTGGCGTTGTGCCCGTTCATCTTCGAGGCCGGGACGGCGCGGGCGGCCAGGACGATGTCAGAGAAGCCCGGCGCGAAGCGTTCCAGCGCCGCGGTGATCGCGGCGGTCTGGTCGAGCGGAGAGCCGGCCGGCACGTGCGCGTAGGTCCAGAACGGACGGCGGCCCCGGGCGTCGACCCGGCCCGGGTCGGCGGTGAAGGACTGGGCGGCCAGGATCATCGGCCACTCGGCGTGCCGCCCGGCCGCGATCTCCCGTTCGGCGTGAGCCATCTGCTCGCGGTTGCCGCCCAGGTGCAGGGTCGCCGCCCCGGCCAGCCGTGCGTCGGACCACGGAACATCCTGGGACAGAACGAAATCCACCTTCGCCACGCCCGGTCCGTACCGGTACCGGCGCAGCGCAGCGGCGTAGCGTTTTGGCAGCGCGTCACCGTAGATGCCCAGCAGCGCGGTGGGAGCGGTGTCGTAGAGCACCACCCCGGTCGGTGGCGCGTCGACCTCGACACCGGTGTGCAGTTCGCCGCCGTGGGCGCGCAGGTCGGCGATCAGCGCGTCGGCGATGACCTGACTGCCGCCCACCGGAACCGGCCATCCCACGGTGTGGCCCAGG
>Ga0180431_10003295_pt1 | contig 20923 bp, 17 predicted proteins | sample SS_ome_11_FD_132459 | JGI IMG/M metagenome (GOLD analysis project Ga0180431, IMG submission 132459) | Hypersaline lake sediment archaeal communities from the Salton Sea, California, USA - SS_1_MS_1 metaG | ecosystem: Environmental > Aquatic > Non-marine Saline and Alkaline > Hypersaline >...
AGAACCAGTGCTCCGGCGGCAGGTGCTCGTCGGTCGCGTAGTTTTCGAAGGTGCCGTGCAGCGGCTCGCCGAGCACCTTCGACTCGATCAGCCGGCGCATCGTCCAAAAGAGCGGGTTGTAGCGCTGCATGAGGTCAGCGACGAGCAGGCGGTCTTTCTCGCGGGCGAGTGCGATCATTTCGTCGGCCTGGGCGGGCGTCAGCGCCAGCGGCTTCTCGCAGATGACGTGCTTGCCGGCGTTGAGCGCGAGCATGGCCTGCGGGTAATGCAGAAACGGCGGCGTGGCGATGTAGACGAGGTCAACATCGGGCCGCTCGACGAGGGCTTCAACCTCGACGATGTCCGGGACGCCGAACCGCTGTGCCGCGGCATAGGCCGCCTCGCGATGCGTGCCCGCCATCCCGACGAGCTTCGCGCCGGGGACCTGTACAAAATGCTGCAGGGCGAAGAGCCCAAAGCCGCCGCAGCCCACTACGCCGAATCGGACTTCCTGCTCGCTCATGCCTGTCGCCCGCCTGCTCCGGGTTTCCGGTCTTGTGAGTTTATGCGTTAAAAGTCGAGGCCCAGGCCGAGAATGCTCTTCAAGCTCTTGTTGTCCGCACCGCTGGCCGGGGTGGAATCGTAATCGAAAATCACTTTGAAATCGGTGAACAGCACGTCGGTGAGGGACACACGCACGTTGAACTCCGTGTTGAGGAAGTAGTCGCCGAGATCCTCAATCGCGGGATACCACGCGAGCTCGTGCAGCAGCTCGACCTTCTCATTGAAGCGCTTGGCGACGTGATAGGCGATGCGGGCCGTGACCTGCTCGTTTGCGTCGGTCTCGTCGGCGAAGTCCTCGCGCAGCCACGCGAGGCCGCCCTCGGTCCGGAAGCTCAAGTCGTCGCGCTGGATCCATTCGCGGCCGAGGCCGGCGCCGGCAATGAGCCTCAGGTCGAGGTCCTGGATGCTGTCCTTTTCGATGCGGGTGTTGGCGTACGCGAAGAGGCGTGGGGACAGGAAGTAGTCGTATTTCGCCTCGGCGACGCGCGAGTCCTCGGTCGTGATCCAGTCGCTCGTGTCGGCGTCCTCGCGGCGGCCGTGGAGCAGCGCGGCGTCGAACGTGATTCGGTCCGCGTCGCTCTTTCGGACGAGATGGGCGCTGAGGCTTGCGCTTTCGGTGTCGGTGTTGCTGCGCGTAAGCGTCAGCCCTGCCGTGACGTTCCCCGTCCACTTGGCCCTGGGTTTCTCGGGCGGGTTGATCGCTACGACGTCCGCGATGGCGAACACCTGCGGCTCGAGGACGCCTTCGCGTTCGATCGCAAACCGGCCTTCATCGGACGCCGACACCTGCTGCGAGACAACGGTCCCGTCGCGGAAGTGAATCTCGATGGGTGTCTCCGTCGAGATCGTGCGGACCTTGGCCGTCTCGACGGTCACCTCGCCGGCGGACCATGAGTCAATGGTGAGGTGCTCGTCGGCGAGGTGCAGGATCGTGCCGGTCAGGCGGTCGCCGTTCTTGAAGATGACTTCGTCCGCGGCGCTCGAACACGCGAACGCGAGAATCAGGATCACCCAGACTGGGGCTGTAAGACGCATCGTTCTCCCTCTTTCGAACGTAAGCATTTCCTGAGGACATGCGGCGGCACTCAGGTCGCGAGACCGCAAATGTCGTCGACGAGTTTCGAGACGGCCTCCACCTTTTCGATTTCCCCGACCTGCGATATCTCGTCGGAAATTCCGAGAATGAGCTTCGGCGCGAACATGTCAATGGCCCGGCGCGCGAAGTCGAGCAGCTCCTCGACGGGGAAGCCGGGCAGGAAGTCAATGGCGCGAATGAGATCGAGCACGACCATTGTGTCGCCGACTGCCTCCTTGATCTGCTCGAGCGTCATGTCGCCCATGGGCACGGGCGTGAGGGCCTCGATCCCGTCGAGGCGGGTCTCGCGCGCGTACGGCAGCATGGTGACCGAGTTGCCGTCCCAGTGGGTGTGGACGAAGCGGCCGGCGGCGTGGAGGCGGTCGGCGATGCGCTGCCAGCGCGGGAGAAGGTATTTTTTGAGGATAGGCGGCGGGGTGAACTCGTTCGTCGCGTGGTCGCCGAGGTTGAAGAGGCGGCACGGGAGCTCGAGGGCCGCGTCGATCAAGCGGTCGTCGCGCCGGTCGCACGCCTCGAGGTATGCCTCCACGTCGGCCGTGTGGTCGTAGAGTAGGTAGAAGGTCTCGACGAGGCCGCAGTATTCCTTGATCAGCTCGGTGAAGCCCGAGCTCGAGAGGAAAAGCGTCGGCTCGGCGCGATGGCCGACGCGGCTCGCCGCTTCCTTGAAGGCCTCGTGGTTGGTGCGGAACTGCTTGCGGTCCACGAGGTCCGTCAGCACGCGGAGGTCCTCGACGGTTCTGACGGGCCACTCGACGATCCGGCTGTTCACGCGCCGGTCGCCCTCCCAGATGTCCTGGTACACGGTGGTGAGCTCGCCGAGCGGCGTGCGTATGCGGTAGACCGTGTGATCGGGGTGCCGCTCCTGGATGTGCACGACGTCCTCGTGCGGCTCGAGGCGCTCGAGGCCGCGGCTCGCCTCGTAGCGTATCGAGGCGCCGAGCTCGTCGTAGATCTCGAGGTTGCTCATGCCCTGGAAACGCTTCGGCAGCGTGCCGCGCCACATGTGGTGCTCGATCCACGTCTCGAGCCTCGGCTGCCACAGGACCTTGTCCGCCGTCCCCTCGAAGATGGCCAGGTTGAGCTCTTTGCGGGTCATGTAGAAGTTCCTCAATGCTGGACTGTGCCTGGTGGTGAACGGAACCGGATTACGCGGTTGTTGTCAAGGGTATTGCCTGGCGCGGCCCTTGCGCGAAGGCCTCGAAGATGCGCGTGGCCTGCCAGGCCTGCTCGAGGGTGCCTTTGGTCGGCGGGCGGCCGTCGAGGACCGACTGCGCGAACTCATTCACTTCGCCATAATAGCCGAGCAGAAACAGGCCCTTGTTGTAGAGCTGGCCGAGCGAGAACTCGGGCTCCCACACCACCGTCGCCTCGTCGGGCTGCCCGATGAAGAAGCTCGGCTCGTCTCCGTAGCCCACCCGGGGGCCGCGGTGGTAGCTGAGCCTGACGTTGTTCTCGACGACGATGCGCCGGCCGGAATCCGACACGATCGTCGTGCGCTCCAGGCCACCGTTGAGCGGCGCGTCGTGCGTCATCGCAAGCGACGCCACCGCCCCGGACGCGAAGTTGAACGTCGCCACGCCCGCGCCCGAAGCGCTGCGCTCGTAGTAGAGGCTCTCCGGCATGCCGACGAGGAAGAGCATCAGTGAGACCGGGTGGCACAGGTGGTCGAGGAAGCCGACCACCGCGTCCACGTTCTCGCCCTCGTGCACGTAGCGACGCAGCTCGTCGTGAGTCGGCACGCGTTGCGGGTACTGGAGCGTGGCGAGCGAGATTGCGCCGAACTCCTCGGTGCTCGCCAGGGCCTTTGCCTTCTCGTTCGCGGGCGCGAACATCTTCTTCATCCCGACGAGGACGTTCCGCTTCGCGGCGTTGGCGGCGCGCTGGATCCGCTCGACGTCCGCGCAGGACGCGGCTGGCGGCTTCTCGATCCACACGTGGCGTCCGGCCTCGAGGCAGTCCACGGCAATGCGCGGGTACTGCGGCCGGCCATTCTCGTCGTAGCCGGTCACGATGAAGACCGCGTCGAGCTCTTCCTTGGCGAGCATCTCGTGGTAATCGGCGTACGCGTTTTGTGCGCCGAACTTGGCGGCAAAGGCGCGCGCCTTCTCGCTCGAGAGGTCGCATGTGGCTACCAGCTTGACCGGCGCGAACTGGAACGCCGGGTAGATGTTGCGGAACGAGTGGGAGCCGCAGCCGATGAACCCCGCCCGGACCTCCGGTTCGTCCACAAGGTTTCCGTGGAAGTTGATTCGCATCGAGCCGTCTCCTCCGAGTCTCCGCCGCGGCCGGGCTCTGGGCTGCCGGCGCGGAATCTTGCCCCGGGCGGGCCGGCGGGTCAAGGGCTGGGACAGCATGCGGTTGAGTCGCGTCTTCCTCGGAAAGGCCTTCGAGTAGGCACAGAACGGTTCGTGGATAATCTCTTGCGTGCAGTCGCAGACAGGAGTAAACGGGAACGGGACTTCCAGAGACCGCGCCCACGGGAAAAAGGGGCAGGACAACGCTGGTGCGCTGCTTGACGCGCCAGCGAATTCCTCCCTATCCCCATGGTCCCTTGCGGCGGGAACAGACGCCGGCTGTGCCGGGAAGGACAACGCAGGATGATCTGTCCCAATTGCGGCGGCAAGCTCATGACCTTCTGGAGATTCCTGTCCCTCATCAACCCCAAGAGTGTGCTGTCGCCCGTCTGTCCTGATTGCGGGGCTCGCCTGAGGCCAGGGAAGAGATTCAGGCGTCTCGTGTGGATTCTCCTGTTGGTGGCTGGGACGCTGGGTCTCGGTCTGGCTGCTGCCGATAGCCTCGGGGGATGGGGGACGAGCTTTACGGTCTACCTATGGATAGCTGGGAGTGCGCTCGTCGGATGCCTTTCTGAGTACCTGATTTGGCGCTTCGGCGATTTCGAAGTAGGGGAGATGCAGCTCGATGCTCTCTGGAAGCCGCTCGTGGCGTTTTTCGCGGCCCTTGGGGCGATAGTCCTCGCAGCAGTTTTTCTGGCTGGCCCCCTTGTAGGGCTGATTTCCGGCTTCTCGGAACGGAAAGCACCACCTGTATACGAGCCGGATGAGGCGGCGGTGTTTGCGTACGAGCATCTCCCCGACGAGTTCCGCGAGTCGCTCACGAAAAGTGATGTGGCGCTCATCCTCGAGTTGAATTTCGAGTACCTCAAGACACTTGGGCTGGTTGACAATCCCGACCCTTCCGAGGAGCTGGTTGTGGTGGATGACGAGGAGGAAGCTCGCTTCATCATTAAGGAAGCCCAAAGGTACGGGAAACGGTATGAGCCAGAGCAGATCTACGCCGTGCTGGACGCGGAGTATGAGTACATGAGGCATATCGGCATCGTGAATGAGTAAGCGCACGGAACCCATTGACACATAGTTCACCTATTGCCCTTGCATTTCCGCCCGAACTCGACTACAGAAGTGGCCTGCGTGTTCGTTGACCTTGGGGTAGAAGAGACGCTCACGGAACAATTCGCGCGCGAGGAGGCGTGTCATGCGACTGACCGGTGGCGAGATCGTCGGCGACTGGCTGATTCGTGAGGGGGTGCCCTACGTTGCGGGCATCCCGGGGCACGGCAACATCATGCTGGTTGACGCCCTGCGCGACCGCCGGGACAAGCTGGGCTTCATTCAGACACGGAGCGAGCACGGCGCGGTGCATCTCGCCGACGGCCACTACCGCGTCTCGGGCGTGCCGCTCGCGGTGACGACCTCGATCGGACCGGGCGCGTGCAACACGGTGATCGCCATGGCGACGGCGTACGTCGAGAGCTCGGCCGTGCTCTTGCTCACGGCCGACGCGCACACCTACATGCGCGGCCACGGCATCTTCCAGGAGATCGAGCGCGACCTCGACTCGAATTTCGTCCGGCTGCTGGAGCCGGTTTCGAAGCGCGCGTGGCTCGCGACCGAGCCCGCACAGCTCCCGTCCATCATGCAGCGCGCGTTTACCGAGATGCTCACCGGCCGGCCCGGGCCCGTTGCGATTTCGTTGCCGATGAACGTCCAGGCCGACGCCGCCGACGTGACCCTGGCCGATCCCGCGCACCGCCACGGCGCCCAGCACGTGCCGCTGCCCGACCCCGCCGAGATCAAGAAGATCGCCGAGGGGCTGATGAAGGCCGAGCGGCCCGTGATCTACGCCGGCGGCGGCATCAACGCGGCCGGCGCGTGGGACGAGCTCCGCGCCGTCGCGGAGTTCACCGGCGCGGCGGTCTGCACGACGTTCCAGGGCAAGGGCTGCTTCCCCGAGGACCATCCGCTCGCCGGGCTGCTCACGGGCAGCAAGGGGACCGAGTGCGGCAAGACGCTGTGTCTGGAGGCCGACGTGATTCTCGCCGTCGGCGCGCGCTTCGTGGACCAGTCCACGAGCAGCTACCGCCCGGGCCACGCGTTCAACCTGCCCGCGCAGCGCCTGTTCCAGATTGACCTCGACCCGTACGAGATCGGCAAGAACTATCCCGTCGAAGTCGGCGTTATCAGTGACGCGCGCACGGCGCTGGCGGCGCTCGCGGCGTGCCTCGAGGACGGTTACAAGGCGGGCGATTACCGCACGAGCGAATACACCGCGCACATCAGCACGTTGCGCGAGGCGTGGCGCACGGAGTGCGCGTCGTGGGAAGACCGCGCGCGCGAGCCGATGCGCATGGCGGCCGTCGTGCGCGACCTGCGCGACACGCTCGAGCGCGACGCGATTGTCACGAGCGGCTCGGGCAACACGCAGGCGCATATTCTGCAGATGTTCGATTTCTACGAACCGCGCACCAACATCACGAGCGCGGGTTTCTCGTGCATGGGCTTTTCGATGCCGGCCGCGATTGGCTGCAAGCTGGCGCGGCCCGGCACGCAGGTCGTCGCCGTGATCGGCGACGGCGATTACCTGATGAACGCCGGTGAGCTGGCGACGGCCGTCCAGCACAATCTGCCCATCGTCGTGGTCGTGTGCAACAACCACGGCTGGCACTCAATCCGCGACCTGCAGATGGCCGTCTTCGGCGACCGCGACTACGCGACCGAGTTCCTCGATCGCGACGGCGAGCGCTACAGCCCGAACTTCGCCAAGCTGGCCGAGGCGTTCGGCGCCCACGGCGAGCGGGTGACACAGGCCGCGGACATCATGCCGGCGCTCAAACGGGCGCTCGCCGCCGGCCGGCCCGCCGTCGTCGAGTGCGTCACGAGCAGCGAGTTTCCCTACGACGGCAGCCCGGCCGTGGGGTGGTGGGACGTGCCGATGCCGGCCTACCTGACGGAGCGAAGAAAGCAGTACGAAGCGGAACGCGACGAAGAGTACCTCGCGTAAGCCGGGCCCGCAGCTTTTATTCTGAAATCGGAGAGGACGGAGACTATGACGGTTCGGCTGCTGAAGAATTACATTGGCGGCACATGGGTTGACGCGGAGAGCAGCGGCGCCATTGATGTGGAGAACCCAAGCACCGGCGAGCCGGTCGCCACAGTGCCGCTTTCGACCACGGCCGAGGTGAATCGCGCAATTGCTGCGGCGGCTGCGGCGTATCCGACGTGGAGCGAGACGCCGGTGGCCCGGCGCGTCGGCTACTTGTACCAGCTTGCACAGCTCCTGCGGGAGAATGAGGAGAAGATAGCGAGAACGCTCGTCGAGGAGATGGGCAAGTCGCTGCCGGACGCGCGCGCGGAAATGAAGCGCGTCTTTGAGAATATCGAGGTCGCTTGTGGCATGCCCGTCCTGCAGCAGGGCGACAAGCTGATCGGTGCTTCGTTCGGCATCGACGGCGAGGTCCTCCGCGTGCCGCTTGGTGTGTTTGCGATGATCGCACCGTTCAACTTCCCGGCGATGGTGCCGTTCTGGTTCGTGCCGTACGCCATCGCGACGGGGAACACCTATGTCGTCAAGGCCTCGAAGCAGGTGCCCTGCACGATGCAGTTAATTACGCAATATATTCATGAGACCGGTTTGCCGCCCGGTGTGTTCAACCTCGCCAACGGCGACAAGACGGTGTCGAATGCGTTTATGGACAGCCCGCTCGTGAAGGGCGTGTCGCTGGTCGGCTCGACACCGGTCTGCCGCATCGTGGCGGAGCGGTGCGCGAAGACGAACAAGCGCTTCCAGGCGATGGGCAGCGCGAAGAACCATCTGGTCGCCATGCCCGATGCGAAGATCGAGAAAGTTGTGGGGAACATGGTCACGTCGTGTTACGGGTGCGCCGGGCAGCGGTGCATGGCGTCGTCGGCGATCGTCTGCGTCGGTGATGAGACGTACCGGGACGTGACGCGGCGGTTTGTCGAGGCATCGAAGAAGGTGATTGTGGCGGACCCGCTGGACCCGACGGTTGCCGACGAGCCGATGGTGATGGGGCCGGTCATTTCTGCGAAGGCGAAGGCGTTTATCCTCGACATGATCGAGACGGGTGTCAAGGAGGGCGCGACGCTGGCGCTCGACGGCCGCGGTATCGTCGTGCCGGGCCGCGAGAAGGGGCACTTCATCGGCCCGACGGTGTTTAGCGACGTCAAGCCGGGGATGACGATCCACGAGACGGAGATTTTTGGGCCGGTGGTTGTGATTCTGAAGGCGAAGACGCTTGACGAGGCGATAAAGATTATCAATGAGCACCAGTACGCGAACGGCGCTTCGATTTACACGCAAAACGGCTACTACGCCCGCAAGTTTAAGCTTGAAACCCAGGCCGGGATGATCGGCATCAACATCGGCATTCCAGCGCCGGTGGCCTATCTGCCGTTCGGCGGCATGAAAGCATCGCAGTTCGCGGACATCAAAGCCCAGGGTAAGGCGATCGTGAACTTCTTCACCGACCAGAGAATAGTCACCGAACGCTATTGGCCCGAGGATTGAGCGTTCCGACGAAGGATCACATGGGTAACGACGAGGTCATTGCATCTCTGAAGCGGCAGGCGGCGCGGATCCGGCGGCTTGTGTTGGAGACCGTGCACCACGCCGGGTGCGGCCACACGGGAGGGTCGCTGTCGGCGGTGGAGATCCTGACGGTGCTGTACTTCCACGCGCTGCGCGTTGACCCGGCAACTCCTGAGAAGCTCGAGCGCGATCGCTACGTTCAGTCGAAGGGGCACGCGAGTCCGACGTACTACGCGGCGTTGGCTGAACGGGGCTTTTTCCCCGTCGAGGAGCTGAAGACGTTCGACCAGGTGGACAGCCGGCTGCAGGGGCATCCGTGTATGAAGCGGACGCCGGGCGTGGATTTCTCGACCGGCTCGCTTGGCCAGGGGCTGAGCGGCGCGATCGGGATGGCGCTGGCGCGCGACCGGCTCGGCCTCAGTTTTAATGTGTATTGCCTGTTAGGCGATGGCGAGTGCCAGGAAGGGCAAGTGTGGGAAGCGGCAATGTACGCCGGCGTTCATAAGGTGAAGGGGCTCATCGCGATTGTGGATTATAACAGGGTGCAGCTCGCGGACACCGTTGCGAGAACGTTGGACCTGGAGCCGTTCGCACAGAAATGGCACGCGTTCGGTTGGGCGACTGACGAGTGCGATGGGCACGATGTCGGCGCGCTGGTCGGCGCCATAGACCGGGCGAAGCGTGACGCCGCGGACGGACCGGTTGTGATTCTGGCGCATACGGTCAAGGGCAAGGGCGTCTCCTTCATGGAGGGCAAGTATGCCTGGCACGGCAAGGCGCCCGACGACGACCAATTCGGCCAAGCGATGCGGGAGCAGGAGGGCACGTCATGAGCGTCGGCGAGATGATTGCGCCGCGCGTCGCGTACGGCAAAGCGCTGGTCGAGCTCGTCGCCGCCAATGATCGCGTCGTGGTGCTCGACGGTGACGTTGCCACGAGCACGCAGACCGCCATGGTGCGGGAGGCGCGTGCGGACAGCTTCTACGAGATCGGGATCGCTGAGCAGAACATGTTCGGGATCGCGGCGGGTATGAGCACGCTGGGGCTGATTCCGTATGCGTGCACGTTTGCGGTATTCGCGAGTAAACGCGCGTGCGACCAGGTAAGCATTTCCATCGCGTACCCGGCGCTGAACGTGAAAATCAGCGGCGCCTACGGCGGAATACCAACCGGGAAGGCAGGCGCGACGCACCAGGCGATCGAGGACATTGCGATCATGCGCGCCATGCCGAACATGACGGTCGTCGTGCCGGCGGATGCGACTGAAACGGCGAAGGCTGTTTTTGCGGCCGCGGAGTGGGAGGGGCCGATCTACATCCGGACGGCGCGCTGCCCGGTGCCTGTTCTATTCGAGAAGGACCATGCGTTTGAGATCGGGAAGGCTGTGCTGATTCGCGATGGGAAGGACGTGACAATCGTTTCCACCGGGATGATGACGCCCAAGGCAAAGGTCGCCGGCGAAAGGCTCGCACAGCGAGGTATTGATGCGCGGCTCATCCATGTGCACACCATCAAGCCACTCGACGCTGGGCCGATTCTGGCCGCGGCGGCGGAGACCGCGGGCATTGTGACCGTCGAGAACCACAGCGTCATTGGCGGCCTCGGCGGCGCGGTGGCGGAGCTGCTGTGCGCCGAGCAGCCGGCGCGAATGATTCGCCTGGGGCTCCCCGACCGGTTCGGCGAATCGGGCGACAACGAGGCCCTTTTCTCCAAGTATGGCATGAATACCGAGCACGTTGTGGCTGCGGCAGCGGAACTATTAGACAATAAACGATAAGCGGTGAAGTGAGGCGAGGGCAATGAAACTGGCAATTGCGGCGGAAGTCTGCTCGTTCGGTCTAATGCAAGAGGTCAAGAAGCACCTTGTCGAGGAAGGGCATGAGGTGAGTGACCTCGGGATGCAGGACGTGGACCATCCGGACAAATTCTACTTGACGGCGCCGCGCGTGGCCGAGGCGGTACGCAGCGGCGCAGCCGAGCGTGGGATCCTGATGTGCGGCACCGGCATGGGCGTGTGTCTCGTGGCGAACAAGTTCAAGGGCATTTACGCGGGCGTCGCAGAATCGGCGACGACGGCGCGTCTGCATTACGTGATTAACCGTGCGAACATCCTCTGCATGGGGGCGTGGGTAATCGGGCCGAAGGTGGCCTGCGACATGGTGGACGCGTACCTCAATGCCGAGATCGGCGAGGGGTTTAATGAAGAGCGTCGTCGGGTCCAGGCCGAAGGCTACGAACGGATCAAGGCGATCGAGGCGGAGAACTTCAAGTAGTCGTGGCGTGGGTCATGGGGGAGACCTGGTGCCATTTGCGCTTACGCGGGCGGGTCATAGATGAGCGCGTCGGTGTTGGTTTCGGCATCGAGCGATAGCTTTCTCTGGGCCGGCCTGGGCGCTGTAGGTGTAGAGGCGGCGTGGGAGGCGTCTTCGATGAGAAGGCGGCACAGGGCGATTAAGCGCTCGGAGTGATGGCTGGGTACCCAGACAAACTCGCGCTCTCCCGTTGAGCTCAATCGCATGAGCGTACGGCGAACGGTCGCGAGTGGCGCCTCAACGAGCGTCATGCCGCGTCGAGGTATCGCAACGCGCTCCTCGTGGGTGAGGGCCACGGGTCCGCGAAACTTAAAAGTCTCGGGCGTGTCGCCCTTATCCGTCAATGCCTCCGCGACGTCGGGCGTGCTGTCTAAGTCATTATTGACGACGACGTAATCGAGGGTATGCGCGACGGGGCGTGCCGTATTGAGCTCCCAGAAGTCCAGGAAGTCGGTCGGGCGCCAGCCAACGGTCTCGTTATTGCGGGTAAGGTTCAGGAACAAGATTCGCGGGCAATCAGAGCGGGCGGCGACGGCGGCGGCGATTTCGCGGATTGCGAGACAGGGCGAGATGCTGACGACAAAGCTTGACGGCCCGAAAAGGATGGGTGCCCCGGGGCGGACTCGACGGATTGCCTCGAGCGCCTCCGGGTATGGGCGCGGTGCTGGGAGTTCGGGATCGAAGCCGAACCGGCCGTAGCGCGCGTACGTTCCGTCGTCGAGACGCCTGGGCGAGTCCGGGGCATTGCTCAACGCGACCTGCCCGCCGATGCGCGTCACGGGCCGGTCGGGCGATACGCGCTTTGTGCTCCACACGACTTTCCCGGAGTTATCCATCCATTCGGCGTACAGGACCTGCTCGTCGAGCGAGGATGGAAAGACCGCGTGGTCAATTGAGAGGGCGCGCTGGAGGAGGGCCAGGCCGACCATGAAGCGATCGGGGTCGGGCGTCTTGCGCTGAGCGTCGTAGGCACCGATGCGGATCATGAGCGCGTTGAATAGATGGTGGCGTACGCTCGCCTGGGCAATGTCGAGGCCCTTGACGCCTGAACGGATGAGACCTGTTTCATCGACGAGCCGCGCGAGTTCGAGCAATTCCGCACAAAAGCGTTCTCGCGTTGCTGCGGAGTCGCGAGGGCCCGCGAACTTGTCCGAGTACCACTGGATCGCGAACGCAAGGCGCTGGTAGAAGGAGGACCGGCCCTCGAGTGCTGCCGCGAAGGCGTGCCGTTCCTCGTCGCTGAAACGTTGAGGATCGAGGTTCCAGCCTCGGAGGTTCAGGAGCTCGTACCGGAACGGTTCGAGAAGGCCGATGAGCGCGCTGGTGATGTCGCCCACGGGCAGCGTTGGGCCGTATTCGGGGCGCAGGGCTTCAACAATGCGGTGCGTGCTTCCGCCGTTGTCGGAGCCGTTCGTGAGGAAGCAGAGTTTTTTCGCGCCGAGACGCGCCGCATGTTGGCCCACAACCTTCGGGCAGGAGCCGCCGCCAAAGGAGAGGAGGTCATACGTTTCGTGGCTGCGGTCGCGTTGCACGTGGCCGACGGGATCGTCGGCGAGAAACGCGTCGAGCGCGTCGGGTGAGAGAACAGTTGCCGCAGCCATGATCCGCGCGGTGTCACCCCCGTTCAGCCGTCGATGGGACGCAGGTCTGCGTATTCAAAAGTCTGCCGGAGCTTGACGATGGTGTGTTGGGGAATAAAGCCGATGACGTTGCTGCCGCTGTAGATGAGGGAGTGCTTGCCGACGAAGGTCCCGGGGTTCGCAACGGAGTTGCAGCCGATCTGCGCGTGGTCGCCGAGGATGATCCCGAACTTGCGCATTCCGGTATCATAGACGTGTCCGTCGTAGCGGACCTTTACGGTATTGACCTTGTTGGGATCGGGCGTGATTTTGAGATTGGAGATTTTGACGCCCGCCCCGGTGTGCGCTTTATAGCCGAAAATACTATCCCCGACATAGTTGAAGTGAGGCACTTCGGCGTCGGGGCCGATGAGCGCGCACTTGATTTCAGAACTGTTGCCGATGGTCGCCTTCGATGAGATGAGCGAGAGCTCGCGGAGGTACGCGCCGTGGCGGAGCGTGGCGTTGTCGCCGACACAGATGCTGCCTTTGGTCGCGTCGAGATGGGCGTTGGGTCCGACCTTGGCGCGGGGGCCGATATAGACGGCGTTCTTGCCGGCGATGATCATCGTGCCCGGCCGAACCTCGGCCTCCGCGTCAATGCAGACGAGGCCGCCGTCGCCGGCAATGGCGACACGCGGTCCCACGCGGGCCTCGGGGGCGATCCGGACTTGCACGGAGCCGAGCACGTCGGCCGCGTGTTGGCCTGAGTCGGTCACCGCGTCGCAGCGGCCGCGAGTCATGCGGTCCACAGTCGCCTTGTCCTGCATCTTCTTCACGACGTCCCACACGGCGGAGACGCCGTCGAACAGCTCGGTGTATTCGATGCGAGCGAGGTCGAAGAAGTATCCGGGCCGCAGCACTTTCGGTATGGTGTTCAATTGCATTTTCCTCCGCGGGCGGATGGTGGTTTCGTCAATTCGTTTATGGCGTAACCTTGGGAAGAAGCTTCTCGTGTAATTCGGGGGTGCACGCGGCGACGAAACGGTAGCGGGCTTTCGGGTCGTTCTCCAGTCTGGAGAGGACCGCTGCGAAATCGAACGGGTTGCCTTCCATGTCCGTGACGTAGGCACCCGCTTGAATGGCTATCATGAAATAGACGATTTCATAAATCGGTTGGCCGTTCTTGCCTTCGTCGAAATCGAGGTAGGCGTGAATTTCGTTGTCCTGTCCCTCCGCCAAGCGGCAGATGGCGAGCGGCCCGCCCATGTTGAACGTCTGGACCTTCTCGGCAAAGAGCGGCGTCTTGGCGAATGCGATGCGGCGCTCGCGTTTGAAATGCGGGACGATGAGATAGCTCCCTTCGAGGTCCGTTCTCGACGAGGTGCGCAGGGGGTGGTGGCGCTCAATGGTGCCGCCGGAGACGTAATAGAGCCAGGTCCCCGTGCGATTGGCGAAATAGACGGCGTCGGTCTGAAGATCGGCGACGGCGCAGTTGAGGAATTGATTGTTCTCGTCGGCGATGCAGATGGCGACGTTGCAGTCGCGGTAACCGACCATGCCGAAGGTGGTGTTGTCAAAGGGGTCCGTGATGATCTTTCGGCGCGGCGCGTGACCGGTGTCGATGAACCGCTCGTCTTCTTCGTTGAACGTGCTCCACCCGTCGTGATTGCCGGCGCGGCGCCATTGCTGCAGGAGAAGGGCGAGGACCTGGCCGCCGACGTAATCCACGGCGTAGGTGGTGTTGTCGACCCCTTTGACGCGGACGCGCTGTCCCATCTCGCGCTTGAGCCTGGACTGGTTTCGCATGTACGGGTCGAGGAAGTCGCGTACGGTTACCGCGTATTGAAAGGCAAGCTGGTCGAGGCTGTCGGACGACGCGCGGGACCAGTCATACCTGGCGGCGGCCTGGTCAGTGGTCTTTTCGATGGCTTCCGTGAGCTTCCCCAGCACCTGTTCTGCGTCGCTGCGAGCGGTCATTTGGTTTGGCCCTTTCCGTTGATTGGGATCATCAGGTGCGTTTCGCGATGAGAAAACGATTTGCCTGGCCAACGTCGTGCGACGCGGACTGCACACGGTCGCGAGGACACTCCGGCAATCGCCGACGTCGACGCGAATATAGTCCATGCCGGGCTGCACGTCAACGGGCGTTTAGCGGCGGGGGCGCTCGATCACGGGCAGGCTTGCGGCGGCGATGGACTGGCCGACGCGGCGGGTCGTCTCGTCGGGCAGGTGCAGGCGGATGCGCGCGGCGAGGTCCGGGAACTCGGCGGCGAGCACCTCGCGCGCGCCGTCGAGGATCAGGGGACCGCCGCTGCCCGAGGTGCACCGGCCGAGGATGAGCACGTGGTTCAGGTCGTAGAACGTGGCGTAGTGGGCGATCGCGTAGCCCGTGTAGGCGCCGATGGTCTGCCAGATCGCAACGGCGCCGTCGTGGCCGGCTTCCAGCTTTTCCTGGATCCGCTCGAGCTTCTCGGCGCCGGGCAGGCGGTCGGGTACCCGGATCCCGGCGTTGGGGGCGAGCCGGAACGCGCACTGTTGCGAGAGGTAGGCGGCGCCGCAGCCCCGGTCGCCCGACCACTCGTCGACGGGGGCGTCGGGGTTGTAGTCGATCGGGGCGAAGGCGAGCTCGTTGAGCCAGCCGGTAATGCGGCCGTCCATGGTGACGTAGCCGCCGGCCTCGCTCGAGCCGAGGGCGATGCCGAGCACGCCGTTGTCGTCGAGCGACATCGAGCCGGCGAGCGCGGTGACTTCGCCGTCGTTGACGATTTCGAGCGGGACGCCACGCTCGCGGCGGATGCGCAGGAAGAGGTCGCGCACGTGGTCGTAGCGCTCCTTCGGGACGCCGCGGAACAGCGAGGCGATCATGACGCGGTTGTTGATGTAGATGCCGGCGGCGCTGCCGCCGATGGCGTCGACGCGCGGCATGGCCGAGGCGGCGCGTTTGAGGCCCGTCATGATCTCGTTGTAGTGGTATTGGGGATCGCGCTGTTCCGTGGGTTCCCAGACCGTCTCCTCGCTGAAGACCGGTTGGCCGTTGATAACGGCGGCCACCTTGCGGTCCGAGGCGCCGAGGTCGAAACCGATGCGGCAGCCGTCGAGGTGGCGGCCGAGCGGCCGGGCGGTTTCGCGCTCGCGGGGCACTTCGGATGCCGGGCAGGGCACGACGGTGAACGCCTTTTCATAGACGTCTTCGCCCATGAGGTGGATGTCGAACCGCCGCGGGCCGTCGGGTGCGTAGGTTGTGCGAAGATGCTCGCCGATGCTCGACGGGCCGCCGACGTAGAGTCTCCATGCGCCTCGCTGCCACAGGAGGAACTTGAGCAGCCGCTCGGCAAAGACGAGATTTGCGGCGGCACGCTGGTGGCCGTCCTCGTAGACGCGGGTCTCGAAGCGTGACATGGAGCCGTCGGCACGCTCGAGGCCGAGCACGAGGGGAACGGCCGCACCCGCGTGGTGGAGCTCGTCAAGGAATGCGCGGTCGGCCAGCGCCGCCGGCCGGAAGCCGTCGTCGAGCGGCGGCACACACTTGGGTTTCACGAGTCGGAACGTTGCAGCCACAGGAGCCGGTCCTCTCTATGACCCACCCGTGTTCGCGGCGCGGGCCTTGATCGTGTCGAGCGCCTCGCTCAGCGCCCGGCGCACGGTGGGGTCGGTCTCTTCGTCGAGCAGGGCGGGGCACAGGAGGGCGCCGGATGCGGGCGCGGTCGGGCCGTACGCCTCGGCCGCATAGGCGCGCACGAGGGGGTCGGCGTCGATAAGGTGCGGCTCGATATAGACGGCGGCGGCGGGATGTTTGGTCTGCGCCAGCGCCTGGAGGCACACGAGACGCTCGACGCGCGTCGTGCGTGCGTCGTCGAGTTGCCTGGCGATCGCGGCCACGGCCCTGCCACCCTCGTTGCCGAGGATCTCCGCCGCGGCAAGCCGCACGGAGAAATGCGCGTCGCGGAGGCGGGCCGCCACATCCCCGATGTTCTTGCCGACGCCGGCGTCGGCAAGGGCGAGCACGGCGCGAAGGCGAACGTTCCAGTCCTCGTCCGAGAGCAGGGCGAGCAAGGGCGGGCGCGCCCCGGCATCCTGAGCGGCGATGTTGCCCAGGCCCGTGGCGGCGGCGGCGCGGATGCTCCAGTCGGGGTCGTGCGCTGCTTCGACGAGCAGGGGGCGCGAGCGCACGCTGCCGATGGTGCCGATGAGGCCCATGACGCGCCGGTGCTCGAGAAGCGATTTCGGGTTGCGGAAGGCGGCGTGCAATTCGTCCACGGCGGGCTCGCCGATTCGGGGGAGCACGTCGAAGAGGGCAATCCGCTCCATGACGTCCGGGCTGTCGAGGCGTGAGACGAGGTAGGGGACCGCGGGTGCGCCGATCTCGACGAGCGCGTCCTTGGCCGCCTTGCGCTTCGGCTCGTCCTCTTCGAGATACGAGGAGGCCCGCTTGAGCAGCTCGACGACGCGCTCGGGGGGTGCCTTCTCGGGAGGCGCTTCGCCGGCAGTGAGAACGGCCGTGTGGAGGGCGATGCATGCGGCGACGCATGCAGCAGTGATGCGGGGCGGGCTCGTCATGAGTTCTCCTGTGTTTTGCGGTTGGGATGCCGGGGCGCCGTCGGTGTGCGTGACCCCGGCGGCTCGTACACGGGCAGGATGACCGAAACGGTCGTGCCTTCTCCGGGTTCGCTCGTGATGGTATCTGGCCGTTGTGCCCTTCGACGATACTGTGTGAGATGGCAAGCCCGAGGCCGCTGCCGGTCTCTTTCGTGGTGTAGAACGGGTCGAAGGCCCGTTGGACCTCCTCGGCCGTCATGCCCTTGCCGTCGTCGGCGAACCGGAGGGTCACCGTCCTGTCCTTGCGGCTTGTCTTGGCCGAGACCGTGAGCGTGTCGCCCGCACGCATGGCCTCGAGCGCGTTAAAGGCGATGTTGACAAACACCTGCTGGAGCTGGTCGCTGTCCGACCAGACTGAGGGCAGCCTCTTGGGGTAGCTGCGGACGAGGCGTTTCTGTTCGAAATCGAAACGCGAGCGCACAAGCTCGAGCGCGCCGTCGAGCGCGCCGTGCAGGGGGTACTTGGCGAGGACGCCGCCCCTCGCCTTGGAGAAGGTGAGGAGGCCGCCGGTGATTCCGGAGATCCGCTTGGTCATGCGGATGAGCTTCGAACACAGCCTGGCGATGGCCGGGTCGTCCTCGTACTGGCGCTTCATGCGCAGCAGGTCCACGGAGATCACCGCCAGGGGGTTATTGATCTCGTGCGCCACGCCGGCGGCCAGCGTTCCCACCGCGGCGAGCCGCGCGGCGCGCTCGAGCTGGTGCTGGAGCTGCTTGCGCTCCGTGATGTCACGACAGATGACATATATGTGGCCGCCCTCGCCGGTCTGAACCAACGTGACGCTGAGCTCGCAGTCGAAGAGCGAGCCATCGCGTCTTTTGGCCGGGGCCTCAGTGATTCCCTGCCTGCGCCGTCTGACTTCATTTCCGAAGGCCTGTAGGCTGGGGCGGAACGGCTCAGCCACAAGATCCTCGGGCCGCAGCGCAAGCAGCTCTTCGCGAGCGTAGCCGAACATTGCGCACGCACTGGCGTTGCAGTCGAGGATGACGCCTGCCAGGTCGCTGACGAAAATCGCGTCGGCGACTCTTTCGAAGAGGATCCTGAGACGCTCTTCCGATTGGCGCCGCTCCTGTTCGAGACGTCGGCGCTCGGTCACGTCGCGCCCCACGGCCTGCAATTCGGTCAGCACGCCATGATCGTCGAAAATCGCTCGGTTCGTCCACTGCTGCCAGCGGATCTCACCTTTCGGAGTGGTGACACGGTGCTCGTGAGTTCCCACCGGGTGCTTGCGGTTCAGCGCGGCGATATGCCTTTGCACGGTTTCCTTGTCTTTCTTCGGGATGAGCGGCAGGAATTTCTTGCCTACCAGTTCCTCCGGCTTCTTGTCGAAGTAGCGGCAATAGGCTTCGTTGACGAAGGTCAGCGTCCCGTCGGGACGGAAGCGGTAGATAAGCTCGGTCTGGTCCTCGACGATGGCGCGGTAGCGGTTCTCCGAGGCCCGCAGCGCCTCCTCGGTTCGCTTGCGCTCGGTGATGTCGATCCACAGGCCGACGATCTCGATCGGCTTTCCCTCGTCGTCACGGACCAGTCTCAGCTCGTCACGCACCCAGATGTATGCGCCGTCCTTCCGCCGGAAGCGGTATTCGTGGGTGTGCAGACCGCGCGCAAACAGGTGCGGCAGCTCGCGAAAGACCCGCTGCACATCGTCAGGATGGATGTGGTCAGTCCAGAACCTGGAGCGTTCGGTGAAGTCTTGCGGTGTGTAGCCGACGATGTCGGTTACGTTGTCGCTAATGAACGTGGCGCCGTAGTCACCCGAGGTCCTGGACGTGTAGATGACCGCCGGGGTGGAGGAGAGCAGGTATTGCAGCCTCTCATTTGCAATGAGCGTGTCCCGCTGCGCCTGCTTCCGTTTGGTGACGTCGCGGCAGGTGACGTGCACGACGTCGCGCCCAGCGATCTGCACGACGGTGGCGCTCAGTTCAATGTCGAACAGCGAGCCGTCGCGGCGCCGATTCCTTCCCTCTGCGTGCATGTGGCCCTGTTGCTTGAGGGCTTTGGCGATCGTGCGCACCAGGGGGACGTCCTCTTCGGGCACGAGGTCCCGGGCGTTGAGCGCACACATCTCCTGGTGGGTGTACCCGTAGAGCTCGCAGGCGTGCTTGTTGGCGTCGAGGATATTGCCGTCGAAATCCTCGAGGAAGATCGGGTCGGCGGCGCTCTCGAACAGGCTGCGGTACTTCTCCTCGGACTCCACAAGGCTTTCATGGAGCCGCCGCAGGACCTTCTCGTCCTCGCTCCGGTCGGCGATCAGGATGGTGAAGTGTGACCGCTTGATCCACGGATCTGCGTGCTGTGCGATTGAGAAGCGGGCCGGCCGCCGGGAGCCGTCCTGGGCCAGGATTTCGCCTTCGATCCAACCCTCCTCGCCATCGGCCAGACGACCGCCGAGCGCGCGAATGGTCTCAGGCGTGAGCAAACGCGTTACCGGCTGCTGGTCCAGCTCGGGCTTGGACTTGCGTCTCCCTCCGGGCACGGCCTCGACCCTGTAGCCGAGGCCCCGGGCCATTCCGTTTGTGAGGCCGCCGATGCGCGTGGATTGCGTAAAGGACCCGCCACGCGTATTGAAAGCGTGGAGGAGTCCCATGCGAAGGCTATCCACGGCCTGGTAAATGGAATGCGCGTGCCTGTCGCCGGAGTCCGCGAGTTTTTCGAAGAACTCCCAGCCGGTCTCCTTGCCGGTGACGCGGAAACCCGTGATTGCGCCTCGTTGGTCCTTTTTTCGCCGAAAGGAAAGCCGGAAACGTCGGCCGGTCTCGTCGAGCGTAAACGTCATGAAAACCGCTTTCGGACCTGGGAGCGGCGTGCCCTTGAGCAGGTGGTGAAACAGGACGTCCGTCTCGACGCTCCTGCCGTGGATGATCTGGTCGAATTCCAGGCCCTCCAGCTTCTTGATACTTCGGCCCGTGACGACCGCGAGCGCCTCGTTGGCGTTCGAGATCCGCCGCTTCAGATCGACGTCAAATCGCAGGACCGGGCCACGGGCGAGCCGCAGCGTCTCTTGCAGCTTTTTGACCTGGGCCCTCAATGCCGCGATCGTCTTGTCTTTGTCCGCGGTCGTCTCCTTGGCCTTGCCTTTGGCCGTTGTCCGCGTGCGTGCCATGGTCCTCGTGCGTCCTATCCCGCGTCTTATTGTTTCGGCCCGGCGTCGAAGCCGACGCCGAACGCGCTGTTATGCCAGAACGTGCCGTCGCGTCCGCGGTGGGAGTAGGTGTCCTTGCCGGCGGCGTCGATGAGGATGCCGACCGAGGGGTAGCCGCGCACGCGGGCATACGTGGTTTCCTTGCGGGTGTAGGTACCGGCGCCCTGGGTGGTGTCGGCCCCACCGGCGTAGCGGTCGTCGCCCTTGAGGTCAATGAGGAAGCCGATGCCGTTGGCGTTGCCGGCGCCCTGCGAGAGCCAGTCGGCGCTGTAGCGGTCGTTGCCCGCGCCGTCAATGAGCACGGCGGCCGAGAGGTCGTGCGCGCAGCCCTGCGAGACGCCCCACGAGCTGTAGCGGTCGTTGCCCGTGCTGTCGGCCAGGATGCCCACGCAGATGTGGGTGGCTGCGCCCTGCGAGTAGCGGCGGGCGATGTAGCGGTCGTCGCCGGCGTCGTCGTAGAGCAGACCCAGCGCGTACCAGTAGCTGCTGCCCTGGGCGAAGTAGTCGCCGATGTAGACGTCGTCGCCGCCGTAGTCGAACAGCGCGCCGACGCCGCCCGAATACAGCGGCCGCCAGCCGATCGAGAAGCCCTGCGAGAGGCTGCCGTAGTATTTCTGCCGCTCGCGGAAGTCCTTGTGCTTGCCGCCGGCGAAGTAGACGTCGTTGCCCTCGGTATCCACGAGGAGGGCGACGCCGTTCATCCCGGCGTGGGCCTGGCTGTTGATGTGCGCGGTGTAGTGGTCGTTGCCGGCCTCGTCAACGAGGAGGCCGAAGCCGAAGTGCGCCGCCGCCTGCGAGGCGCTGTCGGCGTAGTAGCGGTCTATGC